>VAPL010833017.1_pt1 | contig 13027 bp, 10 predicted proteins | sample 3395061 | NCBI WGS metagenome assembly VAPL01 (sample SAMN08290444, study PRJNA428436) | hydrothermal vent metagenome | isolation source: Deep-sea hydrothermal vent chimney 2 | place: Pacific Ocean: Juan De Fuca Ridge | depth 2182 m m | reverse complement strand
GGGATAAAAAGCAATGCCGATGCTGGCGCTGATGGTGGTGCGCTCACGCAACGCAAATGGTTGAGAGATAACGTCGATAATTGTCTGAGCCACTTTTTTTGCGCCGGAAGGTTCGGTGATGTTGCTCAACACCACAATGAATTCATCACCGCCGATTCGCGCCACGGTATCAATTTCACGCAGGCATGATGAAATCCTTGTCGCAACGGTTCTGAGAACCTGATCGCCGACGTCATGTCCGAATTTATCATTGATGTTTTTGAACCCGTCAAGATCGACAAACAAAACCGCCGCTTTGGAATTCTGGCGTCGCGCCATCGCCATTGCGCCGTTGAGCCGGTCGATGCACAGCTTGCGTGTGGGAAGCCCCGTCAAGACATCGTGGGTCGCCATATGGCGCAATTGTTTCTGTGTCTGCTTTCGTTCGGTGATATCGAGAAGCGTTGCCAATAGCCTGAGGGGATGGCGCGTGTCGTCGCCGATCACTTCGCCTTCGTTGGAGATATGGCGGACGGTGCCGTCGGGACGCAGAATGGCGTGCTCGATGCTGTACGACCTCGCGTTACGCAGGGCCGTCTCGAAGGTCTTTGCGACTCGTTGCCGATCGTCGGGATGAATGGCCTTCAGGAAGTTTCGATAGCTCGGCGTGACGTTTTGCGGTGTCCTTCCCAAGATGCGGTAGACTTCGTCTGACCATGTCATGTCTCCGCTGCGTATGTCCCATTCCAAACTTCCAAGACGTGCGATGCGCAAGGCGTTGCTCAGGCTTTTTTCGCTGATGGTAAGCCTGTCGATATAGCGGCGGTGCGTGGTGGCAAGGATGGCGGTCACCCAGATCGCAAAAATCGCCAGGCCCTGGTTGGTCATGGTGACCCATGTCAGGGCATCTTGCTTGGTGATGGCGTAGGCGCTCAAGGTGAGCACGGTGCCAATTCCCGCTAGCATAAGGGAAGCGTAGCGGTAAGGGATCCACAATCCGACCAGCACGAGCACCACATAGGGCACGTCACCGGTGACATTTGCCGGCAAAGACATATCGAAGATAAAAATGGTTGCCGAAATGAGAATGGCCAAAGCGACGCCTGCGGATGTAGACATCGTTCGCATATTTTCTTTGTGCTTTAGCGGGGTCAGCACCCAGAAATAAGCGGAGGGGGTCGCAAAGGCGGAGAAAAAGACGGAATCGATGATGATTTCCCGGAAGGGGTTCAAGGTGAACGATAGCCGGTTCAGCAGTAACATCGCCCCCCCTTCAGCGAGAAAGATCACAAAACTCATGTAAAGGGCGATGCGTTTGAGGTGCGCGGAACTTGCAGCGTACTTGTAGTGGGCCCACAGGCCGATCGGCGGAATGATAATCAAGGATAATACGACAATGTCCCAAAACGTCCTCAACCAGATGTTGTTTCCGGCCACATCACTGGTGATGACCACCGACATGACGAACGCTTCCGCCAGAAAAAAATGAAGGACGAGCAATGCGAACGTGCGCAATGAAGACATTCTCGATATCCAAACTCATTCAAATGATATGGTATAAATATTATATTTACAGAATTTATAAGAGTTTTTTATGCGTACACGCAAAATACCCGGCGGCGCGGCGTATCTTTATGCGGGATGTTGTTGTCGTCTGCGGGTATTTTTGGTTGTTGTGCGTTTAAATGCATTCCACAGTTCGGGATTTTGCTTGAATAGATTGTAACAGTATACTAAAAAAAAGTCCTTCAGTTAACGGAACACGGTGAAATTCCGTGGCGGTCCCGCCGCTGTAATCGGGAAGTTTCCTTTCAGGCTTGCGCCACCCACTGAGCGGATAAACCGGTTGGGAAGGGGAAGGGGGATGGATGACCCGAGAGCCAGAAGACGAATTGGAGCAATGGATGGTTTGAGGTCGATGCCCGATGGAAAAGGGAATCGGTGGGCGTTTTTGCTTGCCGATGGCCTTTTTGTCACGGGAGATGACTGATGAGCGATCAAAAGAAATGCGAATCACAACCTGAATTGAAATCCGAGGCCTCCGTTGAGGCGGACTGGATTGTAAAGACGATCGCCTACCGCAAGACCTGCGATGTCGAAGGGACGGGCTTGTCCCATTACATTCTCATGGACAAGCGGACGGATTGATGGCTCCTCCCCTGGACGCGCCGGTAGGCGCGGATCGAACGGCTTCCAAGGGGAGCCGTTTGGTTAATAGTGGCGGTGGTCCGAGCTTTCAGACCTTCGACATTGGCCATGAAAAGTACACCGCCGTGATCGAAGCGGACACGGCCTTTTGGGCGCTGGTGCCCAAGGCGGAACTGGCCGCTGTTTTGGCCGGCGGGCCGGTGCTCGATTCGTATTTCGACAAGCGCGAAGCCATGGCCCAGGAAATGGACATGCTGCGCTTTCATCTGAAACCGTCGGCGGTCTATTTCAATCCGACGGAACGCTGCAACCTGAATTGTTCATATTGCTACATTCCCTCGGATATGCGGCGTTCGGGCTCTCAGATGTCGGCGCAGAAGGTTCTGGACTCTCTGGCGCGGCTCAAGGCCTACTTTGCGCAAACGGTGCCTGAAGGGCGCTTGCCTCAGGTGATTTTTCATGGTGCCGAACCCTTGTTGAACCGTGAAGCGATCTTTCAGGGCATTGAAGCGTTTGCAGACGATTTTCATTTTGGCATCCAGACCAATGCGACTTTGCTGGATGATGCGGCAGTGTCTTTTCTCAAGGATCACCACTGTTCCATCGGTCTTTCCCTGGATGCACCGCAAGCCAGTGCGGCGGATCGCACGCGCTTCCAGTGGAATGGCAAGGGGGTGTTCCAATCCACGTGTGAGGCCATGAAACGCCTGCGTGGGTACGATCGCTGGAGCGTGATTTGCACCATGACTCGCGAAAATCAGGGCAACTTGAGCGAGATGGTCGAATTTCTCCATGCTCATGAGGTGCCGTCGTGCATGCTCAATGTGCTGCGCTGCACATTGCCCGGCGCGCGCCCCTTGCAGCCGGACGATCTGGATTTGGCGGCGCATTATATCGAGGCGCTGGAACGCAGCAATGCGCTTTACCGTGAAACGGGCCGCAAGATGGTGGTGGCCAATTTCGCCAACATCTTGATCAGCATCGTTGCGCCTACGGCGCGACGGCTTATGTGCGATATCTCGCCGTGTGGTGGCGGGCGGAGTTTTTTCGCCCTGGCGCAAGACGGAGATTTATTTCCGTGCAGCGAGTTTATCGGCCTTGCAGACTTCAAAGGGGGGAATCTGTTTACAGGTGGCGTGGCCGATGCCCTGGAAAGTCCTCAATTCAAGCAGGTTACGGAGCGAAAAGTCGAAGATGTCGCGAGGTGTAAGTCGTGCGCCATTCGTCATTTTTGCGGCGCGCCGTGTCCTGCGGAAGCCCATGAGATGAACGGTGGTATGGATCAACCCGGTGCGTTTTGTGAATTTTACGTGGAACAGGCCCGCTACGCTTTCCGTCTGCTCGCCGAGCAACGCGAAAACGAATTCTTATGGGAGGCATGGGATGCCGATACCGAGATGATGTTCGCGCCGCTTTAGATTTCCTTGCATTCGGTGAACACGCGGGCCTTGCATGTCGTGCACTTGCCTTGGTCGCGGAGGATTTTCCGCAAGGCGCGGATGGCGGTGTTTTTTTCGTCGAAGAAGTGCGTGTTGCCGATATCGCGCACCAGATGGGTATGACTGATTTTTTCGTAAACGCTGGGTTTGAGCTCGGCGAAGTATAACCCGCCGCCCATTTCAGTCAGTCGTTCTGCTTCTTGATGCAGCATCTCGGACCCGGACAAGTCAATCAGGTTGATTCCTGAGCATAGAATCAAGATGGTCTTGATTCCTTCTTGATCGGAAATGCGTTGCAGTTCTTTTTGCATGTGATCGAGAGAGCCGAAATAGACCGACATATCGATGCGAATGATCTTCATGTACGGACATTCCGTGAGCGGTTGAGCCGTCGTGTCGATGAGGCATTTTTTGTGATAAACCGGGTCGTATCCCGGTGCCAAAGAGACGATTTCCGGGTACGAGGTGCGCCCAAGAAAGATCACCAACGACAAAAGTACACCCAGGTAAATGGCGAATTCCAGTTCCAGGAACAAGGTCGCGCCCAAGGTGGTGAGCAAGATCGCGGTTTCCGATTTGCTGGAGTGGATCACATGGGTGATTTGTTTGAAATCGATCAGGTTGAAAGCAACCAGCAAGATCACGCCGGCCATCGCCGAGATGGGCAGGTAGGCCGCATAAGGCGCAATCAGAATGACGGCGATCATCAAAAATCCGGCGGCGAAGATGGCCGACATGGGCGTTCTAGCGCCCGCGGAATAGTTAACGCCGGATCGCGTGAACGACCCGGAACCGGCATAGGCGGAGAAAAAGCTGCCCACAATATTGGACAGACCTTGACCGATGAATTCCTGATTTCCGTCGATACGCTGGTGGGACTTCGTGGCGATGGCGCGGCTGATGGACACCGCTTCGATCAAACCCAGCAGGGCCACGGCGAAGGCTTCCGGCGCCACCAGACGGAGCGTTTCAAGGGAGATGTCCGGCATGGAGATCGGCGGCAGTTCCGCGGGGATCGCGCCGACCATGGAGATGCCGTTGGCGTGGCCGCCGAAGAGTTGCGCAATCACGCCGCCAACCAGTAGGGCGATCAGAAGGTTGGGAAAATTCGGGCGGAATTTTTTAATCAGTACGGCAATCAGCAAGGTGCCGATGGCGGTGAGAAAAATGCCAGGGTGGGTGTGGTGCAGTCCCTTGGCGATATCGACCCAGGTATTGTAGAAGGAAGCCCCTTGGGGGACCGCGATGCCGAAGACGTTTTTCATCTGGGTGGTGGCGATGAGGATTGCCGCGCCGGCGGTGAAGCCGACCACCACGGTATGGGAGACGAAATTGACCAAAATGCCGAGCCGCGCCAGACCGAAGGCCAACTGGTAGACCCCGGCGAAGAAGGTGATACTCAGTGCAAGTTCCACAAATTGCGGCGAGTCGACGGCGGCCAGACGGCTGACGGCGGAAAAAATGATAATGGAAATGGCCGTGGTCGGTCCCGAAATCAAGTGCCACGAGGACCCGAACAGGGCGGCGACAATGGGTGTCACCATGGCGGTGTAAAGGCCTTGTTGCGGCGGTAGACCGGCAATCATGGCAAAGGCCACGCCTTGTGGCAGAACGATGACGGCGCCGGTGAGCCCTGCGATAAAGTCGGCGCGCAGCGTCGACTTGTTGACCATCGGCAGCCACAGCAGAAAAGGAAAAAGCGCTTCTTTTGATGGACGGTGCATCCAAAGCTGCGAAAGGGCGCGGCCAAACATTCTGCCTCCATTGTGCATTTAAATCCAAGACGCCACAATCATAACCATATGTGGCAATCATTGCGAATTGGTATTATGCCGGCGCAATGAGCTTTTTCGCTTGATCGCGCGCCTCTTCGGAATTGGCGGTGAACGTGATGGAACAACCGCTTGGCTTTGCGCACATATTCATCAGCACCTTGCGCGGCTGCGCTTGAACGTTCACCAAGATGACGTGGATGTCTTGGTGACGACACCGTTCCATGAAATCCAACATGGCCGAGACGCCGGTGGCGTCCATTAACGGCACATGGCGCATGCCTAGGATAAACACCTTTGGCGTGGGGCCGATGCGATCCATCACATCACCCAGACGCGTTGCCGCGCCGAAGAAAAAAGGACCGTTGATGGCATACATGACGACCCCGTCGGGCAGGTCGTCTTGTGCCGCATAAGGGGTGGAGACGGGATCGGTGAAGTCGTCGATGTCTTCGTCTATGAGTTTTTCGTGGGTCTCGATTTCCACCACTTGCGCCATGCGGTGCATGAACAAGATGGCTGCCAGCACGACTCCCACCGCGATGGCGGTGCTTAAGTCCACCAACACCGTTAGGGTGAACGTGCTCAGCAACACCACGCGGTCCCCGGCGGGCGCACTCATGAGGTGGATGAAACGCCGGTATTCACTCATGTTCCAGGCGACGACAGCGAGGATCGCACCGAGCGCCGCTAAGGGGATGTAAGACAGATACGGCGCAAAAAGCATGATGAACAGCAGCAAAAAGACGGCATGCATCATGCCTGCGACGGGGGACCTTGCGCCGGCACGAATATTGGTGGCGGTGCGCGCGATGGCGCCGGTGGCGGGTATTCCGCCCATGATCGCAGAGGCGATGTTGGCGGTTCCCTGGGCCACCAGTTCGCAATTGGAACGGTGGCGTCTTCCGGTCATGCCGTCGGCGACCACGGCGGACAGCAGGGATTCCACTCCGCCGAGAAAGGCGATGGTCAAGGCGCTGGGCAAAAGCGCCGTGATCCGCGCCAGGGTGATTTGAGAGAAATCCGGCAAGACCGGTGTCGGAAGGACGTGAGGAATTTCACCGAAGCGCTCTCCGATGGTTTCCACCGGTAGCCCGAAGCCCCATACGGCCACGGCCGCGCCAAGCACCGCGACCAGAAACGCCGGCCAGCGCGGGGCGAATTTACGAAAGGCGATGATGACCCCCAGCGCGGCGAGCGCGACGCCCAGCGTCAAGGGGGAGGTTGAGGAGATGTGCGTGAAGTAGGTGCGCCATTTTTCGATGAAGTTGGCGGGGACCGCCCCCATGTCCAGGCCCAGGATGTCCTTCACCTGAGAGGAAAAAATGATTACGGCGATACCTGCGGTAAAGCCGGTGACGACGGGATAGGGAATGTACTTGATGTATGTGCCGAAGCGGGCGAGCCCGGCGATGATCAAGAAGACGCCGGCCATCAACGAGGCGAGCACCAGTCCCTCATAGCCGAATTGTTGGATGACGTTGAACACCACCACCACGAAGGCCCCTGTGGGTCCGCCGATCTGGAAGCGGCTGCCGCCGAGAAACGAGATCACGAAGCCTGCGACGATCGATGTGTAAAGACCGCGCGCCGGCGCCGCGCCCGCCGCCACCGCCAGCGCCATGGCCAAGGGCAGCGCCACGATGGCGACGCTCAGTCCGCTGATGGTGTCGCTTTTGAAATCGCCGAGGCTGTAGCCTTTGCGTAAAACGGTAAAAAACTTGGGAATGAACAGGCGCCAGGTGGAGGACGTCATCGCGGTGACTTTTCTTTTAAAGGGAGGGACGAAACGGGAGAGGGCGCAGCAACCGCTGCGCCCTGTCAGGCCCTGTTGTAACGATTTAGCGTTTGGAACGCAAAGTAGATTTACACCACGCCGAGGATCTCGGCCACCAGGGGATGGCGCACCACGTCCTTGTCCCTAAGGCGCACCACGCCGACATTGTCGAGCGCTTCCAGGCGGTGCGCGATGTCGGACAGGCCCGATATGCCCGGCAACAAATCGGACTGGTCCGGGTCGCCGGTGACGATCATGGTCGAATGCCAGCCTAGGCGTGTCAGCAGCATCTTAATCTGGGTGTAGGTGCAGTTTTGCGCTTCGTCGATAACCACGAAGGCATTGTTCAGCGTGCGTCCGCGCATGAAGCCCACCGGGGCGATTTCAATATCGCCGTTTTTCATCATGGTTTTCAAGTTGCGTCCGCCCAGACGGTCACTCAGGCTGTCGAACAGGGGACGCAGGTAGGGGGCGATTTTGTCCTCCATGGCGCCGGGCAGAAAGCCCAGGCTTTCTCCGGCTTCGACGGCGGGGCGGGTGAGGACGATGCGTCCGACCTGGCCCTTTTCGAAGGCTTCCACCGCCTTGGCGATGGCCAGATACGTCTTTCCCGTGCCTGCGGGCCCCAGGGCCATCACCAGATTGTGTCGGTCGATCATTTCCATAAGCTGTTTCTGGCCTTCGCTGCGCGGCGTGACGTTTTTGACGTAACGCTGGTCGCGCCGTTCGCCGCGCTCGTGCGTGGGGTCTTCCGCCAAGGGGTTCCATTCGCCTTTGTTGACGTTGGGATACAAAGGGTGGACGTCCGCGGTGGCGCTTGCATTGTAGCGGCGAGATTTCTTACCCATGATGCTCTCCGATGGTGGGGCCAGCGTGGCCCGTTTGTATGATGCGCAAACGACAAACGCCTCCAAAGCGGAGGCGTTGAGGATGTGCGCGAGGCGGGAAATCGGTAGATGTCGGCGCGAAAGGGGAAACCGATAAGAGAAGGGGTGTTCGTGCGGGACCGTTAAACGTGCCGGGACCGTCAAGCATAGATATCGCTCCTCAAGAGAATCGACCGATGCGGGAATAGTAGCAGAAAAGGTATTAAGGTTTTTTGGCATGCCTTTCAGAAGGTCGTTGGCCAAGTGTTGCGGCGCCGGGCAGGACCAGCAGGCCCGAGACGGCGACGATGGCGGCGGCCCCCAGCGCGATGCTTTCCACACGCCACCCCCTGTCCAGCAGCCAGCCAGCCCACACCGGCGCGACGGCGGTTGAAAATACCGCCAGTGCGGAACCGAGCGCGCGCACCGCGCCTAAGCTTTTGACACCGAATATTTCCGCCCATGTGGCGCTGACGATGACCGCGGATGCGCCGGCCGTCAGGCCTCCCAGGGCGAGGTAAAGCAACACGCTGGCCGGGTTATTGGAAAACGCCACCACCAGCAACGCCGCCGCCAGCGGCCACACGAACACCCTCAGTGCGCTCTTTGCCCCGTAGCGATCCACCATCCATCCCGTGCCAAGCGAGGAAATCACGATACCGGCGGCAAAGGCTGGAAACCCGGCGGCCAGCCAGGTGATGCTCCAGCCCTTGGCGGCGGCGAGCGCCAATTGATGAAAAAACAACCCGGTCATGATAAATGGCGCCATCACGGCAGCGGGCATGATGGTTACGAAACGCCAGTCTGTGGCGATGGCGCGCCGTTTTAAGGTAGGCCGCGTGTCACCGTCGTGTGCCAGACGCGCCTCCAGGTCCCGGTGGCGTGCGCCGTGTCCTTTGAGCAGCCAGAGCGCCAGTGGCAGATGAAAGACCAGTATGTATAGTGCGATTGTCCCCCAGACTTCCCGCCAGTTCATGATCGCCAGCGCGCCGATCAGTATAGAGGGAAAGACGGCTTCGCCGAGGGGAAAGCCGAGGCCGACGAGGCTCATGGCGCGCCCGCGTTCACGTTCGAAATAGCGGGCCTGACTGACCATGGCGGTATGGCGCAGAAGGCCCTGGCCGAAAAGACGCAGACCCATCAGGCCAAGCCCCAGAATATAAAGATTTTGGGCCCCTGCAACCAGTGCGGCGGCGGCGGCGAGCCCGACGAATACGCCCGCGGCGAAAATGCGCAGATCCACATGGTCGATCCATTTTCCGACCCACAGGATCACCACGGCGCCGCTTAGCGTGGCGATGGAATACACGGCCCCGAAATCGGTGTTGTTGAGGGAAAAGGCCGCACGAATTTGATCCCCAAACAAAGCGATGAAAAAAGTCTGACCGAAATTTCCGGCCACCGTGCAGGCGAGGCCGAAGGCGAGAAACCGACGGTTTTCACCGACAAACGTGAGAATTTTCATAACCTCGACCGGCGACTCACGAAGGTGGCGTCCCGGTGTCATGGACCGCATGGGCGGCGCACTCGATGCACAGTGGCGTGGCGGGGTCCATGCTCAGGCGTTTTGCCGCGATTTCCTCGCCACACGAAACGCAATATCCGTATTCGTCTTGCGCGATGCGCACCAGGGCGGCTTCGATGCGCGCCAGAGCAACCTCGCGGCGGCGTTCCGTTTCCAACTGCATGGCTTGGTTTTGCAAGGCGTCCATGCGCGTGAGCCGGCCCACAGTGGTTTGGTCCAATTTGACCGTGGCGCGCTCGCCGGCTGTGAGTTCGGCGTCGTGAAGCAGCGTAGCGCGTTCGCGTTTCAGGTCGGCTTTCAAGGTGGGGATGTCGATGTCGGTGCGTGTATCCATCGGGGAAGCGTACACCAAATTCATACTAAGTGTCTCGTATCAATGGAAACTTTCTGAATAAATAATACAAACGGGCAATATCTTGATGTTTGTGCTATACTTTTATGACATCTGGGAGTTTCCACACCTTTTGCGCCGCGCGGCGCAAAGACAGAGGAGGACAAAAAATGCTCGTGAAATGCATTATCGAAGCCAAGGGGCCGGAGGTCATTACGGTCTTGCCCGGTGAGAAGGTGCGCAAGGCCGCCAAGATGTTCAGGCGCAAAGGCATCGGTTTTGCGTTGGTGGAAAGCGGCGAGGGCGCCCTTATGGGAACGCTTTCCGAACGCGATATCGTGCAGGCCTTTGCCGAGTTGGGGGACTTGGCGCATGTGGCGGTGAGCGATCTCATGACGCCCAATATCGTGACGTGTGATATTGACGACACCTTGGAAGACGTGCGCGAAATCATGACGGAAAAGCGGACTCGTCACGTTTTGGTGATGGAAAACGGCAAGTTGCACGGGGTCGTGAGTATCGGCGATCTGATCAAGCACAGTTTGGATGAATGCCGCATCGACGCCACGCATATGATGGAATACATCAGCGGCAAAGGCTATAACTGAGCACGAAGGACAACGGACAAGGGTCGTCTTAAAATCTTAATCTTGAAATGTGGGCCGCGTTCGGGTTTCCCTTGCGCGGCCCTTTGGCTTGTGTCTTTTTGTTTGGGCGCACGGGTGGGTGATCGCGCACGCATGTGGGGCGGTTGGACCTTGTTCCTAAGCCGTTCCGGTAATTGCCAACGTACTTGCGAGGCCGTATGATCCGCACCTGATTCGCACCCAATTCGTGATGACCTGCACAAGATGATCTGCAAAAAGGGCCTGACATGAACATGCGTCGTTTCACAATTTGTATCTTGGTGGGCTTGCCCCTAATCGTGGCGGGGCAGCCGCTGATGGCGAAGGAGCCTGCCCAGGCGGAGGCCCAGGCCGTGCGTGTGAACCCCGTGCGCGTGGAGCCCGTTCATGCCGCTCCCGTGCGGGCGCCCGCATCGGCGCAGATGTTCATCGAGGATATGGCTCAAGAAGCCTCGCGGGCGTTGACCTCTCCGGGCATTTCGCGGGTGCAGCGCATTACGCTTTTTCATAAGCTTTTGAAAGAAAACTTCGATGTCGGGGTGATCGGCAAATGGGTTCTGGGACGCTATTGGCGTCGGGCTACGGCGCGCGAAAAGAAAGAGTATCTGAAGCTGTTCGAAGACTATATCACCATCACCTATGTGGAGCGTTTCGATCAATATTCAGGTGAAAAACTGAACGTGATCAAGTCCATCGCCAACCCCGGTGAAGACGCTTTGGTGTTTTCCGAGATCCGCCGGCCCTCCGGCGGCGACCCCATCAGCGTGAACTGGCGCGTGCGCGGGGGTTCCGAGGGCTACAAGGTTATCGACATCTACGTAGAAGGCATTTCCATGAGCCAGACCCAGCGCAAGGAATTCACGTCGGTGATCCGCGCCAACGGCGGCACCGTTGCAGGCTTTCTGGACGTCCTGCGCAAACAGGTTGCGAAGATGGGCGGTTGAAGCGTATTGGCGCTGCAAAACACGATTGTAAAAGGAGCGGGTGACGAGAATTTCCCCGTGGCCTCGTTTTTGCTGCCCGCTCGGGTGCGCGACCCTATCGTGGCATTTTATGCGTTTGCCCGCATTGCCGACGACATTGCCGACGCGGCGGGTCTGGATGCGGCAGAGAAACTGGAAGTGTTCGAACTGATGGGCGAACAGTTGGAAAGCGGTGCGGACTTTCCGTGCCGGCCCGTGCAAGCGTTGAATCAAAGCCTGGCCGCAACGGGGGTAAGCCGTGAGCACGCGCTCAATCTGCTGAAGGCTTTCCGTCGCGATGCGTTGAAATCGACAACCGACAATTGGTCGGAACTGATGGCCTATTGCCAGCTTTCCGCTGCGCCGGTGGGACGTTATGTCATTGATTTGATGGGTGGTGTCGAGGGGGGCTACGGCCCTTCGGATGCCCTGTGCGCCGCCTTGCAGGTAATCAACCATATTCAAGATGCGAAAAGCGATTACCTTGGGCTTTCTCGTTGTTACGTGCCGTGCGATTGGCTGAACGAAGCGGGAGTGAGACCGCAAGAATTGGGCGCAGATGCGTGTTCTGCGTCTTTGCGCGGCGTCTTTGCGCGCATGCTTGATGGTGTCGAGGGCCTGCTTGATGAAGCAAGGTCGTTGCCCGCCACGATGCACTCCAAAGCCCTGGCGCGTGAGACGGCGGGGATTCTCGCCATCGCCCGGGCGTTGACGAAGATGTTGCGTCGCGACGACCCGTTGGCGCGACGGGTGAGGCTGTCGCGGCCGCAAAAGGCGTTGATCTTTTTATGGGGTGCGTTGCGTGCGTGAGGGGAGTCCGTCTGTGTCCATGGCTGATACGTCCTCATATCCTGTCCCACGCCACGGCGCGCGCACAAGTTCTTTTTATTGGGCGCTGAAGTGCCTGCCCGCACCCAAACGCCGGGCGATATTTTGCATTTATGCCTTTTGCCGCGCCGTGGATGACATTGCCGATGGGACGTTGTGCGTGACGGACAAGGTGCTTCTTTTGGAGCGCCATGGGCAAGCCATCGAGGCGCTGTTTGCGCACCAGGATACGGAAATCGACGTGGTGCGCGCCTTAAAGCCGTATATTGCTCGCGACGCCCTGGGGAAGGCCGATTTTCTGGCGCTGATCGCGGGCATGCGCATGGACGCCGAAGCGTGTGTGCGCATGGCTGATCGTGCCGCGTTCGATCTGTATCTGGATCGTGTCGCGTGTGCCGTGGGACGGTTGTCGAATGCGGTGTTCGGCTTGAAAGGACCGCAGGCCGACGCGCTGGCCCACCATCTGGGGCGCGCCTTGCAAATCACCAATATTTTACGCGATCTGCGTGAGGATGCGGCGCGCGGCCGATTGTATCTGCCGGGGGATCTGTTGCGGGCGTGCGCTTTGGACGAAGACACGCCGGATCGTGTGCTTGCCCATCCGCAACTGGAAGACGTGCTTTTGCGTTTGGCCGGGGATGCCGAACGGGATTTCGCCGCCGCTGCGGTGCTCCTTGAAACACTTTGTTCAAAAAAAGTCCGTGCGGCGCGAATGATGATGGCGGCTTACCTGCGTGTGCTTGCGAAACTGAAGGCGCGCGGACTTGCGCGTGT
>VAPL010493809.1_pt1 | contig 13028 bp, 11 predicted proteins | sample 3395061 | NCBI WGS metagenome assembly VAPL01 (sample SAMN08290444, study PRJNA428436) | hydrothermal vent metagenome | isolation source: Deep-sea hydrothermal vent chimney 2 | place: Pacific Ocean: Juan De Fuca Ridge | depth 2182 m m | reverse complement strand
GGCCAAAAATAAACATTAATTAAAATCTACAGCAAAACCATCTTTGTGAAACATTCCCATCAGACGCAGCCGAGCATCGAAATAAAAACAGGATCAAAGCGAGCGTTTGTTTGAGCACGATTAAGTGCGGAGCACCGTGCGAGTTACCCAGACCCAGAGGGTGGGGTATCCATAATGAAACCTGTAAGGGTTCTTTGGGCAGCGAGTGCCTGTTTTTATTTTGATGCGAGGGGATTAGGATTGGAAATCCCAACAAGTCTTTGGGCGGCCTTCTTTTTGGTTACTTTTTCTTGGCCACGCAAGAAAAAGTAACTTGCTGTCGGTGCCCTGAGTGTTGTTGAAAACAACATGAAGAAATGCCCTTGGGGTGCCGCGGCCGTCCGACCAAGACCGGACATAACAATATATGGATTCCCGCCTACGCGGGAATGACGAAATTGGATGTCGGCCTAAAGCTACCGCTCCTGCTATCGCCCCTTACCTACGTCCATGTAGGTAAAGAGCCGACCTACAAAAATCAGAGGATAAAACAACAATGTCGTCAGACTGATACCCTCTAATTTTAATTTGTAGAGGGGCACTATGAGTCTGGCCTACAAAACCAGATAGATTAAGACGTTGGTTTTAAAATATATTCTTTCGGAATTGAATCAAAGGTATGCACAGTACCTCCATGTTTTTTGATAAATAACTCTGCTTTTTCTTTTGTTGAAAAAGGGACTGTTTCCGCGCTTCCCATTCCACCAACTCGATCACTACCCAGAACATACCAGGCTTTATACGCATCAATCCAGTTATCTAAACCCGGTTTATCCCAATCAGCATTAGACATATCGTTAACATAAATAGCGGCAATATTTTTTGGCTCTTCAGGTGATAAGGTAAATGAAATCGTGTCACGTATGGAGGTAAACCATAAAGTTTTTTTGTCCGAGAGAATGATTTGTCCTTTTGGACCATTATGATTAACTACAGTCATCAAACAATAATAACCATTCGCTTCACGTGTTAGTGTTTGGGCCGCAGGTGCTTCAACAGGAGGCGTTTTATCACAAGCAACTAAAAAAAAGACAACCAACAATATGCTAATTCTATACATAATAATCTCTACAATATTTATTAAATTAAAGTTCTCTACGCTTAAACACCAGCAATGTGATTGTTAAAGGTACAATCACCCACATCAACATAACGCTGATCAGTAATACGCTACTCATACCCGCTTCACTTGCGATACCCGCGATACCTGCGGCCTGACTAACACCGTCGAACATACTCAGGTTGAAAATCCGGTAACTGTCAGCGGGACTTATAAGCATCAACATCGAAAATAATTGCTGACCAATCATCTGTTCTTTATCAAGCAATAAAACACCGAACAATAACAAATCGTATAACACGACAAAAATTAACCACAGGCCAATTGCTGTTCCCGCAGCCGTCGCCCTTTCTTTCACTAACACACTCACCAGATAACCCAATGCAATAAAGACGGCACCCAATATCAGGGAGCTGAGCATCATCATCCCATACGCCTGCCAGCCTTCCGTGCCACTACCGGTGAACAGGATCATGATAAGAAAAGCGCCGCCGTAGCCAATAAAAATAGCGATAAAAAGAATCAAAACATGACCCAGAAACTTACCCATAATGACTTGCCAGCGTGACACCGGGTAAGTCAACAATAGCATCATGGTGCCGCGTTCAAATTCTCCTACTAAGGCATCAAAAGACAACATCAGAGCAATTAAGGGAATGAGATAAACACTTAAACTTGCAAGACTAATAACGGTAATATCAAGATCGCTAACCCGTACCGAACCAGTTGGTGCAGAACCTAGTAAAGATAAAGCCAGCGCCAATGCGCCTAACAAAATAATTGCTGCTGCAATCCAGCGATTGCGCAATCCATCTCTCAGCTCTTTAAGTGCAAGCGTCCATAATAAACTCATAATGGATCACCATTCATAAAGTGACTATAAACTTCGTCCAGCCGCGGCGGCATGATCTGCATATCATGCACCACATCACCAAGACTACTTATGTGACGAATGAGTGGCATCTTTTCTTCTTTAAAACATGACAAACTAATACTCTGATTATTTACCTTGCCAATATTTACTTCTGATCCCAGTCGTTCTGCAACACTCGATGCTTCCCCTGCTGCCACAGAGAGCTTCAAACGGACTGGCAATGCAGCCTGCTGGTAGAGCTCATCAAGTGTGCCACAGGCAACAATGAGACCTGCTTTCATGATAATAAAACGGCTGGCTCTTGCTTCAACTTCGTTGAGTGCATGTGATGAAATAATCGAAGTGGCACCTTCTTTTTGCAAACCATCAATCAGTTCGTAAAAATGCTGACGCAAAATAGGATCCAGACCGGTTGTGGGTTCATCAAGAAAAAGGAGTTGTGGATTACCCAGCATTGCCTGAGCCAGCCCCAGTCGCTGCCGCATACCTTTTGAGTAAGTACCTACTCTCCTGTTTGACGCATCACTAAGGCCAACTAACTCTAGTAATTTTTTACATTCAAGATCTGATGAACCTTTGAGGCGGGCATAAAAAGCCAATACTTCACGACCGGTCATCGCTTCATAAAAAGCAACACTTTCAGGTAAATAACCCAGCGCCATACGTTGGGCAACGGCAGCACTGAACGCAGGATTGCCGCCAAGGATTTCAACCGTACCTGTTGTTGGTTTTGTCAGGCCTAACATCAATTTCATCAGGCTGGTTTTACCGGCGCCATTGTGGCCAACCAGTACGATACATTCTCCAGCTTGTACTTGAAAATTAATATCTCGTAATACAGTTTCACTACCGTACTTCTTACTCACCGCTTGCAATGAAATGACATTGCTTGCTGTGTCCAACTCAACCATTTTATAAATCTCTTTGTTTTATATTACTTGCTGTAACGGAACTAATTTGTGGAGGTAGCATTAATGGAGAACTATCTGTCACACCACCTGGATGAATACCGGGAAATTCAGACTGAGCCCATTTTAATAATTTCACTGACGGGCTGTTTAATAATAACTTTGCCATTGGATGTCGCCAGATGATCTGGTCAACTAAATCATTGGGTTTATACGGTTGATCTGCAATACCATTACCATCGATATCAAAAGTTAGATTATCACTCCAGTAATTGCCAACACCATTTTTAGACCATTCAATGTAACGCGTACCTACGTATTTCACCTGGGTACGGTTATTGATAAAGGCATTGGAATAAATCTCATTATGCTCTGAACCGGCAGTAAAATGAATACCAACCTGACAATCTGCGAAAAAATTATTTTTAATCTGATTATAGTTGGCGTTATAAATAAAAACGCATTTCTCCGCACCACCACTCACATAATTATGTTCAATAACAGAATGATTTGTATAATTAAAAAACAGTCCACGTTTATGATCACCAACTGAACGATTATCTTTTGCGAGGATATGATGAGAAAACATCAAGGCATAACCAACATCATTATTTATGGAAGTATTATTGCTTACCTCACTGTTATTGGTATACATGTAATGTATCGCAAAACGTAAATCACGCAGGCGATTGCCATGAAACACATTGTTACGACTCGTCGTAACAAAAATACCATCTCGACCATAACGAATATCATTGTTTTTGATAATGGAACCCGGTGTATTCCACAGATATATACCATTACCTCGATCATTTACTCGATGATGGCGACTACCGACAATAACGTTATCACTAACAATGACCGACTCTGGACCTTTCAGGTAAATACCTATTAAATTATTTTTGAAATAATTGTTTTCTATCCGTGCTTGATCACCTTTATCGGTAATAAAAATAGCACTGTCTTCACTATCCAGATCATTACCCGAATGCTGAATACTCAAACCTTTAATTAACACATTAGGTGCGGATACGATCACAACATGCCCCGAACCTTCACCATCAATGACACTGGACTTATTACCCATAAGAGTAAGACTACGATGGATATTCACCGAGCCAATATAAACACCAGCTGAAAGCAGTAGCGTATCACCACTATGTGCCGAATCTATTGCAGCTTGTAACTCACCATAACCGGGAGTCACCCATATCTCTTTCGCCTGAGCAAAAGAAGACATAAAAAAGAGGAATAATAAAAATAATCCACCAGCCAGCTCACGACCAACCAGTGGATTATTTACTTTCTGCTTAAACTTCAAAGCTGTTACTAAGCAGGCTCAACCAGCATACGACCACGCATTTCCATGTGTAACGCATGACAGAACCACTGACAGTAGAACCAATGAACACCTGCACGATCTGCCGTAAAGGTAATCGATGATGTTGCCTGTGGTCCAACTTCCATCGCAATACCGTAGTTAGCAATAGTTAAACCGTGTGCCAGATCATCAATAACATCATTGTTACTAACAATAATCGTGACCTCATCACCCTGTTTTACAGTAAATTTCTCCATACTAAAGGCAGGCGCAATCGACCACATATAAACACGGACTTTATTGCCATCACGTATGATTTTAGAATCGACAGTAAGGTTAATACCATCTTTCTTAGCCTGAGCGCTGACATCCGCCCACATGCGATCACCTTTGGTCCATGTAGAATCCGGATTAACAATGTCAGAACGAACGATGGTAATATCATGTGGTTCTGCATAGGTCGGCCCGTCATGTACCAATTTCATCTTCTTGCCAGTAATGTCGATGAGCTGCTCATTCTCCGGTTTCATCGGGCCAACATTTATAAAACGGTCCTTGGAGAATTTATTGAGAGACACCAGCCACTTGCCGTCAGCTTCCTTGGTTTCACCCATGGAGGTGTGGTTATGACCCGGTTGATAATGGACATCAAGCTTATCGAGGATAGGATTTACTTTCTTGCCATTGTAAGCGTCAATGGCTTTCTGAATATTCCATTTTACAGCCTGGCTATCGAGGAACAGTGTAGTGTAAGCATTACCTTTGCCATCAAAAGCAGTATGCAATGGCCCCAAACCTAACTGTGGTTCAGCAACAACGGTATCACGTGGCTTAATCTTATCCTTGAACAGCTTAGGCAAACGTCTAACATCAATAACTGTCACGGTTGGAGACAATTTACCGTTGACAACCAGATACTTACCATCCGGAGCAGTATTACAACCATGAGGGCTGTTCGGAACAGGGATATAACGTGTGTACTTCGAGCCTTTACGACCATCAAGTACAGGTACACCCTTTATCCGTTTAAAGTCACCTTTTTTAACGCCCTTTTCAATCGCTTTAATATCATAAATAACAACCCAGTCCCGTTCTTTTTTCATCATCCCGGCAAGATTGACGGCTTCTTCACTGTTGTAACAAGTCGAGAAGGCGTAGAGCCCCTGATAATCCGCATCACAATTATCGAGGTTACCATCAACCATGACTTGCCATGCCACTTCCATTTTATCACCATCAATAGCGCTAAAAATGGCATGATATTTTTCAGGCTCATCAAGAATACTTCCATCATTTGGGATAGGCACTCGATACTCACCGTTCGCAAAAACATAACCTGTACGCGGATATTTTTGTGGGCGCAATCCATGAATATTCGCTGCATTTGGAATTTCTATGATTTTATCACACTTCATTACATCACAGCGCACACGTGCTACACGTGTGTTAGCTTTATCATTCATAAATACATAACGACCGTCATAAGTACCGTCGGTAAATGACATGTGTGGATGATGCAAATCACCATTTAACCAAACACCACCTCGGTTACCAGAATCAAGAAACTTCTTGGTTTCGGGCAAGAGGCCCTCACGAAGAATCTTACGACTCTCATTTGTTGCACCCCAGCCTGAAGCACTACAGCGATTGAATACAGGAATACGCATTAATTCACGCATTGAGGGCATACCCAGAATACGTAATTCACCTGCCTGGCCACTACTCCAGAAACCATAGTATTCATCCAGGTCACCTGGTGCCACTTCTGCCTTATTTTTTCTGGCAGCTTCAGCAGCTTGCGGTGTCATAACGCCTAAACCTGTGAGACCAGCTGCACCGGCTAATGCGGCTAACTTGGCTGACCCTCCAAGTAACTGGCGTCGAGTAATACTTACATTTTCAGTTTTGTCATCATTATTGTTGTCACTCATTGACTCTCTCCTATTGTATGCCCATTAAGGTTCAGGCTAATTAATTACACCCCCGGTATTACCCCGGGACTTATCAATTCAAAATCTTATAATTCTCACTTTTTATTTAGCACCACTTTAATAGCTGATTCTTCTTTATGGTTTGATGCTGCCGCTCGAGTATCTTGACGTTCTCTTTTCAAACGTTTCTGAATTACAACAGGGCAGGCATGGTCGTCGAAATAAACCACCTGACAATGCAGGCAGTAAAGACACTCATTGACATTAATGTGCCCTTCAGGATGTATTGATTGAACCATGCATTCATTGCTACAGCGCTGACAAGGGGTGCCACATTCCTTATAACGTTTGAGCCACGAAAACATGCGCATTCTTCCCGGGATAGCCAAAGCTGCACCCAGGGGGCATAAATAACGACAATAAAAACGTTCTATAAAAATGCCGGGTAACAATACCGCTAAGGCAAAGATCACATACGGCCATTCACGCATGAACTTTAAAATAATCGCTGTTTTAAATGGTTCAATTTCAGCCAATCGTTCAGCCCAACCCAGTGAATATAATGAAAATCCAAATAATAAAAGAAAAATTAAATATTTGAATGTCCAGATACGTTCATGAATCGCCCACGGTACCGTAATTTGCTTAACCTTGAATACTTTAGCAATCTTATTAATCAATTCCTGTAACGCACCAAAGGGGCATAACCAACCGCAATAAGGACCACGCCCCCAAAATAATAATGCTGCCGCAACGGAACCCCATAGAATAAAAATAAGTGGTTCCATCAGAAAATAACTCCAGTCAAAACCGGACACTAATGCACTAAACATAGCCAGAATATTAACGACAGATAACTGGGCATTTAAATACCAGCCAAGACCAAATAAGGTAAAGATAAGAAAACCAACACGAATTCGATCGGTCAGCACAGGACGTTTAACCAACCAGTCCTGAAAGAAAAAAATCGCTGATAATACAACTAGAGCAGAAACCAGCACCACGATTTCCCAAAACTTTAATACCCACATTTTTTTCCAAATAGGTTCTGCCGTTTGCGATAAACCAACTTCAGTTAGCTCCCCGGTACTTTCTGCTTTAACATCGGTAAAAGTCAGGTATATATCTGGAACACTGTAATTAAGATCAAAAGTTAAGAAAGCTTTATTCGTTGGGCCTATTTCACGACCAACTAATAACTGTAGTACCCAGGGTTCTGCTGCTTTAAATTCTAAATCTGCCGGGGTTCTAAATAAATCGACATCTTTTAATTCAGGCGCACCCTCAGCAACTAACTTACGTAAACGTTTATGATATCGATCATGAAAGCGAGCAGAAACATCTCCTTGAATAATCTGAAAACGATCAAAGATTCCTCCCCTTACGTAACCCGAGCCCTTAAATGAAAAGCGTCCATCACCCGCCAATAAAATAGCCTGCTCACCAGGCTTCAATTTTTTCTTAAGGTTGCGATACTCATTTTCCCCCAACAGGCTACGACCAATACTCGGGATAGAAACAACAGCGGCGTAAAGTTCGATAAAAATTTCATCTGCTTTACCTTCTTCGGGAAAATCCAGAGCAAGTGGATTACCTGAATCTTTAAAGGCCTGATTAATTTCTGCTAAAGTAATTTTCAGATGACGTACAGAACCTTCACTAACTAACTCTTGCCAGCTCTTGATAACGTTAATCTCAGTATTTATCGAGGCAACCGGGCCTATTTTTTTACGTTTGGCTTCAAGACCGGATAAGCCATGGTTTCGAGCAACTTTAATGGAACCCCGTAAAATATTGTCATCCATGACCATTACAGTCACCGTCGCACCGGATACGATGTCAACCTGATGTTCCAGTACACCTCGCGCCAAATTACCCACATCCAGCCCTTCATAATCCTTAAGTACTGCTGTTATGCGTTTTTCAGGAATACCGATTAAAACAATAGGTTCATGGTGTTCAACCAATAAAACTTTTTTTATTAACCCTTGCATATCAACAGCAACGAGCTGGTGTATTGGTTTACCTGAATAGCCTGTTGTATTGACATAATCTGACGTCAAAAATACAAAGCCAACCTGCTTTCCTTTTTTATAAGCAGGAGCAACGGGAGGATCACCGATTGGTTTTCCTAGTTTATCTGCATCCGGAAAGATTTCCTGGATAGCTATTGATTTAAGAAAACGAGGGAGTTCGGACTCAGCCAGCGCAACCCCCATAACCAGACTTTGAAAAAGAATCAAAGAAAAAAATAATTTAAAAATATGAGGAAAACTCATTCGCTGTTTAAATACCTCAAAATCAGTAATATAAAAAAAAACTATGATTTTTTAATATAATTCCAAGTTTTCTTCTGTAATAAATTAGGCATGCTTAATATCAAGCTAAATAGTGTAACTACTCTCTATATTTACAAGCCATAGTAATAAGTGCCAACTGCTATATATGTCTGATAATAGACAGTCAGTTGCATTTGTGTGCATTCTCAGGCATTTTATAACTTATTTAATTGATGTAGGTCAATATATTAACATCATCATCAAAATATTTAACATTTAGAAACCTTTCTCCGTTTCATAAAGGTATAAAAAATATGTTATCAACCAATATAAAAACAACGAGTGAATTAATGTCTCTCGCGTTACAAGCTGAGCGCGAAGCTATAAAACGATATTCTCAATTAGCATCTAGTATGCGTAAAGGTAACAATGACTCAGCTGCAGCTCTTTTTGAACGCATGGTTTTAGAAGAACAGGAACACGAACGTTTACTAAATGAATGGATGGCTCAAGAAGGGATAGAAGAAAACTCCAGTATTGGACCTATTAGCTGGTCTGACCCACATGTTTCTACAACATATAATGAAGAGGCTCGCGATCCTTTCTTCAGTTCACCTTATAAAGCATTAGCGTTTGCTGTACACAATGAAGAAATTGCTTTTCGTTTTTATACACACGTTGCGGCAAACTCTGACAATAAAACAGTACGCCAGTATGCTGAAATATTAGCCAAAGAGGAACTGGGGCATGCAGCCTTACTTAGAGCAGAACGCCGGTATGCCTACCATGCTGAACGAGAAAAAGAAAGTAAAGTGCCAAGACTCGATCCAAAAACTATCCATAACGAAGCAGACTTATTAGCCACTGCGATTCATATTGATAAATATATTGCTGAGCAAATAAAAGATATCACGATAACAGCACCTGAAATAACATCTCTTGCAGAAAAAACTCAACAACAAATAGTAAAAAACCAGGATGCTTTGGAAAATACAGTTTTGCCAAGCGAAGAAGTTACAAAAAATCTGAAACAACTTTCTATACACAATATAAAACAGGCAAATGATAACCCAGACTTAAATTTACAACGATTATGGTCGTGTTGTGATCGCAGCTTTGCTTTTTATGATGCAATTGTAGAACAAGGCTTTAATGAAGAAGTGATGCTAACAGCGCAAAACCTAACGTCATCCGCACTGGATCGTATTGGTATATTAAAAAATATTTTGGAAGAGTAACAAATTTTATAGGATATTAAGATCAACTGTTCTGAAAAATATGGATCAGATCCTGATTATCTTGAAGCTACTACTTTTGCATGGTTAGCCAAATAATAAAACGGGAAACTTGCCTGAAGTAACTGGGGTAAAAAGAAAAGTTATTTTAGGTGGTATTTTCCCGATTCAATTGAACTTTTTCTTTTATATCTAATCTTAAAATTTATCCCCCCCTTCTTCTATTGGAATTTTTAGATATGAAAAATTTATTATTTATTTTTAGCCTTCTTATCATGCAACCTTTTTTTGTCACAGTACATGCTGCTGACAAAACTATGGAGTTTGTAGTGCAACTTACTCGTAGTGGAGATAATTACGGTCACCGTCGTACATTTATGCAAATTGATAAAATCTTAAGTGATATTGGTGAAGATAAGGTTAAGTTTACTGTTGTTGCTTATGAGGAGGGAATACAAGCTTTAACCGCTAATAATAAAGGAACCAGTCAACTACTAACTAAACTTGCTAACCGCGGAGTTACGTTTAAAGCCTGCCGAATAAGTATGAACGCATGGAATTTAACTGAAAATGATTTTCCGCTCGAAGTGGACTATGTTCCTGCCGGTGCGCCGGAAGTAATACGCCTGCAAATGAACAGTTATAAATACTGGCACCCATAATTATTATTTCTTTGTGCAAAATATCAAATTACATTGCATGACATGACATACAAAGACGTGTCTGATTTGAACCTGTTGTCAGGCTTTTAGTCGAGCTACATTTTTCACCGGCAATATTTTGTTCGCTCTGCATCGCAATTTCTGTTTCGTGTGATTTTGTTTCATGGCAGGAAACACATGTCACCTGACCATTTTCAAGTTTAATTCTGGGATCCAGTCTGGCAAGAGCAACATAAGAAGCTGGATTTTTACGTGCGTAATTATTATATGACATGCCCACCGGATGATTACTACTGCCATGATTAGTAAACATCATTGCTGTATCTGCATGTTTAAGCCCGACACTTTTAGCTTTGCTTCCATCATGACACTGCATGCAGGATGCTGACTTACTGTTAGCAGGAATTTGAGCCGCAAGACGGAAGGAATCAGAGAGCCCTTCATCCAAAATGAAATCTCTGAAACTGCCAGCATTTGCTGACGTTGAAATTATTATCAATCCAAAAATACAGATTGTAAAATTGTGAAAACGAGCCCAACGAATCTTCATAAAGTTTCTCCGGTAGTCCCTCAGCCATAGCCCGCTTGGGGCGACAGGTAGGTAACTTTGCGTCCCAGCCTTTCGGCTGGTTTGCCTTTGTCACGAAACAGTTCGTGTTAAATAAGGTTATCGTGTAATTGGAGAAGATCTTTAGGTATTTTTGAAAAAAATATGGATTTTTTACTAGATTTAGACTCGGACTAACTTATTGCTCACTAATCGATTTAGTATTTCCAGGTTAGCTCACCGGCCTGAAAAATGGATTCCGGCTCTCTCAGGCCGGAATGACGAATTACCGATCTTTGATTAGTACATATTTTCGTACCGGCTCACCGGTATAAACCTGGGTTGGGCGGAAGATACGATTATCTTTTAATTGCTCACGCCAGTGTGCCAACCAGCCTGCTGTACGTGAAATGGCAAAAATAGCGGTAAACTGATCGGATGCAATTCCCATTTCCTGATAAAGAATACCGGAATAGAAATCAACGTTTGGATAAACACCTTTTTTAGCCAAGCGATCTTCACATACTCGTTCCACTGCTTTAGCCGTTTCAAACATCGGGTTAATATCGCCACCCCGTGCTTCAATCAATTCATCGACTAGTTTTTCTAAAATCGTCGCACGAGGATCTTTTGTTTTGTATTCCCTGTGCCCCATTCCCCAGATGACTTCTTTATTTTTTAATCTCTTATCAATATAGGCTTCAGCTTTATCCGGTGTACCAATTTCCTCTAACATTTCTAATACTTTTTGATTTGCACCACCATGTAATGGGCCTGATAAGGCACCGATTGCCGCGGCAATAACATTAAACGGGCTGGCTAAGGTTGAAGCGTTCACTAAAACAGAGAAGGTTGAAGCATTAATGGTATGTTCAGCATGTAAAATTAAACAAACATCCATAATACGCGCCAGCATGGGTTCAGGTTCTTTGCGCGTGAGCATGTAAAGAAAATTTTCTGCATAAGATAAATCATGACGTGGTTCTACTGGATCATAACCATTACGAACGTGTTGCCACATGGCGACCAGCGTTGACATGCGTGATAACATTTTCACCGTCATATTATGAATGTAATTCAGGTCACGACATTCATCACCACCGGTTAAACATTCATTGCCTGCATAAAACATGCCCAGACTCGCCACGGCAGTTTGCAGCATATCCATTGGATGGCCACTTTCAGGTAAAGTCTTCATCAGATCACGAATGTGATATTTAACGTGGCGGTTTTCTTTTAACTGTTGTTCAAAATCAGCAAGTTCAGCTGAAGTAGGTAAACGACCATCTAATAGCAGCAATGAGGTTTCTTCAAAACTACTTTCTGCAGCAAGCTGTTCAATAGGATAGCCACGGTATGCAAGAATACCTTTCTCACCATCTATTGCTGAAATATTAGATTTAGTTGCGGGTACACCGGCTAAACCAGGAAGATACTCACTCATTACTGACTCCATTAAACAATATTAACGATAATGCTAAATTTAAGAACCTGTCATAACTAACAAGTTCATTAATAATTTAACTAGAATAACACTAATAAAAAAGGTGGTTAAGCAATCGAGCCAACCCCTTATAAACAGTATAGAGGATTGTTATATAGAAAAGGAAGAACCGCAACCACAGGTTGTGGTTGCATTGGGATTATTAATGACGAACATTGAGCCTTCCAGGCTATCTTTATAGTCAACTTCAGCACCTTCAAGGTACTGGTAGCTCATGGGATCAACTACAACAGTTACGCCGTCATTTTCAACAGTGGTATCGCCATCCTGAACTTCTTCATCAAAAGTGAAACCATACTGAAAACCGGAACAACCACCACCTGTTACGAATACTCGCAATTTAAGGTTGGGATTACCTTCTTCTACGATGAGTTGTTTTACCTTATTAGCTGCGCTATCGGTAAAAACCATGCCGTTATCTGTTACTGCTGCTGCACTGCCCATGGCCGTTACTCCGCTTTAATGTGAAATCGTTGATCAATCTGAACCACTAATTATCTAATAACCAAGTAAAACAATCAAGATTAAATAATCCCGTCATTGCGAGGAGGCACGACGAAGCAATCTCCATAAAAGTGTGGTTTACCATGAGATTGCCGCGGTCATGTTATTCCCTCGCAATGACGTGATAAATTATGCTTCTTCACTATTCTCTTCTTCGGTAATCG
>VAPL011014675.1_pt1 | contig 13029 bp, 7 predicted proteins | sample 3395061 | NCBI WGS metagenome assembly VAPL01 (sample SAMN08290444, study PRJNA428436) | hydrothermal vent metagenome | isolation source: Deep-sea hydrothermal vent chimney 2 | place: Pacific Ocean: Juan De Fuca Ridge | depth 2182 m m | reverse complement strand
TCAGGCTCTGGAAATGCTGGTGCAGACCGGACGCTCCCTGCCACATTCGGTGATGATGATGATCCCCGAACCCTGGAGCGGCCATGAAACCATGGGCGAGGACAAGCGCGGGTTTTACGAGTTTCACGCTTCGATGATGGAACCCTGGGACGGCCCGGCCTCCATCGCTTTTACGGATGGCGAGGTCATCGGCGCGGTTCTGGACCGCAATGGCTTAAGACCTTCCCGATACATTGTCACCAAGGATGATTTAGTGGTCATGGCCTCGGAAGTGGGGGTTTTGCCCATTCCTGAAAAAGACATTATCCATAAGGGAAGATTGCAACCGGGGAAAATGTTCCTGGTCGATATCAATGAGGGCCGGATTATTTCCGACGAGGAAATCAAGGCCGGGATTTCCACCCAACAGCCTTACACCCGATGGGTCAAGGACAAACAGGTGAACCTGCAGTCTCTTCCGGAAACCGGGAAGGCCTTCGAGCCGGATTACGAAACCTTGCTGACTCGTCAGGCCGCTTTTGGTTACACTGTCGAAGACCTGAAATTCGTTCTGTCCCCTATGGTAGGTAGTGGCGAAGAGGCGATCGGTTCCATGGGCAACGACACACCGCTTGCGGTGCTTTCGGAAAAACCGCAATTGTGTTTTCATTATTTCAAGCAATTGTTTGCCCAGGTGACCAACCCGGCCATAGATTCCATCCGTGAAGAACTTGTGATGTCGATGGAAGTGACCCTTGGGAAGGAACTGAACCTGCTATCGGAAACGTCCGATCATTGCCGGAAACTCAAAATTCATCATCCGATTTTGACAGTGCAGGAGCTGGAAAAAATAAAGCGGCTGTATGCTCCTGATATAAAGAGCACTGTTTTGCCGATCCTGTTCCCGGCGGATAAGGGCGAGGATGGGTTGAAACAAGCCCTGGATGAACTTTGTCAACAAGCGTCCAAAGCCATTGACGGCGGCGCGACCATTCTCATTCTTTCAGACCGGGGCATAGATGCGGACAATGTACCCATTCCAAGTTTGCTCGCGACCGGGGCGGTGCATCATCATTTGTTGCGTGAACTGACCCGTACTCAAGTTGGGTTGGTTGTCGAAACCGGAGAAGCGCGGGAAATGATGCATCTGGCGCTGTTGATTGGTTATGGAGCGGGCGCGGTTTGTCCTTACCTGGCCTACGAAACCTCAGCCTATATCGGTCGCAAAGGATTGTATATCGATAAAATCTCAGCGCAGTCTGCCGTCGACAACTTCATCAAATCCACTCGCAAGGGCTTATTTAAAATTATCGCTAAAATGGGCATCTCCACCATTCAGAGTTACCGGGGAGCGCAGATTTTTGAAATTGTTGGATTGGCCGATGAAGTGGTGGGCAAATATTTTACCGGAACTCCCTCAAGAGTGAACGGTGCGGGACTCAAGGTGATAGCCCGGGAAAGCCTGATACGGCATAAAAAAGCCTGGAACAAAGAGCAGGAAACTTCCGCCGCGCTGGATTTGGGTGGGAATTATGCCTGGCGGCGGGGAGAAGAGAAGCACATGCTCAACCCCAGAGCCATTGCCATGCTTCAGCATTCCACGCGATCCAACGACTACCAGCTGTTCAAAAAATATTCCCAGGAAATGGACGAGGTGAATACCCGGCAATGCACTTTGCGTGGGCTATTCGACTTCAAAAAAAGAAAATCGATTTCCATTGACGAAGTGGAACCGGTCGAAAATATCACCAAACGGTTTTGTACTGGGGCCATGTCTATCGGGTCCATTTCGCGCGAGGCGCACGAGACTCTGGCCATCGCCATGAATCGTCTTGGTGGCAAAAGCAATACGGGAGAAGGCGGCGAGGACACCGTTCGGTTCACGCCGGATAAAAACGGAGACTCACGCAGGAGCAAAATCAAGCAAGTGGCGTCCGGCAGGTTTGGCGTCAATAGTTATTACCTGGCCAACGCCGATGAGATGCAGATCAAAATCGCCCAGGGTGCGAAGCCGGGGGAGGGGGGACAGCTTCCCGGACATAAGGTGAGCGAATACATTGCAAAAATCCGTCATTCCACACCAGGAGTCGCTCTGATTTCGCCACCGCCGCATCATGATATTTATTCGATTGAACCTTTGCAGCAATTGATCTTCGATCTGCACAACGCCAACCCGGACGCGGCAGTGAGCGTCAAGCTGGTAGCAGAAGCAGGAGTGGGAACCATTGCGGCGGGCGTTTCCAAAGCGCGTGCCGAAGGAGTGCTCATCAGCGGGTTCGATGGCGGGACGGGCGCGTCGCCGCAAACGTCGATCAAATATGCGGGACTGCCTTGGGAGCTGGGTCTTTCAGAAACTCAGCAGATTCTGGTCATGAATGATTTAAGAGGGAGGATTCGCGTTCAGGTGGATGGTCAGTTGAAGACTGGACGGGATGTGGTCATCGGCGGCATACTTGGCGCGGACGAATTTGGGTTCTCCACCACGACCCTGGTCGCTATGGGATGCATCATGATGCGTAAATGCCATCTCAACACCTGCTCTGTTGGAATCGCCACCCAGAACCCGGAGTTAAGAAAAAAATTCCAAGGAACACCGGAGGCGGTGGTCAATTATTTCAATTTTATCGCTCAGGAAGTCCGGGAATTATTGGCAAAACTGGGATTTAGAAAATTTGCGGATTTGATCGGACATGTGGAGTTGTTGCAAGGAAAAAAAGCGATGGACCACTGGAAATCCAAGGGCGTGAACGTCAGCAATATTCTGTTCAAACCGCAGGTTCCAAAAACGGTTGCCATTCGCAATGTCCGCACGCAGGACTTGAGCTGTGACCTGGACAATGTGCTGGACCACAAGTTGATTGCCGCCGCCAAACCGGCATTGGAAAATAAATATCAGGTTCATGCGAATTTTCCCATCGGCAATACCGACCGGGCCACAGGGGCGATGCTGAGTTATAATATTTCTAAAAAATATGGGGAAGAGGGACTGCCACCCAATACTCTGGACTTCAATTTCAAAGGTTCCGCAGGCCAGAGCTTTGCCGCCTTCCTCGCGCCAGGGGTCAAATTTGATCTGGAAGGCGACGCCAACGATTATGTGGGGAAAGGTCTGTCGGGCGGTACCGTCATTGTTTACCCTCCGCAAGAATCGCCGATTGTCCCCGAAGAAAATATTCTCATTGGCAATACCGTTCTTTATGGGGCCGTATCTGGAAAAGCATTTTTTCGCGGAATCGCAGGGGAACGTTTTGCCGTGCGTAACAGCGGTGCAAAAACGGTTGTGGAAGGTGTGGGCGATCATGGATGTGAGTATATGACAGGCGGGACTGTCGTTGTTCTGGGCGAGACCGGAAGAAATTTTGCCGCCGGAATGAGCGGCGGGCTGGCTTATGTCCTGGATCGAAATGGCGGGTTCGCTATACATTGCAACAAAGGATTAGTGGATCTGGTACCGGTGGTTGAGGATGAGGATATTAAACAGTTGAATGCTCTCATCAAGGAACACTACTTGCGCACGCGAAGCTCCGTGGCTAAAAAAATTCTGGATGAATGGGAATCCACCCTGCCAAAATTTGTCAAAGTGTATCCAAGGGACTATCGCCGTGTCCTGGAAGAGCGCAAGCGGAAAGAGGAAGAATCAATGATTGAAGAGGTTGCTTGATGGGCGCTATTAAAGGGTTCATGGAAATAGACAGGGAAACGCCTCCCGAACGTCCGGTAGAAGAACGGCTGAAAGATTACCGCGAAGTTTACGATGAATTTTCCGAGCAGAAATTTCGCGATCAGGGAGCCCGATGCATGGATTGCGGCGTTCCATTTTGCCAAAGCGATACCGGTTGTCCATTGGGGAACATGATTCCCGACTGGAATGACCTGGTGTATCGGGGGGAATGGGAGGACGCGGTGGCCATGCTTCTGAAAACCAATAATTTTCCTGAGTTCACAGGCCGTATATGTCCGGCTCCCTGCGAAGGAGCCTGTGTTCTCGGCATCAACGAACCTCCGGTTACGATTTGCAAGATCGAAAAACAGATTTCAGATAAAGGTTTTGAAATGGGTTTCATCAAACCCAACCCTCCAGTGAAACGTACGGGTAAAAAAGTCGCCGTGGTCGGGTCCGGTCCTGCCGGATTGGCATGTGCCGCTCAGCTCAATGAGGCGGGACATCTGGTGACCGTGTTGGAAAAGGACGATCGCATCGGCGGATTGTTGATGTATGGCATTCCCCATTTCAAGCTGGAAAAAGACATCGTCAACAGGCGCGTCAAATTGATGGAAGACGAGGGCGTTATTTTCAAGGTCAATGTCCATGTGGGCGTGGACTGTTCCATCAAGGATTTGCAAAAAGAATATGACGCGGTTGTGTTGTGTGGCGGATCTCAGAAACCAAGAGACTTGCCGGTAAAGGGGCGGGAGTTGAAGGGTGTTCACTTTGCTATGGATTTTCTGCCTCAGCAAAACAAGCGCAACGAAGGGGATACGATTTCAGAGGAAATTTCGATCACCGCGAAAGACAAAAATGTGCTCATTCTTGGCGGCGGCGATACCGGATCCGATTGCCTGGGCACTTCCTTGCGCCAGGGGGCGAAAACAGTGCATCAGTTTGAGCTGTTAGCGCAACCTCCAGAGCAGCGAAACAGAAACAACCCGTGGCCCGAGTGGCCCAAGGTGTATCGGGTGACTTCATCACATGCCGAAGCCCCGGGAGAGGTTACGGAATTCTGCGTTTCGACGAAATATTTTTCTGGAGAAAACGGAAAAGTGAGTCAAGTGCATGGCGTCAAAATCAAATTTGGCGACCCGGACCCCAACACCGGTCGTCGACCCATGATTGAAATCCCGGATTCGGAATTTACGCTGGATGTCGAACTGGTTTTGCTGGCGATGGGATTTATACACCCAATCCATGAGGGCATGATCAAGGAATTGGATGTCAAGCTCGACAACCGGGGCAACGTGGCGAGCGACACCAATAAAATGACCAGCGTGAAAGGCGTGTTCACAGCAGGAGACATGACCCGTGGACAGTCGCTGGTGGTCTGGGCCATCGCCGAAGGCCGCGAAGCCGCCCGTGGAGTCGACCACTACCTCATGGGTGAGACCCATCTCCCGCACAGCGAATTCCTATAGTAAGAAAAACTTTGTTGACCGCAAAGGCGCAGAGGACGCAAAGAAAACATGGAATAAATTTCCTCTCCTCTAAGAGGAGAGGATTAAGGTGAGGAGGGATAAAAAATTATTTTTCCTCTAAATCGGATACCCCGTCCGCTTGCGGCCAAGGGCGTTCATTTTTCCTTTTATCCAACCCCGCCGTAAGAAATCCCGGACAGTTCGGCCATTTCTTTTTTCCAGGTCGTCAGATCTTCGATAGAAAACTCACCTAAACTTCGATGGCCACAGGCTCTCGCCATGACTTTCATTAAATCGACAGAGGCTTGAAAAAAGTTTGCCAGGCCTTGGGCGGACTTTTCGATGACGATCCTTTGTCTGAGATGTTCTTTTTGGGTTGCGATACCGACTGGACAGTTGTTTGTGTGGCAGGCTCGCATCCCGATACAACCGATGGCTTGCAGGGCTGAATTTGAAAGGGCGATGGCGTCGGCCCCCAATGCGAGTGCTTTTACGAAATCCGCAGGAATTCGGAGCCCACCGGTGATGACCAGCGTGATGTCTTTTCGTTTCAAGTTGTCCAGGTGTCGTCTTGCCCGGGCCAGGGCGGGAATGGTGGGGACAGAGATATTGTCTCTGAACAGCAGAGGGGCGGCTCCCGTTCCACCGCCTCGTCCGTCGAGTATGATGTAATCCACGCCCACTTCCAGTGCGGCGTCTATGTCCTTTTCAATGTGTTGGGCCGACAATTTGTATCCGATCGGAATGCCTCCGGTTTCTTCCCGGACTTTGTGGGCGAATTCCTTGATGGGACCAATGTCGGTCCAGTCTGGAAAGCGGGGCGGAGAAATGGCGGCCTCGCCTTCATTCAGCCCACGTACGTCGGCGATTTTGCTCGTAACTTTGTGGCCGGGCAGGTGACCGCCGGTTCCGGTCTTGGCTCCCTGTCCGCCTTTAAAATGAAACGCCTGACATCGTTTTACTTTGTCCATCGAGAATCCGAATCGCCCGGATGCCAGTTCATAAAAATACCTATTGTTCGCTTCTTGTTCCTCCGGCAACATTCCACCCTCGCCACTACAGATTCCGGTTCCTGCCTTTTCCGCGCCCATGGCCAGGGCGATCTTGGCTTCTTCCGAGAGCGCTCCGAAACTCATGTCCGAAACGAACAGGGGAATATCCAACGCAAGTGGTTTTTTAGCATTGGGACCGATGACAACTTTAGTGATAACCGGTTCTTCGTCCAGCAAGGGCATGGTTGCCAATTGCGCGGTGACGAATTGAATGTCTTCCCATTGGGGAAGTTCCTGCCCAGGAACTCCCATCGCCGCCATTCGCCCATGATGGCCCAATTTTTCCAGGCCGTCCTTTGCCAGACCCTGAATGAAGCTCGTGTGCGGCTCTACATCTGTGCCTTCGTGATCGGCATATAACCCTAAGTAATCGCCTCGCTGAAAGGCTTGAGGATTGTCCTTCTCCCAGGCCGCCACTTCTTCTTCATCCACATAAACCTGGTCGTTGTCCAGCCATGCAGTGAATTTCGGCAAGCGTTCCTCATTGCTGTATTCACTGATTCCTGTGTCGACTCTAAAATCCCAGTAATGGACCCCGCAGATCAGATTGTCGCCTTCAATGTGTCCATCGGACAATAACGCTCCACGATGCAGGCATCGTCCAAAAAATACCGAGACGTCGCTATCGTAACGAACCACGACTAAATCCACATTGGCCACTAAAGCGTAGGCGGGTTCTCGATCTTTTAAATCACCCCATTTTGCGATTGCGATTTTTTTCATAAAAAAACTCCAGATTTGATTTTTCGTTCACAGTCTGGTTGGGCCGGGGGCGTGTTGGTCAACCCCGAAAAAATACGAGAATGAAGACGGCGAGTAGAACTCGATAAACAATAAAAGGCATGAGGCCCACACGGGCGACTATTGTTAAAAGAAGTTTGATGGAGAGATACCCCACCACAAAACTCACTAAAAACCCCACTCCTAGCTGGGTATAATTGAAAATTTGATGTTCTGCCGGATGTGAAACCCACGAGGCTAGAGAATGCAACCCTGCGGCCATGATGATGGGTGTCCCCAAAAGAAAGGAAAACCTGGCCGCCGTCGTATGCGAAAGGTTGCTGAACAACCCCGCCGCGATTGTGATTCCGGATCTTGAGGTTCCAGGCAAAAGTGCGATGGCCTGGGCGAAACCGATCAGCATGACCTGGCCCAGTTTCAAGCTGTAGAGTTCTGTTTTAGGAGAATTATCTTTTGCCGAATTTCTGTCGGCTATGAAAAATACCAGCGACCAGACTAAAAGATTGAGAGCGAGAAATTGCGGGATCCGCAAATTGGTTTCGATATAATCCATTCCGAACAACCCGATCATTCCTGCGGGGAACGAAGCCAGAAGAATACTGACAGCCAATTTTCGGGTTTGAGGGTCGGCCTTTTTGTCGAACAAACTAATAAGTAGTTTGGACAGGTCGTCGCGAAAATATATGACGATGGCTAAAAGAGTTCCTAAATGCAGGATGGCGTCTAGAGCCAGGCCCTGATCTTCGAAATCAAACACCAGAGGAGCGAGGATCAAGTGCCCTGAGCTGGAAATGGGCAAAAATTCTGTCAAACCCTGGATAATGCTTAGGAGTATAATATGAATAAATTCCATAAATTCTGCATCAGCTCACTAAAATAAGGTGGTGTTCAGTAAAATAAACGACAATTTAAGGATGACGGATGTCCGGCAGGGAGCCTAAGACTTTTTTAATCAAACGAGCACAGGCGTAACACATTGAAATTACAATTTATTTAATATAATTTATAAGCTTTGCGGGGTCCAGTAAATTATGCTATCTTACCGCTTTCAGCAGGTCGGAAGCTTTGAAAACACAGTTTTTCCCACCTTCCGAGGCTGGAACATACCTTGATCGCTTGATTCCAGCCCGCATGAATTCACGTCATATAATAAATTCCTGATTGATCCATGAGAGATTTTCCAACGATAAAAAGATTACCGCCTTATGTGTTCGGTATTGTCAATGATCTGAAACTGCAGGCTCGCAGACGCGGAGATGATATCATTGATTTTGGCATGGGCAACCCCGATATGCCCACGCCCAGGCACATTGTGGACAAGTTGTGCGAGGCCGCCCAAAAAGCGCCCAATCATCGCTACTCTTTGTCCAAAGGCGTTCCCAAGCTCCGGTTGGCCATTACCGAATGGTATCGAAGAAATTTTCAGGTGGAGCTGGACCCGGAAACCGAGGCCATCGCCACCATTGGCTCCAAGGAAGGGATATCCAATCTGGCACTGGCGTTGCTCGGCCCGGGCGATTCGGTCCTTGTTCCAACGCCGACATATCCCATCCACACCTATGCATTTATTCTGGCCAATGGAGATGTGATTCAGGTTCCTTTAGGGAAGGACAGCGATTTCTTTCCGGCTCTGTTGGAAGCTTTCAACCGGACGTTGCCCCGGCCCAAAGCCATCATCATTAATTTTCCCCATAATCCGACAACGGCGGTGGTGGAAATCGAATTTTTTGAAAAAATAGTGGCTTTCGCCAAAGAACATGACTTGATTGTGATTCATGATTTCGCTTATGCGGATTTGGTTTTCGACGACTACAAGGCCCCAAGTTTCTTGCAGGTTCCGGGCGCTAAAGATGTTGGCGTGGAATTATTCACGCTGTCAAAAAGTTATAATATGCCGGGCTGGCGGGTTGGCTTTGTCGTGGGAAATAAAGACATTATCCAGGCTTTGGCGCGGGTTAAAAGTTATCAGGACTACGGAATGTTTCAGCCCATCCAGATCGCCGGCATCATTGCCTTGAACGGACCGCGCGATTGCGTGGAGGAGATCAGGAAGACCTATTTGAGCAGAAGAAACGTGCTGTGCGAAGGGTTGAGCCGGATCGGCTGGCATGTGGAACCTCCCAAAGCGACCATGTTCGTTTGGGCTGAAATTCCCGATGCCTACAAAAAAATGGGGTCGCTGGAGTTTTCCAAACTGCTCCTTGAAAAAGCTAAAATCGCGGTGTCTCCAGGAATTGGATTCGGAGACGGTGGCGACCATTTCGTGCGTATTGCCCTGGTAGAGAATGAACACCGAATCCGCCAGGCCATTCGCGGCATCCGGGAAATTTTATAAATCGATTGAAGATATTTTAAAGTAAATGAAAAACGTCAAAATAGGCTTGATTGGGTTTGGGACGATTGGCGCGGGTGTGGTCAAAATCCTCGCGGATAATGCGGAAGTGATCCGGCAGAGGTTGGGTGTGACCCTCGAAATCGGAAAAATAGCCGATTTGGACATCACCACGGATCGTGGGGTTGAGGTGGCGAAGGGTGTGTTAACAACCGATGTCGATGCTGTCTTGAGCGACCCTGAAATTGAAATCGTCATCGAGCTGATCGGTGGATACGAACCGGCGAAGTCGTTTGTCTTGAAAGCCATTCAAAATGGCAAGCATGTCGTCACCGCCAATAAAGCCCTGCTGGCAAAGCACGGGGAGGAAATATTTTCAGCCGCCGATGAGAAAGGTTTGGGCATAGGGTTCGAGGCGGCGGTCGGTGGGGCGATTCCTATCATTCGCTCCATCCGCGAGGCGTTTTCAGCCAACCGGTTCCGCTCCATTGAAGGCATTGTCAACGGGACGGCAAACTATATCCTCAGCAAAATGTCCGATGAAAATTGCGACTTTCAAACGGCCTTGCAAGAGGCGCAGGAAAAAGGATATGCTGAAGCTGACCCGACATTTGACATAGAAGGCGTTGACTCGGCCCACAAAATTGCCTTATTGACGCGATTGGCATATGGGACACCGATAAGTGTCGAAGAGATAACAGTCCAGGGAATTACAAGTATCACTCCGGAAGACATTGACTGCGCCCGGGAATTTGGGTATCGGATCAAGCTGCTCGCTATTTCCAAGTTCGACGGCAAATCGATCGATGTACGGGTCCATCCGGCAATGATTCCCGTGGGTCACCCGATGGCGAACGTCAACGGAGTGCTGAATGCCATCCGCGTTTGCGATGATTTGATGGAAGAAAACATTCTTGTCGGACATGGGGCGGGAGCCTTGCCGACGGGAGCCGCAATCGTCGGAGATGTGATGGAGATTGTGCGCAATTCGCTGGTTGGAACGGGAACTCGCGTTCCGGCGCAATCGTTCCAAAAAATGACGCCAATTCCTATCAAGAGCATGGACGAGATAGAAGGGGAATATTTTTTGCGGTTCCGCGTCAAGGATGTGCCGGGGGTTCTTGCGAAGATATCGGGAATATTGGGGCACCATGCGATCAGTATAGAATCAATGATACAAAGGGGTCGGGATGATAACGGCAAAGGAGTGCCTTTGGTCATGATGGTCCACCAGTCTAAAGAGAAAAACATTCAGGATGCCTTGATCGAAATCGATCGTTTAGACGTTGTTTGTGAAAAATCCAACTTGATTCGAGTCGAAAAATAATCATGGAATTGCGTGCCTGGTTTCAGTGCATCAACGGTTGTTCGGGGCAATACGAACTCACAAAAATCATTTATCGTTGTCCCGATTGTGGGGAACTGCTGGAAGTTCAGCACGACATGGACCTGCTCAGGAAACGATCCGGCGATGAATGGAAACAAGTTTTTGTAGAGCGTTATCGTGCCAATGACTGGCCCTACGGCAGTTCGGTGTGGGGCAAGAAGGAGTTGGTTTGTCCCAATGTGGACAACGATAACGTGGTGTCCACTTTTGAGGGCGGGACGAACCTATTCTGGGCGGAACGATTGGGCAAGCAATGGGGGCTCGAAGACCTTTGGATCAAACAATGTGGAATGGCTCATACGGGCTCTTTTAAAGACCTGGGGATGACCGTCCTTGTTTCCATGGTCAAGCAAATGATCGCCGATGGCAAGAACATTCGCGCCGTGGCCTGCGCTTCCACCGGTGACACATCCGCCGCTCTGGCCGCTTATTGCGCCGTGGCCGGAATTCCCGCCATCGTTTTTCTACCCAAGAATAAAGTTTCTCTCACCCAGTTGATTCAACCGATCACGCATGGGGTGCTGACCTTTTCCCTGGACACCGATTTTGACGGTTGCATGAAACTGGTCCAGAAATTATGCGCCGAGGACGAGATTTATCTCGCCAATTCGATGAACTCTCTCAGAATCGAGGGGCAAAAAACCATCAGCTTTGAGTTGGTTCAGCAGTTAAACTGGGAAGTGCCTGACTTTGTTGTGGTTCCTGGTGGCAATTTGGGCAACGTCAGCGCATTGGGAAAAGGTTTTCAGATGCTTTACGATTTAGATATCATCTCCAAACTTCCCCGGCTGGTCTGTGCCCAGGCGGAACGCGCCGACCCGTTGTATCGCAGTTTTAAGAATGGTTTTAAAAATTTCAAGCCTATTCGGGCTAGGAAGACACTGGCTTCGGCGATTCAAATCGGCGACCCTGTCAGTGTGAAGAAAGCCATGCGTACGCTGGAAGCCTTTGACGGTATTGTCGAGGAGGCGACCGAAAGCGAGCTCGCCAATGCCGCAGGAAGAGCCAATCGCACCGGTTTGCTCTGTTGCCCGCATACGGCGGTGGCGCTGGCAGTGACGGAAAAGCTGGCACGACGGGGAGTGATAAAACCTGCCGATAAGGTGGTGGTGATTTCCACGGCCAATGGATTGAAATTCACGGATTTCCTCACCAAATATCACATGAATAAATTGAAAGGCATTGAGTCGGAATTTCCTTTTTCTGCGGTGGAACTTCCTGCAGATTATGATCGTGTTCGAGCAACGATATTGGAAAGTATCGGTGCCTAAACTTCTGTGTGCAAAAATGAAAAGTAAAATTTCTGTGGTTCTTTTTATCATCTTGATTCTAGGCAGCGGACAACTCCTGTTCGCGGAACCGAAAGCCGATGGCAAAGTGCAGATTGAAGCGGGCGAATTCATGATGGGGGATACCTATTGCGTCGATGAACAAGGCAATTCAGATTGGTGCAGTGACGAAGTTCCCCACAAAGTCCGGTTGGATTCGTACCTCATCGATACCCATGAAGTGACCAACTCCGATTATCTGGAATGTTTTGCAGCCGGAGAGTGCGGCCCCAATGCTCTGCACGAAGACCGGCCAGAGGAATTCAATCAACCCAGTCAACCGGTGGTGTTTGTCACTTGGGAAGATGCCAGGGCATATTGTCATTGGCGAGGCGGGCGTCTTCCTTATGAGGCGGAATGGGAACGCGCAGCTCAGGGAGATAATCCTGGAGAAGCCCATTTTGGTGAAAAGTATAAGCAGGGGGCGCCTAAAAAAGTTGGCGGGCTTGCTCCCAATTCGGGCGGACTATTCGATATGATGGGAAATGTGAATGAATGGACCGAGGATTGGTATGGTCCGTTTGGATCGGAAGGATTGTCTGTCAATCCCAGAGGGGCGGAATCCGGAAAAGATAAAGTTGTTCGAGGTGGATCGTGGAATTCACCCAGTCATTATTTGAGGGCGTCAGACCGGGTCTTCCGGTCTCCCGAATTGCGTTACAGCGATGTCGGGTTCCGTTGTGTGACCCCTTCTTCATAGAAAGGTTGATCGTACATGTCAGATGTTAAGAATGTAGTCATTATAGGGTCGGGTCCCGCAGGTCACACAGCCGCGATTTATGCGGCCAGGGCCAACCTTTCCCCTTTTATGTATGAAGGATATATGATGGGTGGGTCGGCTGGAGGACAGTTGACCACCACTACAGATGTCGAAAATTATCCGGGTTTTCCGGAAGGCGTCGATGGACCCGAATTGATGCAGTTGTTCCGCAAACAGGCCGAGCGTTTTGGCACGGGGATGGTTCAACAGGATGTCGTGGAAGTTGATTTTAGTAAACGTCCTTTTCGAATTAAATCGGATGAAACCGAGGTACTGGCGAATTCTGTGATTATCAGCACCGGGGCCACGGCAAAGCGGAT
>VAPL010352748.1_pt1 | contig 13042 bp, 10 predicted proteins | sample 3395061 | NCBI WGS metagenome assembly VAPL01 (sample SAMN08290444, study PRJNA428436) | hydrothermal vent metagenome | isolation source: Deep-sea hydrothermal vent chimney 2 | place: Pacific Ocean: Juan De Fuca Ridge | depth 2182 m m | reverse complement strand
ATTTTTATTGCATGGGCCTTCGGTAAAAAAAGCTTCACGCACCCCAATAATTACAAAATTCTTTTTTAGTCTTGTTTGATTTCATCAAACGATCCGCGACCCATACCCTATCTTTACACTTATTAATATTTGGTAAGCAGGGTATTTTTGTTTCGCGACGGCTCGTTTATTATTTCAACGCCCAATAAAAAAGAATGCTTCGAGGATGTTTGTAGCAACACCGCCCGAAGCATTCAAATCACTCTTTATTACGAATTATTACGCTTTCTCAATCGCTTGAGAGAGACTCGATCTAGTTAGCCTGCCGGCGCAGAAAAGCGGGTATATCCAGCAGATCCTCTTCCGGATGGGATTTTTGAATCCGGTCGGCGTCATCCAGGCCGCCCAGCCTTTCCTGCTCCGCCGCCGGCTCCTGATCGGGTGTCGGCTTATTCAGGATCAGGGGTTCTATTCGGCCTGACCGCCCGCCGATACTATCGACCAGCGCCCCCATGGGGGTGGCGTTTTCGGGAAGTTTCGGCATCGGGCGTTTCGATGCGCCACCAATGCCGGTCACCCTTTCGAACAGCGACATGCCCTTGGCCTTTTTCGGCGCCGCCGGCGGTTCCTGACGCTCGCCGCCGGCGCCGTTCACCATGGCGGCGGCGGCGTAGGGATCGGCGGCGGCGGCATCGGGTTTGCCACTGCCGTTGACGGCGGCCTTGGGAATGAAGGCATCGGCGGTGTTGGCGCCGGGAGTAGCCGGGGCCGGCAAACCGGGATCGACGGCGTCCTCGTGATCGACCGTTTCGGTCGGCTGCGGAATATCCGCGACGGTCTCCACCGGGGTCTCGACCGGATCAACATGCGGCGGTTCCATCGCCGCCTCGCCGGTCTGTTCCGGTTCCAAGGCGACATCGGGTTCGCTGGCCGTCGCCACCACGGCCGCCTCCTGGACCGACAGGACGGTAGGTTCGGGCTGGCTAAGGGCGGCGCGATCCATGCCGGTAGCAACCACCGAAACCCTGATCTTGCCGGACAGGCTTTCATCGAAGGTCGACCCGAAAATGATATAGGCGTCGGTATCGACTTCCGAGCGGATTCTATTGGCCGCCTCGTCGGCTTCGAACAGGGTCATATCCTGACCGCCGGTTATGTTGATCAGCACCCCCTTGGCGCCGGCCATGGAGGTATCATCGAGCAGCGGATTGGAAATGGCCGCTTCCGCCGCATCGAGCGCCCGGCGTTCGCCCTCGGCTTCGCCGGTTCCCATCATGGCCTTGCCCATTTCGCTCATCACCGAATGGATGTCGGCGAAATCCAGGTTAATCAGGCCGGGCATGACCATCAGGTCGGTAACCCCGCGAACCCCGGAATAGAGCACTTCATCGGCCATATTGAAGGCGTCGGCGAAGGTCGTTTTTTCGTTGGCGATACGGAACAGGTTCTGGTTGGGGATGACGATCATGGTATCGACATAACGTTCCAGCTCGGTGATGCCGCCGTTGGCTATTTTCATGCGGTGGGCGCCTTCGAACTGGAACGGTTTGGTCACCACGGCTACCGTCAAAATACCCCTTTCCTTGGCCGCCCTGGCAATTACCGGGGCGGCGCCGGTGCCGGTGCCGCCGCCCATGCCGGCGGCGATAAACACCATGTGCGAACCATCCAGATGGCCGAGCACTTCATCCAGGGTTTCTTCCGCCGCCCGACTTCCGACATCGGGCCTGGAACCGGCGCCCAGGCCGCCGGTAACTTCCGCGCCAAGCTGCACGCGGCGGTCGGTGCGCGAAAGTTTAAGTGCTTGCGCATCGGTATTGGCGACTACGAAATCGACCCCTTCGAGTTCCTTTTCGATCATATTGTTGACCGCATTGCCGCCGGCCCCGCCGACGCCGATGACGGTGATCCGGGGCTTGAGTTCCGGGGTGTCGTTGTTGCTTGGTACACTTAAGTTAATAGTCATGAGGCCCTCCGGTCTTTGAGTGAAAGCGTGTTGTTAAAAGAGTGATCGCTGCTTGCTTTTTGTGATGGGAACGGACCCGTTCGCGTTCCCTGTCTTGAAATTCCGGTCATTAAAAATTCTCCCTCAGCCATTTTCCCAACCGGGCGAAGCGGCCGCCCGGATCGTCGTCGGGGCGATAGGCGCGCTGGGCGCCTTCCGCCGTGTTGTCGGCGGCGAACCGGAGCAACCCGACGCAGGTCGAGAAGGCGGGGCCGCTAGCCGATTCCGCCAGGCCGCGCAGCGGTTTCGGCCGCCCCAGGCGAGTTTTCATATTGAGCATTTCCCCGGCCATTTCGCGCACCCCGGAAAGCTGACTGGCGCCGCCGGTCAGGACCAGCCGGGATCCCATGATTTTATCGAAGCCCGATTCTTCCAGGCGATCGCGGAGGATCTCGAAGATTTCCTCGATCCGGGGCCGGATGATGCCGATCAGCAGCGAACGCGGAACCTGGCTGGTCTCGCCGGTCTGTTCTTCGCCGATTAGCGGTGTCTTGATGATTTCGCGGTCGTCGGCAGGCGTCGGAATAGCGCTGCCATAAAGCGTTTTCATGCGTTCGGCATGGGCCAGCGGGGTCGACAGGCCGCGCGCAATATCGCTGGTGACATGGCTGCCGCCGAGGGCGAGGCTGTCGGTATGAACCAATTCGCCATCGAAGAAAATAGCGACCGAGGTCGTTCCGCCACCCATATCAATACAGGTGACGCCAAGGCCGATTTCATCTTCCGACAGGCTGGCCAGGGAAGACGCATAGGGTGAGGCAACCTTGCCGGACAGGTCCAGGTGACACCGCGCGACGCCGGTTTCCAGATTATTCAGCGGATCCCTTTCAACACTGATGACATGCATGTTGACGCCCAGGCGCTGGCCATGCAGGCCGCGCGGATCGCGCACCCCCTTGTTGCCGTCGATACTGTAGCCGACCGGTATGGCGTGCAGGATATCCCGGCCCTGGCGTTCGCTTTCCGGCAGGCCGGCGGGTTCCAGCAGACGCCTTAGATCGGCATCGCAGATTTCATGGCCGGCGATAGATACCCCATAGGCGATCAGCCGCGACCTGGGGGCGCCGCACGATACATTGACTATGACGTTGCGAATATTTTCCCCGGCCATTTGTTCGGCGGCCCCGACGGTGGCGCGGATGGTCGCTTCGGTCATTTCCATATCGACAATCGAACCGGCCCGAAGCCCGCGCGAAATCTGATGGCCGATGCCGACGATTTCAAGTTCGCCCGGCCCAGGCTGGCGGGCGATCAGGCAACAGGCCTTGGTCGTTCCCAAATCAAGCGCGGCGACCAGGCCGGACCGGCCAGAGGCTTGCCCCACACTTTTTTTCAGGTTGCCGGGCGGGCCCGGTTTATCGGACATTTCGTTCATGTTTGCCGCCCGGTCAGTCGACTGCCGGCGCTCGCCGGTACGGATTTACGAATAATCAGACGGTCGGGCAGCCTGAGGTCGAGAATGCGCACACCGCGCGCCAGAACCCCGTGATCACGTTCGTATTCGGCCAGACTCGACCACGCCACGGAAGCGTCCTTGGCCGGCAGGCGGACATCGACACCGCCCCGCAGCCGGATGTTCCAGCGCCGGGCGCCGACCCGCACCGCAGATTCAACCAGATCCATGAGCTGCGGCTGGGTTTGCAGCAAATCGAGCAGGCTGGCGGTGTTTTCCGGCGCATCCTCGCCAACCACCACAAGCAAATCGGAAAACCTTTCAAGCCCGTCGCCCCGGATAATCTGACCGTCCCGGTCAATCAGGTGGAAGCGGCCCCGGTCCTGCCACAGGGCCAGGGGTTGACGCTCTTCGACGCTGAGCAGAATGGTATCGGGCAACATCCGTTCGACGGTTACCGACTTGATCCAGGCCAAATCTTCGATCCGCCGCCGCGCCGCTTCCAGGTCATAGGCCAGAATCGGCGCCCCGCGAGCCAGTTTGACGGCACCCAGCAATTGCTCTTTGGTCGTTTGGTTGCGGCCGACAACGAGCACTTCCTGGACGGTGAAGCCGAGATCGCCGGTGGTGGCAATCAGCCGCCATTTTATATCGTCGGCGGTGCGTTCGACCCAGCCATTGGCCCATAGCCACCAGCCGCCGCCGGCAAGCGACGCCGCCAACAGCGCGATCACGGCCAGTTGGCTGCGCCGGTTGCGCCACGGCGAGCGCACCTGGCGGCGCGGCGCGGCTTTCTTGACTGCTTTATTTTTCCAAAATCTGATCATTGATCGCACTCCGCGTTTTCGACCATCCAGCTAACCAGTTGCTCAAACGAAATACCCACATGCGCCGCCTGTTCGGGAACCAGCGAGGTCGGCGTCATGCCGGGTTGGGTATTGACTTCCAGCATCACCAGATTTTGCCCGTCGTAACGAAGGTCGGCCCGCGACACCCCGCGGCAACCAAGCACCGTATGGGCCAGGGCGGAAATGCGCATGGCTTCGTCGTAGACATTTTTATCCACCGCCGCCGGGACGATATGGCGCGAGCCGCCGTCTTCATACTTGGCGTCGTAATCGTAGAATTCGCGCCCGGTCACGATTTCCGTCACCGCCAGCGCCCGGCCAGCCATGACGGAAACCGTGAGCTCCTGCCCGGGGATAAACTTCTCGACCATTACCTGATCGCCGTAAGGCCAACTCAATTCGTCAAAAGGCAGTTCGTTATCGCCCGCCATGACCATGTGGACGCCGACGCTGGAGCCTTCGTTGGTCGGCTTGATGACATAGGGCCGTTCCATCACGTCGCCGGCCAAAACATCCTCGCGGCTGGTGACGATGTGCGGGGCGACCCGAATGCCCGCCTGTTCGAACAGCCGTTTCGACATCGGCTTGTCCATCGCCAGGGCCGAGGCCAAAAGCCCCGAATGGGTGTAGGGGATGCACAGAATATCCAGTAGCCCCTGGACGCAGCCGTCTTCGCCAAAGCGCCCGTGCAGGGCGTTGAAAACCACGTCCGGCCGGGGAAACAGCCGTGTCAACAGCGCCCCCATATCGCGTTGAACATCAATCGATGTGACCTGGTAGCCGGCCGCCTTCAAGCTGTTGGAAACGGCGGCGCCGGTGACCAGCGAGACCTCGCGTTCGGCCGACCAGCCGCCCATCAGGACCGCTACTTTTTTACTCATGACGAGGCCTCCCGATCCAATGCGACGCCGACCCGGCGGATTTCCCATTCCAGGGTGACGCCGGTCACATTTCTGACCCGCTCACGAACCTCCTCGCCCAGGTTCTCAAGATCGGCGGCGGTCGCATCACCGGTATTGACCATGAAATTGCAGTGCACTTCCGAAATCATGGCGCCGCCCCGCCTGAGGCCACGGCACCCGGCCCGGTCGATCAGTTCCCAGGCGCGGGCGCCGCCGGCCTGGCGGTCGTGCGGGTTGGCAAACGTGCTGCCACCGGTCGGTGTGCGCACCGGCTGAGTATCCTTGCGGGCCTTTTCGATATCGAGCATACGCTGGCGGATAACGCTTTCGGGTTCCGTGCGACCGCGCAGGACGGCGCTGACGAAGATCCAGCTTTCCGGCACCGAGCAATGGCGATAACCGAAACCAAGTTCGGCGTTGCTAATCCGGTGCAGATTACCGGCCCCGTCGAGGGCCCTGACACTCTGCACGATATCCCTGATTTCGGAACCATAGGCTCCGGCGTTCATACGCAATGCGCCGCCGATGGTGCCCGGCACGCCGACCAGAAATTCCAGGCCCGCCAGGCCGGCTTCCGCGGCGCCGAGGGCGACGTTCCGGTCCAGTCCACCGGCCCCGACATCCAGCGTGTCGCCGTCGATGGAAACCCCGGCGAACTCGCGGCCCATCCTTACAACGACGCCGGGTATGCCGCCGTCGCGCACCAGCAGATTCGAGGCGACACCGATCACGGTAACCGGGACATCTTCCGGCTTATTGGCAAGGAAATACGCCAGATCGTTTTCATCGGCCGGACGAAACGCCACTTCGGCGCTGCCGCCGACCTTAAACCAGGTCGACTGGCCCAGCGGCGCATCGGCGCTGTAGCGTCCGCGCACCCTGGGCAACCGGTCAATCAGCGTCGGCACGATTCGTTCGGCGGCCATCATTCCCCCGCCTCCACCTGCCCATAGCGCAGCAAACGCAGCCGTTCGGGCAGATCGTTGGCCCACTGGGTAATGCTGCCGGCGCCCAGAAACACCACCATGTCGCCGGGCCGGGCCAGGTCGTTGATGATTCCGGGCAGGTCGCCCAGATCGTTCAAAGGCATTACCGTGCGGTGGCCGTGGGCGCGCAGGCCGTTGACCAGATTATCCCGGTCGTAGCCTTCGATGGGATCTTCCCCGGCGGCGTAAACATCGCCGACGATGACCGCATCGGCATCGTTGAAGCAGGTGCAAAAATCTTCGAACAGGTCGCGTAAGCGGGTATAGCGGTGCGGCTGCACGACGGCGATGACCTGGCCCTGACCGGCGGTGCGGGCGGCGGCCAGAACGGCGCTGATTTCCACCGGGTGATGGCCATAATCATCGATGATGGTGATGTCATCGACCACACCGGTCCGGGTGAAGCGCCGCTTGACCCCTTCGAACCCGGCCATGGCCCGGCGCAGCACCGGTTCGTCGAGGCCCATTTCGGCGCCGATGGCCAGCGCCGCCAGGGCGTTCTGAATATTGTGATTGCCGAACATCGGCAGCCTGATTTTCTCAAATACCCGATTTTCGCCGGTCTTCCGGTCGGCGATCACCACATCGAACACCACGCCACCGACCGCCGCTTCGACGTTGATCGCCCGGACATCGGCCTGGGGGCTGAATCCGTATGAAATTATGCGGCGATCGGAAACCCTGGGAATCATCGCCTGGACTTCCGCATGGTCGATGCACAAGGCCGCGAAACCATAGAACGGAATGTTTTCGACAAAGGCATCGAAGGCCGTGCGCAAGGCGTCGAAATCGCCGTAATGATCCAAGTGTTCGGAATCGATGTTGGTCACCACGGCGATGGTCGCCGGCAATTTAAGGAAGGTGCCGTCGGACTCATCGGCCTCGGCGACCATCCAGTCGCCGCCGCCCAGGCGCGCGTTGGAGCCCCAGGCGTTGATAATGCCGCCGTTTATCACCGTCGGGTCCATGCCGGCGACATCCAGCAGGGATGCAATCAACGAAGTCGTCGTCGTCTTGCCATGGGTGCCACCGACCGCGATGGACCACTTGAGGCGCATCAGTTCACCAAGCATTTCAGCGCGGCGGACGACCGGAATCATGCTGCGCCGGGCCTCGATAATTTCCGGGTTATCGGCCTTGACCGCCGTCGAGACCACTATCACCTGGGACTCGCCAAGATTTTCCGCGCGGTGGCCGATGGCGACGGAAATGCCCATTTCGATCAGCCGTCCGACGTTGGCGTTTTCGGACAGGTCGCTGCCCTGCACCGAATAGCCAAGGTTATGCAGGACCTCGGCGATACCGCTCATGCCGATGCCGCCGATGCCGACGAAATGAATAACGCCGATGGACAGGGGAAGGGCTCTCATGCCGCCCGCCTTTCGCCGTTGCTTTGCAGGATTTCGCAGATCATATCGGCAAGTTCGACAGCGGCGTCCGGACGGCCCGCCGCACGCGCCCCGGCGGCCGCTTTCTGCAAAATTTCCGGCGACCGCAGCAGCGATTGCAGCCGTCCCGACAGGCCTTCGACGGTAAATGTTTGCTGAGACATCAGCCAGCCGCCGCCGGCTTCGTCCAGGGCGTAGCCGTTGAAGGTCTGATGATCGTCGATGGCGTGCGGATACGGAACCAGAATCGCCGGGCGGCCAATCACCGTCGCCTCGGCCACCATTGACGCGCCGGAACGCCCAATCAACAGGTGCGCGGCGGCGATACGGGCCGGGACATCCTCGAAAAAATCACTGAGCGTGGCCCTGATCCCGATCCGCTTGTAGGCGTCGCCGGTTTTCGCCAGGTCTTCCGGGCGGCATTGCTGGGTCAGGACAATCCTGTCCCTTAAGTCCGCTTCCAGCGCGGCCAGGGCGTCCGGAACGACCTGGCTAAGCACGCTGGCCCCTTGCGAACCGCCAAGCACCAGAATGTTGATGGCCGATGCATCATCCAGCGCCGGGTACGGAACGTCGCGCATGGCGATGACCGACGCCCGCACCGGCATACCGCAACACAAGACCTTGGAAGCGGCGGCGGCGGGAATGGCGCGGGTATTCTCGAACGAAGTGGCGATCCGGTCGACCCGTCCCGCCAGCAGCCGGTTGGCCCGTCCCAGGATGGCGTTTTGCTCGTGGATTGCCGTTTTGTAGCAACCGAAGGTAGCCGCCAGCATGGTCGGAACCGAAGCGTAGCCGCCGAAACCGACGACCACGGAAGGGTTGATGTGCTTGAGCAGGGATCGCGCCTGCCAGGTTCCCAGCGCCAGTTCGGGGCCGCTTTTAAGCCGCGCCGCAAAACTTTTTCCGGCGATGCCGCCGGCCCTGATGCGGTGGGTATCGATATCACCCAGCGCACCGCCGTAATTCTCGCCGCGGCGGTCGGTTATCAGCACCAGACGCAACCCGCGCCCGGCCAGTTCCGTAGCCAGGGCCTCGGCCGGGAAAACATGGCCGCCGCTGCCGCCCGCCGCCAGCACCACCGGGTTTTGCCTGGACCCGGTCATCGGACGTCTCCATCCGCCGGGCGCCAACGGGTAAACCCGAAAGCCTGCAACTTTTGCCATAAACCGCCCTTGTTGACGGCTCCGATGCCGGCGCCGCCAGGCCGTTCGCGGGTCAGCGCCAGCAGCATCCCCATGCCCAGAGCCAGCGCCAGGGTCGAAGATCCACCATATGATATGAACGGCAGGGTCATGCCCTTGGGCGGAATCAGATTGATCGTCGAGGCGATATTGATGATTACTTGCAGGCCGAATTGCGCGGTCAGGCCGGCCGCCGCCAGCAGCACAAACAGATTATCCTCGCGCAGCACACGGGAAAACCCCCGCAGCACGATGAAGGCGAACAGGCCGAGAATAATCAGGCAGACAATCAGGCCGAATTCCTCGCCGGCGACAGCGAAAATAAAATCGGCATGGGCATCGGGCAATACTTCCTTGACCCGGCCTTCGCCGGGGCCCCGACCGAACAGGCCGCCGTTGCGGAAGGCCTCCAGCGCCCGGTTTACCTGATAGCCTTCACCCGATGACGGGTCCAGGAAGCGGTCGATACGAAGCTGAACATGGGAAAACGTGAAATAGGCGGCGACGACGCCACCGCCAAAAGTCACCGCCAACGCCACCACCATCACCAGCGGTAATCCGGCGAGGAAAAATTCGACCCCCCAAATGGCGGCAACGACGGCGGTCATGCCGACATCGGGCTGCAACAGCAGCAGCGCGGCGACCACCAGGAACAACCCGGTGGCGATGATGGCGCCGGGGAAACGATCATCTTCCCGGTGTTCGCTGAACATCCAGGCGGCGATCACGGCGAACGCCGGCTTGGCAAATTCCGATGGTTGCAGGGAAAATCCGGCCAGCGACAACCAACGGCTGGCGCCCTTGATTTCCTCGCCGATCAGCAGGGTCGCCAGCATTCCGATAAATGCCGCCACGGCCAATATTACGGCCAGCCGCTTGACCCCCCTTGGGGTCATCAGCGAGACCCCGAACATGACAATCATCGCCACCGGTAAAAAAACGAACTGCCGCCGCACGAAATAGTAAGGATCGACGCCAATGCGTTCGGCCACCGCCGGCGACGCCGCCAGGGTCAACACCGCGCCGAAGGCGGCGATGGCGATGATGGCGATCAGCATCCAGCGATCGACGGTCCACCACCAGCGACTGACAACCGAGGTATCGGTGCGGGTCAGGGTGCTCACGATCCGGCCCCCATCATTTCATGGTATCCGGGCAGGGCGGCGATCAGGTCGCGGAAGGCCTCGCCCCGGGCCTCGAAATTGCTAAATTGATCGAATGACGCACAGGCCGGGGACAACAGCACGACGCCGCCGCGCCGCGCCGCTTTGCTGGCCTGTTCGACGGCGCTGGGAAGATTGCCCGACGCGACCCACGAAACATGCCCGTTCAGGATCCCGGCGATGTCGTTGGCCGCCTCGCCGATCAGGAACGCCTGCCGGACGTTGCCCAGATGGCTGGCGAGGGCGTCATAGCCGCCATCCTTGGCGCGGCCGCCGGCGATCCAGTAGATATCGCCGTAACAGACCAGGGCCCGGACGGCGGCATCGACGTTGGTTGCCTTGCTGTCATTGACATAGCTGACACCATCGATCACATCGATCAGTTCCTGACGATGGGCCAGGCCGGGAAAACTGTTCAGCCCTTCGGCGATGACGCCTACGGCAAGGCCGGCGGCCCGCGCCGCCGCATACGCGGCGGCGGCGTTCTGGGCGTTATGATCGCCCGGCAAAGATGAAATCGCGGCCAGATTGGCGACGGTGACGGCATCGCCGGCGGTGGTGCCGTCATACAGCACGCCATCGCAGACATAGACACCGCCGGGGATCGCCCGAGAACCGGAAATCGGGATTACCCTGCCATTACCCGGGGCGGCCAGTTCTTTATAGACGGCCCGGCCGTAATCATCATCGACCCCGACAATCGCCGTCTGCGATTTACCCTGGCCCCGGAAGATAGTTTTCTTGGCGGCCAGGTATCCGGCCATGCCGCCGTGGCGGTCCAGATGGTCGGGACTTACATTAAGCAACACCGCAATATCAAAAACGGCGGTATTGATAAGATCAAGCTGATATGACGAAAGTTCCAGCGCATAAGTGCCATCTTCGCCCAGCGGTTCCAGTTCCAGGGCCGGCGTCCCAAGATTGCCGCCGACCTGAACCCGCTTTCCGGCGCCGCCAAGGATATGCCCGATCAGCGCCGTGGTCGTCGATTTGCCATTGGTGCCGGTAACCCCGAGCAGGCTGGCGCGGGATTGGGAACGGGCCAGCAATTCGATGTCGCAGATAATTTCGACACCGGCCCGGACGGCCAGTTCGGCGACCGGATGGACGGTCGGATGGTGCAGTGGAACGCCGGGGCTGAAAATCAGGGCCGCTATCTTGTTCCAGTCGCAGGCCGCCGGATCGACCAGCGGCACGCCGGCGGCGGCGGCGCTTTCCCGTTTCGCCGGGTCATCGTCCCAGGCCCACACCAGGGCGCCGCTTTTCCCCAGCGCCAGCGCGCTTGCCAGGCCCGAACGGCCAAGGCCGAAAACGGCGACGCACCGGTCAGTCAGGGAACAAACTTCGATCATTGTATCTTCAACCTTCATGCTTTCGGCTCAACGCAGTTTCAGCGTCGATAATCCGATCAGCGCCAGCACCACGGCGATGATCCAGAAACGGATAACGATGGTCGGCTCGGCCCATCCCTTCTTCTCGAAATGATGATGCAGGGGGGCCATGGCGAAGACGCGCTTGCCGGTCAACTTGAAAGACAGCACCTGAACGATCACCGATACGGTTTCCAGGACAAACAGACCGCCGACAATCGCCAGCACCAGTTCGTGTTTGGTGATGATGCTGACCGCACCCAGCGCGCCGCCCAGCGCCAGCGAACCGGTATCGCCCATGAAAACTTTCGCCGGCGGCGCGTTGAACCATAAAAAACCGAGACCGCCGCCAATCAGGGCGGCGCAAAATACCGCCAGTTCACCGCTTTCCGGAACGTAGTTTATTTGCAGGTAGCTGGCGAAAACGACGTTTCCGGCCAGATAGGAAATCAACAGAAAGACGCCGGCGGCAATCATAACCGGGCCGATGGCCAGGCCATCCAGGCCGTCGGTCAGGTTGACCGCATTGGAAGACCCGATCATCACGACGACGGCGAAAGGCACGAACATGATGCCCAGATCAAGCAGCAGGTTCTTGAAAAAAGGGACCGCCAGGGTGGTCGCCAGGGGGGCCGGCAACATTTGCGATATCCACACCGCGGCGGCGGTGGCGACCAGTGATTGCAGGACCAGCTTGACCTTGCCCGACAGCCCCTTGCTGTCGCGCTTGGTGATTTTCAGATAATCGTCGAGGAACCCGATACCGCCATAGGCGATGGTGACGCCCAGCGCCGCCCACACATAACCGTTGCTCAGGTTGGCCCACAGCAAGGTCGAAAGGGTCAGGGCCAGCAGGATCATGAAACCGCCCATGGTCGGCGTCCCCTGTTTGCTCAACAGGTGTCCTTCCGGGCCGTCATTACGAATGGGCTGACCGCCCTGCTGGCGTATTCGCAAATGGTTGATAAGCCACGGTCCGGCCATGAAACTGATAATCAGGGCGGTCATCATGGCGCCGCCGGTACGGAAGGTCAGGTAACGAAACACATTGAACAGCGAAATCTGGTCCGCCAGGGGGAACAGGAAATGATAAAGCATGGTTCTTCGATCCCTCCCCTATCGCCCGTTGACCGCACGTCGCGGTGCGGCGGTGGTTTTGTCCGCCGCGGCCAGCAAGGCGTCGACGATCATCCCGGTGCGGCTGCCGTGGGAACCCTTGACCATGACCACGTCGCCGGAACCGATTGCCGCCAGCACGATCGGCAGCAGGGCTTCGCTGTTTTCTTCGTGGCCGCCACGCATATCCGGCGCGATGGCCGCAAACAGATGGGCCATGTCGCTGCCGGCGGTGAACACCAGATCGATGCCATTGCGTTCGAGCGGCCCCGCCAGGGCGGCATGGCGGGCGGGCGATTCCGCCCCCAGTTCACGCATATCGCCCAATACCGCGATGCGGCGGCCACCGGCCCCCGGCAAGGCCCGGCCCAGAACCTCGAATGTCGCGGCCATGGAAACCGGGCTGGCGTTATAGCTTTCGTCGATCAGCGTGAAGGGGTGCCCGGCGATCACCGGATTGTGGACCCGACCGCGGCCCCTGGGCGGCCTGAGATCGGCGAATGACCTGGCCGCTTCGCCGACATTGCCGCCGGCGGCGGCAACCGCCGCCAACACCCCCAGGCTGTTCATTACCCAGTGATGCCCGGCGACGCCAAGCCGGTAACTAAGGCCATGGCCGGCGATGTCGATGGTTACGGAACTGCCGTCAGTATCCCGCGATTCCTCGATCAGCCGGAAATCGGCATCATCGGATACGCCGAAACCGAT
>VAPL010245904.1_pt1 | contig 13042 bp, 14 predicted proteins | sample 3395061 | NCBI WGS metagenome assembly VAPL01 (sample SAMN08290444, study PRJNA428436) | hydrothermal vent metagenome | isolation source: Deep-sea hydrothermal vent chimney 2 | place: Pacific Ocean: Juan De Fuca Ridge | depth 2182 m m | reverse complement strand
CATATTCAATATCCCTATTGTTTTATTGCATAACGGCTAAGCTAAAGGGCGCAAATGAAGCGCAGCGTAATTTGCGTCCATTTTGAGCGTATTGTTAGGGGTTTTTAGCATTATTAAAACCATTAGTTATTTTTGAAAACGATTTTACAACAAGTAGTGTTATAAATATGCCTACTGCTGATGCAGAATACGACCAAATATTAGACCAACCAGTTGTGCTTAAATTAACGTAAAGTGATATAGCAATTATAAGTAACGCTAAAGTCATAGTTGCCATAGTTTTGTATTTGTTATTTCGAAGCACTGTCATACAGATAATTGCTCCACTAACACCACCAACAAAATTATTAACTAGAGCCATTGAACTGTATAAATAAAACGGTTCATAACCCATAAAATATACTTGTGCGTTATGGGCTATTTTTCCACCTAAATCATACCCTAACAAACCAAGCAATATAGCTAAGAAAATGCGGAGCAAAGTTAAGTACATAGTTTGATCTAACGTCCTCTCGGCATTTCTTTGTAACCCCTAACTATATATATGTAGCATAACGACTACATAGTATGACTGTTTTTAGGTTTTTCGGGTTTGTTGTTAGAAACATTTCCATTGTTTTCATCTTCTTATAGTTCAAACTTCCGTATTAATTTAGGTGTGTTATGTAGCCGTTTTGCACTAAATGCAATATCTTTCTTTTAATCAACGGCTTAAGTTGTTATGGTCAACTCTACTATCGTTACGCCACTAACGTCAAGGAGGACTGAATGGCTAATTTTACCACGTCTACACATACCCCTCGTTTACTCGACTCTACTCGCGAAGTATTACGTGTTCATCACTACAGCATGAGTACCGAACGCTCATATATTCAGTGGATTAAACGGTTTATCTTTTTTCATAATAAACGCCACCCTAAAGAAATGGGCGTAAATGAAATTACTGAATATTTAACACACTTGGCTGTTAACAGAAAAGTATCTCCATCGACTCAGAATCAAGCATTAAACGCTTTGCTTTTTCTTTATAAACGCGTTCTAAAAATAGATCTTCCGTTAATTGATGGTGTCGTTCGTGCAAAACGTACTAAACGTTTACCCGTTGTGTTTACTCGACAAGAAGTTAAAGCATTGCTGGCACAATTTGATGGTACTCGTTGGTTAATATTCAGCATGATGTATGGTAGCGGTTTTAGAATTCTTGAATGTCTTAGGTTGCGGGTAAAAGATATTGATTTTCATTACAAGCAAATTTTTGTTCGTGATGCTAAAGGTGGCAAAGATCGTGTTACGTTATTACCTGAATCACTTATAGAACCACTGCGCAACCATCTTGCACGCGTTAAAGAATTACATGAATTAGATCTAACCTCAGGCTTCGGTTGCGTTTATCTTCCTCATGCATTGGAAAGAAAATATCCTAAGGCATGTCGCGAATGGGGCTGGCAATTCATCTTCCCCTCTAACAATATTGCAACTGATCCTCGAACGGGCATAAGAAGACGCCATCACCTCTATGGAAAAACGTTACAACGAAAAATAAAACAAGCTATTCAAAATGCGGGAATAATAAAACCGGCAAGCTCTCATACCTTGCGACACTCTTTTGCAACACATTTACTTGAGGATGGTTATGACATTCGTACTGTACAAGAGCTACTTGGACATAAAGATGTGAAAACTACACAGATTTATACTCATGTGATGGGCAAGGGCTGTAATGGTGTAAAGAGTCCTCTGGAGAAAATTTAGAATGCTTTACAAGCAGGTCCACCTTGACTCGCTAGTACACTAATGATGCTGGGTTGGTTCAAGCAGCTTTTTTACCATTAATCTGCCAACCTGGAAAAACAAGTACTGAAGGGTGGCACTGTAAAGCCTTCGCGAGCACTTTAGCTCGCTCAACACCTAATTTAACGCGATCATTTTCTATTGCAGAGAGTGTTGATTGTGGAATGTTTGTTAATTGAGCCAGTTCATTCTGGCTCAATTCCTGAAGTTCACGAATAATTTTGACTGATTCACCGACAGTCACATCAATTTGTTTTTTTGCTTTCCGATAATCTTTCATTTCACTTCTTCCTGTAATCATGTGCCGTCAAATTAATAACCTGTACCATAATTTCAGATGCTTTTACGTTATATATAACGCGGTACTTATCTCCCATTCGGGATGATCGACAACCTTTCCTATCACCTTTCAGTGATTCATCATGAAAACCTTTGATAAGCCTTAGCCCTTGTGGACCTGAGATCATGACAATATCCTTCCACTTTTCATATCGTTTAAGGATATCAATAGGTAAGGATTTTAATTGTTTAGCTAGCTTCCGATGCTCGTATATCTCCCACATACTATAAAGTATATATACCAAATATAGTATGTCAAGTAACTATTATCCAGTAATCATAGATTACTCGTCTGTCACACACCCTTCTGATGCATTCTTGACGTTCTTAATGAATTTATAAAGCGTACCGCGGGTCGCTTTGTATGGCGGCATTATCCAAGCGGCTTTACGTTTTGCCATTTCTTCCTCTGACACAGCCATATCTAATACACGCGTGTTGGCATCAATGGTAATTTCATCGCCATCTTGTACTAAGGCTATGGGACCACCTTCTTGTGCTTCAGGTACAACATGCCCGATGATGAATCCGTGTGATCCACCTGAAAAACGCCCATCAGTGATAAGAGCAACGTCTTTTCCTAAACCTGCGCCCATGATAGCTGAGGTTGGTGTGAGCATTTCTGGCATACCGGGGCCACCTTTAGGTCCTTCGTTACGAATAACAATCACATCACCTTTTTGAATTTTTCCATCTTCCAGTCCCTTGAGCATGTCTTCTTCACAATCGTAAACACGTGCAGGACCAACAAAACGCAAACCTTCTTTGCCGGTTATTTTTGCAACAGAACCACCGGGGGCAAGTGAGCCTTTTAGAATTTGAATGTGAGCGGTTTCTTTTATCGGCTTTTCAATTGGCAAGATAACATCTTGGCCTTCGGTTAAACCTGGCAAGTCTGCTAAATTTTCTGCAATGGTTTTGCCTGTGCAGGTTAAGCAATCGCCATTGAGCATGCCTTTCTCAAGCAGGTATTTCATCACTGCGGGAATACCACCGACGTTATGCAGATCTTCCATCACGTATTTACCGGACGGTTTGAGATCAGCAATAAGCGGAATCCGATCAGACACCGATTGAAAATCATCAATGGTCAGTGATACATCAACCGCCCGCGCCATCGCAATAAAATGCAACACGGCATTGGTTGAACCACCGAGTGCCATGATAATAACCAAGGCGTTTTCAAAGGCCTCACGTGTCATGATGTCACGAGGTTTAATGTCTTTTTCAAGTAAGTTGCGTACGGCTGCGCCTGCGGCACGACATTCATCTAACTTGCCTTTATCCACGGCCGGGGTAGATGAACTATAAGGTAAGCTCATACCGAGTGCTTCAATCGCAGATGCCATGGTGTTGGCGGTGTACATGCCGCCACAGGCACCTGCACCGGGGCAGGATTTTTCTACAATAGATTGACGTTCGTCATCATCAATTTTACCCGCCAAATATTCGCCGTAACTTTGGAACGCCGAAACAATATCAAGCGTCTGACCTTTAAGATGTCCCGGTTTAATGGTGCCACCATAGACCATGATCGCAGGGCGATTTAACCGCCCCATGGCAATCAAGGCACCGGGCATGTTTTTATCACAACCGGGAATAGCCACTAAGCCGTCGTACCATTGACCACCCATCACGGTCTCACTAGCATCAGCAATAATTTCACGTGACTGTAATGAGTAACCCATGCCTGATGTACCCATTGAGATACCATCAGACACGCCAATAGTATTAAAACGCATGCCCACCATGTCGGCTTCAACCACGCCTTTTTTCACCACGGCGGCAAGATCATTCAAATGCATATTGCAGGTGTTACCTTCCCACCAAACGCTAGCAATGCCGATTTCAGGTTTTGCCATATCGGCAGTGGTTAGCCCCGTGCCGATCAGCATCGCTTGGGATGCTCCTTGTGATTTAGGCTCAGTGATGCGGGAACTGTATTTGTTTAGTTTGTTGCTCATATTTCACTCCGGGGGCGGGTACCCACCTGATTTAATTCAATATTTTCGGTTCTTAGCGTTTAAATTCACTAGTAAGCTATGCAATACCTACCTTCTCAGGCAAAATGCATGTGACCACCATGAATACAGGCGGCAAAGGATAGCAGAAATGACCACAATGCGCTTTTTTATAGTGCGTTTTATTGCCTGATTTAGTGCGTCTGTCATCACCCTATATTACATATATTTTGAGGATATCAGCATGAGTATCGATCGCATTGTTATGGCCTTTGCCGGCACGGTTATTTTAATTAGCGTTGCTTTAACCCATTACCACAACCCAAATTGGATGTGGCTGACGGTGTTTGTTGGCGCCAACTTATTACAAGCTAGTTTTACCCGCTTCTGCCCTTTGGCAACTATTTTGAAAAAGGTCTTTGGCGCAAAGCCAGGCTGTGCATTCGAATAAACTTTTTTATTGTCGGTCGTGCTAATTTTTGTGCGGCCGCAATAAATTTTATTTAACATGAAAATCATCGAAGTCATTGCCGACAACGGACACCTCGATACCATTCTGGGTATTGTTGAACAGCAAGGTGTGATCGACCACTGGCAAAGCACCGTAGCAGAAGATGGCCGCTGCGCAGTACGACTATTAGTCAGTCCTGATTCACGTCAAGCCGTTTTAGATGCGCTGCAGTCCGTACTCAGTACCAGTGGCAATGCTCGTATTATTGTGACGCCTGTTGAAGTCAGCCTGCCTCGCGAAGAAGAAAATGACGAAGAAGATAAAGCTAAGCGTAAAACCGCTTTAAGTCGTGAAGAATTATATAACTCTGTTGAGTATAGCAGCCGTCTTGATGGCCGATTCCTAATATTAGTTTTTCTTTCTACCATTGTGGTGATGGTGGGCTTACTGGAAAATAATGTTGCCGTAGTGATTGGCGCAATGGTGATTGCACCCTTTCTTGGCCCCAATATTGCGCTGGCACTCGGTGGGGCCCTGGGTGATAACCAACTTATTTGGCAAGCGCTTAAAACCAATTTAGCCGGCATGACATTTGCACTATTGCTTTGTGTGTTACTGGGTTGGTGGTGGCCTTATGAGGTTAGTAGCCAAGAATTATTATCGCGTACTAATGTTGGGCTAGAGTCGATTGCCTTAGCCCTCGCCTCGGGTGCAGCTGCCGTGCTGTCCATGACAACGGGCTTATCCAGCGTGCTCGTCGGCGTAATGGTTGCCGTTGCTTTGTTGCCGCCCACTGCTACGCTAGGCTTTATGCTTGGTAGCGGTCATTATGATTTAGCGATGGGTGCGGGGTTATTGTTAGCCGTGAATATTGTCAGCGTAAACTTGGCGGCAAAACTTGGTTTCCTGTTTCTCGGTATTAAGCCAAGAACCTGGCTGGACCAACAACGGGCACGTCAATCCATTACCAGTTATATTATTTTTTGGTTTATTTCTTTATTCGCACTCGGTACGCTTATTTATTTACGCGGCCAAATCTCTCCGCTATAAAAAAAGGCGCCTTTTCAGACGCCATGCAGAATCACAAGCAGTAAATAGAGTTAGGATAAGACTTATGCTTGATGAGCCGTTACACGCTCTAATTGACGACGGCGGTGTGCTAATAAACTTTCATAAATCGGTGTCAGTGCTTTGTGTTCCATGCTGTCACTGAGACGAATCTCATCAAGACAACAACTAAAATAATTTATTTCATTACGAATTGATTCTTCAAATCGTTCATTAGCACTCATTTCATTAAATAGTTGTTCTACGACTTGTGCCATGTTGCCTCCTTAACCCGTCTTTTGTGTAACGGTGAAACAACTCTAGCAATCAAATTGAATAGAAAACATGAACTCGTTCACAGTGTCGCGAGCATGCTGCGAACTGTGTCACAAAACAAATAACTTTTAGGCGCGTTTGCGTTGTTTATCTGTCTCTACGTCTGAAACTGACACATCTTTAAATAAACGCTCACGATGTAAATATGTTTGTACGTCTTCTCTGTCCATGAGATCAGCCAAACTAATGTGTGATAAGAAATCTTGAATGGTTTCGCTTAAGTCCCACCACATATCGTTATAAACACTCATGCCATAACCAGACTTTTTAGGTCGTTTCAAATGCCTTTCGTGTACCGCCATTAAAATATCCACGATACTGATCTCAGCCAGATCAGAGGCAATGCGATAACCACCACCCGGACCGCGAACACCCACGACCAAGCCACTGTCCCTCAGGCTTGCTAATAACTGCTCAAGATACGAAGAAGAAATGCCTTGCTGCTCGGTTAAGTCAGCCAAGGTTAAAGGTTTGCCATCAACTTGCAACGCAAGCTGTAACATAGATTCAATAGCATAACGCGCTTTCGACGAAATCTTCATTCCCTACTCCGATTTACGACCGTTACTTATGTAGCTTGAGACTATAATTCCTGATTAGTTTAGTCAACAATAGACTGGCTCTATTCTAATGATAACATATTTTTTGTAGGTGAACTTCCTGTCAACCTCGCAACGAGCTAAACTCAAACAAACAAAAATGAATAATAAAACCATGCAAAATAATCATGACCTTGCGTTAATTCTTAAATCACATATCCCTATTATTGTGATCGAATCCCATGAAGAACGACGGGTATTAGCACTGCTTACCCAACAAACCATCACACTTGCCAAGCCTCTTTTTAAATGGACGATTACCGAAGGGCTTGAGCGCATTGATATCGATCTTGAACCACAACGTCATAACTCACAGCCAACCGATGTACTGCGGCACATCAAGGCAGCCGAACAAAATGCCATTTATGTACTTGCCGATTTTCACCCCTATCTTGATGAAGCCATGCATATTCGTTTACTTAAAGATATTGCCTTAAGCCACCATGAAACAGGTGCGCACATTGTGCTAATTAGTCATGAAATTAACATCCCTGCTGAATTACAAAAGTTCAGCGCACAATTTGAACTTTCAATGCCTGATGACAGTGAGCTAGAAAAATTAATTCGTGATACAGCAAACGAATGGGCAAAAAAGAATAACGGCAAAAAGGTTCACACAGATCGTAAAACACTCGATGCCATGGTAAATAATCTTGCAGGGCTCACCTTGCGTGATGCGCAACGTTTAACACGCAATGCTATTTATGATGATGGTGCGTTAACAACAAGCGATTTACCTAACGTCATGCAAGCTAAATATGACTTACTCAATAACGAAGGTGTGCTTGCATTTGAATATGACACTGCCAGTTTTGCTGACGTCGGAGGGTTAAGTAATCTTAACGACTGGCTTAAACAACGTCGCAGTATTTTTCATGGTGAAATAGAAAATAAGGGGTTAGACACCCCCAAAGGCACACTGTTGCTCGGCGTACAAGGCTGCGGTAAAAGTCTTGCCGCACGGGCGATTGCCGGGATTTGGAATGTTCCCCTGTTACGGCTTGATTTTGGTGCGCTATATAATAAGTTTCATGGTGAAAGTGAGCGTAATTTACGTGAGTCGTTAAAAACAGCCGAAGTCATGGCTCCCTGTGTATTGTGGATGGATGAAATCGAAAAAGGTATTGCCGTTGGTGACAATGATGGAGGTACTTCACGCAGAATGCTCGGCACTTTGCTTACATGGATGTCTGAAAAGAAAGCCGCCGTTTTTATAGTGGCAACGGCGAACGATATCGAACGTTTGCCTCCTGAACTGGTCCGTAAAGGTCGCTTTGATGAAATATTCTTTGTTGATTTACCCAAGCCCGATGTGCGTTGGACAATTTTTCGCATTCATTTAGAAAAACGAGAACTTAATCCTAAAACGTTTGATCTAAGTATTTTAGTTAGTGCCAGTGAGGGGTTTTCCGGTGCGGAAATTGAACAAGCGGTGGTGGCAAGTTTATATTCTGCTCATGCGGTTTCTGAAGACCTGGGCACCCAACATTTATTGCATGAAATCGAAACCACCAAACCTTTGTCTGTGGTGATGGCTGAAAAAATTAATCAGTTACGACAATGGGCAGCCGATAGAACCGTTCCTGCTGACTAAAATAAATTGTCTTAGTGCTTAGTTGAATTAAAATCACGCAAGGCAACAATCGCTTGTTCAAACCCCTGCTCTGCGGCACGCTTCCACCAGTTTAATGCGGTGTTTACATTTTGAGAAACACCTTGACCATTCGCGTATAAGGCACCGAGATTATATTGTGCAGCAGCATCCCCTTGCTGTGCTGCCTTATTCCACCAATGCACGGCTTCGGTAGCATCACGCCTAATCCCTTCGCCTTTTAAATACATAATGCCTAAATTAAATTGTGCATTAACGCTGCCTGATACTGCCGCAACACGCCACCAACGCACCGCATCCACCATATTCTTTTTGACACCATCGCCATTCGCATGTGCGACACCAATATTATATTGTGCATTCACATGCCCACGTTTCGCAGCACGCCGATACCAATAAGCCGCCATAGCGGAGTTTGCTTCGATACCACGACCATCATCATAGAGGGTTGCCAAATAATATTGCGCATCGGCAATGTCTTGTAATGCCAAACTACTTAAACGCGTGTAAGCTGTACCATAGTCAGCGGTTGTATAAGAAAACAAGGCATGTTTTAACATCTGCTTTAGAAGCAGTTGTGATGATGGTGTTGTTGTAGAACCTTTGCTTGCCGTTGATATCATGGCAGCATCAACACTGCCGGCGATAATTAAACTGGCTAACAACAATACAAAAGAAAGAATTGATCGCGTATTTTTCCAATCAACCGTTTGTGATTTTACCAATAGATCCTTTGTCTTACGCATTGCGAACCTCCTACCCACGGGATGTATTTCTTGCGGACTTAGTAAGAATATCGGCCTATGTATCAACATCTTTAATTCTGAAAAACGTAACTCATTGATTTTATTATCCAGATTGTCACAAATTGTTAACATCATGCGTTTTTAACCCAAGATACGACTTAATGGTTATCTGGGTTTGTTGATAAATCAGGTGAGCAAACTGCGGCAAGTTGATTTAATTAAAGCTATAATCCTCCCTAATTAAGGAGTAACGACGTGAGTAAGACCCCGCAACACCCACAATTTGTTGACTGGTTCCGCCAATCATCACCTTATATACATGCCTTTCGGGGTCGCATGTTCGTGGTAGCGTTTGGCGGTGATGTGGTCGCTGGCGAAAGTTTTGCACATTTAGTGCATGATCTGGCTTTGTTAAACAGCCTCGGCATTAAGCTGGTCTTGGTGCATGGCGCACGCCCACAAATTGAACAACGGCTAAAAGAAGCCAATGCCAAGATTGATTATATTAATCACTTGCGTATCACCAATGACCAAGCTCTCCCCTGTGTGAAGCAGGCCATTGCCAGTGTGCGGGTCGAAATTGAAGCACTACTCTCAATGGGTTTAGCCAACTCACCGATGGCCGGCGCGCGGATACGGGTTGCCTCGGGGAATTTTGTAACGGCTCAACCACTCGGTATTCATGATGGCATTGATTTCCAACATACCGGCAAGGTACGGCGTATTGATGTCGATGGTATTGAGCAACAACATGCCCACAATTCCATTGTCTTATTGTCACCCTTAGGTTACTCACCCACCGGTGAAATTTTTAACCTCAGTGTCAATGATGTGGCCTGTTCAGCCGCCGTACAATTACAAGCCGATAAACTGATTTATTTAACGGAACCTTATGGCACCAAAGCTGCGCGCAAAAAATTCTTGCGCCAATTCTCGGTCAGTGAAGCGGAAACATTTCTAAGCAAACAAAACAAACCCGATGAAGTCTTTAGCCGCGACATGCAAAATGCTATTCATGCTTGTCGGCATGGCGTGCAGCGTGCGCATTTGATTGATCGCGATATTGATGGTGGTTTACTGCTTGAGCTATTCACCCGTGATGGTGTCGGCAGCTTAATTACCGATGATATTTACGAAGGCATGAGACAAGCCAATATTAATGATGTCGGTGGCATTATTGAGCTAATTAGCCCGCTTGAAGAAAATGGTACCTTGGTTAAACGTTCGCGCGAACATCTTGAAACTGAGATCCAACAATTCTCTGTGGTCGAGCGTGATGGCATGATCATCGCCTGTGCTGCGTTGTACCCCACCAATAAAAAAACCATGATCGAACTCGCCTGCTTGGCTGTTCATCCTGATTACCAAAAAGAAGGTCGTGGCGATCACCTGCTTAAATGGATTGAACAGCAAGCCATCTCAATGTGCGGCGAGCAATTATTTGTTCTTACCACCCATACCGCACACTGGTTTAGGGAAAGAGGCTTTAAGCCTACCGATATTAAAACATTACCGGGGAAACGGCGTTCTTTGTATAATTACCAGCGTAATTCAAAGATTTTTATTAAACATCTTTAAATCTCATTGATGGCTTTCCGTATGGCAAAAATACGCTATACTCAATAAAAAAACGAAAGGGACGTTCTGATGTTCACGCTACCGACCCAACCGCAAACCATTGGTGAAACACTGGATACAGGATTTAAACTTTATTTTAAATCCTTTAAACAGATCTTTTTTATTTCCCTTATCATGAATTCAATGTGGCTTATCAATACACTTGTCTATGGTGCAGGCGCATTTCAAGAAGGTCTTGCCGCTGAAGATATGTTTGGCGCAATCAGCCTTATTATTGGCATATTATTATTCTATCTCATTTTTCAAATTGTCATTATCCATCGCATAAATAATTTTGCGCATGACACATCAACCAGCACTAGTGAATCTTTCCAGCTAGGCTTAAAAATATTTTTGCCTATGCTGTTAGCCACTATTTTAAACGCGCTTATATTAGTGGTTGGCATGATACTCCTCATCATTCCCGGTATTGCCATGGCTATTTATCTAATGCTGTTTCCCGTCGCAATGGTCACTGAGTCCTATGGCCCAATGGATGCACTAAAACGCAGTATGGAATTAGTTAAGCAAAACTGGTGGCGCAGTTTTCTTATCGTTTCAGTGGTGATGGTTGTTTACAGTATTATCTATTCGGTCATTGGAATTGGTTTTGGTATCAGTATGGCTGTGAACCCACCTGAAGATGTCACTGATTATGCTTTTTGGTTGGATGTTATCGGTGCCGTCATTGGCACAATCCTTGGACCATTGGCTTTTTCAATGTTAATTACCTTATTCCATGACCTTAAAATACGCCATGAAGCTGTAGATATTGAGGCTCGACTTAACGAGATGGAGTAATGCTAAAACGGATTTTTGTATACTGCCTATTGTTGCTGCTATCGAGTCATGCCTTTGGCAAGATAAACACCGATGAAAAAAAGTTCAATAACTTATTAAATGATTGTATTGAACAGCAGTTTGCAGAACAAGATTCTCCTTCGCTGAATAAAAAAATCAATCTGCTTGAAGTTTGTCCTGATTTATCCATATTTCTGGCTACACGTAACCACAACGACTTTATTCAACCACCACTTGAAAGCAAAACAAGTTTAAATCGTCTTATTGATGAACAAGTACTGCGACAACAATCCTACACAATACCCACTTCAACACGCACAGATATTAGCTTAGTTAATAAAATTGCCAAACATTTCGATTTTAATTCAACAAAAGCCAAAGAACCAGGTTGGTGGCAATTATTCAAACAATGGCTAAAAGAAAAATATAGCAATTCAGATGAAGATGCCAATATCGATTGGTTATTAAAACTTCTCGATGGTTTTTCTATTCCAGACTGGCTATACAATAGCCTCTTATATGGTTCTATTGGGCTGATTATTATATTCGCTATTATTATTGTTGCTAATGAATTTCGTCATTACAAACGCTTTAAAGATCGTGACTATAATTCCATTAAAACGGATTTGCTCCCTCCAATACATCAACTTCAAAAACTTAGCTGGGATCAAATTCAACATTTACCGCTTAACCAAAAGACTAGTGCACTTCTGCAATATCTTATTCAACAGTGTATTAACCGCGAATGGCTACCTAACAATAATAGTTTTACTAACCGAGAGTTCTATCAAGCACTTAAAAAATATGATGCCAATAAAGCCTTTAAGTTTAATAAAGTCATCAATACCGCTGAACAAGATATTTATGGCAAGCATCCGCTCAGTGCTGAAGAACTGAAACAACTGTTCCTTATTACCAAGAACATGCTAGAAACAGAAAAGGCGATATCTGCATGAAAGATCGCCTTATTACCTTGCTGGGTGGCTTATTCGCGCTTTATATCGTGGTTGCTTTACTCGCGCCTCCTGCGCAACCTGATTACGCCTCTCACCCATTAACCATCGACCGCGATCAACATGGTCTTGCGCTACTTTCTGAATGGCTAGAAAAAAGTATGATCCCTCAATATTCATTGCGCCAACGTTATGATGATATTGCCAGTCTAGCGGAGATCCCTGACAGCGGTAATTTACTCGTTATCAGCTTACCGTTAAAAATCAAAGCAAGAAAAGAAGAATTAGCAAATTTACGCCAATGGATAGCACAGGGCAATACGGCGGTTATTCTTGCTGCTCACAGTGATGTACCTGCATGGGCAGTCAATTCTTTTACCAATATTTTATATCCTAGTTATCCTCTACTTAACGCGTTCGGTTTTAATCTCTCAGCTAACCTAGAACAGATAACGAATGAAGAAAACAAACAAGATGATGATACCGCTACTTCATTATATAAAGCGATGAAAACCAAAGAAGTGGCTGAAGGTTCACTTATTCCAACAGGGATTAATAATCCTGCCATTAAATCCGTTTCAGTTAAACAACGGCATGTACAAGAGATTGAATGGATTTTAAACCCTCGTGAATACGCACGAGGTAGTCGAGTATTACTCACTGAATCTGAAAATAAACAATCTGCGGCTATGTGGCAAGTACGCATAGGCTCTGGCAATATTATCGTCAGTCGTTACGCCGATTTATTTAGCAACCAATGGCTGCCCAAAGCCGACAATGCGCGTTTGT
>VAPL010075928.1_pt1 | contig 13044 bp, 12 predicted proteins | sample 3395061 | NCBI WGS metagenome assembly VAPL01 (sample SAMN08290444, study PRJNA428436) | hydrothermal vent metagenome | isolation source: Deep-sea hydrothermal vent chimney 2 | place: Pacific Ocean: Juan De Fuca Ridge | depth 2182 m m | reverse complement strand
ACAACCACAGACAACCCTGAAAATCACATCATTGGCGCGTAACATGTGCCATCGCTTCACGCGCATCAAGTTCACGCGTGCCATTTCCGGTACGCAAAAAATATTTGGATGTATTTCCATCCATCAAGTAAACAGGTTCAACGACTGACTCCACGATGATTCGACAGACATCCCTACCCCCTATTTCATAAAACACACAATGGATAAAAGAGCACGTATCCGCACCTATCCGGCTTGTTACAATATCCGTGATGCAGAGCTCGAAGCCATCCCTGCCCTTGTTTTTTAGCGTTTTATAATCATGCTCCAGACCGACAACCTCGCCATCATCGGCCACACCAATCAGTAGGCTGCCGCCTCGATGATTCATAAAGCCAACCAGTGTTTTTGCAATAACCGTTTCGAGTGCTTTATTGATTTTTCCCTGGCGAAAATCCCATCGTACTGATGACTTGAATTCCAGATGCTCACCCTCACCACCTTTTATCAGAGCAGGAAGATCCTCAGCCAGCTCCTTCTCCAGGTAGTGCACCGTCCGCTGCTGCCTGACAAGCGCCAGATGGTAGATGGCAAATGCCAAACCGATGCTGCCGCCGATAAGAGCAAAGATCAAACTCATCGGTACCATCTCGAGAACAAAGGTCGATTCAAACCGGCTGAGAAGAAAACTCCACAGACTTTCACCTTCAACACCAAGCTCATGACCGAATTCAAACCAATAAACAATTTTGGTTACCGGGTGCAACAAGAGCATACCGATCAAGGCTCCAACCAATGTGTGGAGTATGATTACTCGTCGTTTTTTGGAAAACAGCTTCACTCTTTTTCACCCTGCGGACTATTCATGCTAATCAGTGTACTTACTAGTAAATGCAATATGAGTTAATCAACCCTTGTCACTGACCTCAGTTTTGGTTCGGATCCGGTAGGGTTTATCCACCGGCAATCTTGCCACAATGCCGCCCCCTTTCATCTCAAGACTGGCCGCATCCATAATCACTTTGGCATTGGAAAGTTCCAGCTGCGCCAACAGCGCATCCTGCTGCAAGCCTTTTCCAATACTGTATTTACTCTCAGTCACTTCGATAAACTGCTGCATCGGCGTCTGGTTGCTTTCAACAACCTCCAGCACCCGAGCCGAGGCATTGTCGGCCCGGGCGCTGGTCACCGCTAAATTGGAGTTCGCCTCCACCACCGCGACCACTATCGACAACGGCTCATCGGTATAGAGCGGAACGCTGATAACTAACAACATGACAGCGATAAGTTGCCACTTTCGCTCCGAACCCACGAAACCCGGCCATATCCAGCCTGTCTTATTCCCTTTCATAGGTTCCTCCTGGTTAATCATGAACACAACATTCCCCCCGGCACCAGATACAGTGGCAATCGAGATGGTCGCAAGTAAGATCCTTACGCCGACTCTGATAACGCCGTTTGGCCCAGGGACGCAATAGTTGTTTCATCAACGATGGCTGATATTGCCGCCGCAGTAATTCGCGTAGACCCGGTTTGGCGACCTGCCGTAAAAACCAGCGATAACCGCTGTTGCCCACCAGGCTATAGAGCGCACGATTGACGACGGAGGTCTCCATCTGAGGCTTCAACTCCCGCTGCCAGAGTCTGTCGTAGTTTTCACCGTTCAACAGACTCTGTGCCGCCAGGACACCGGACGAGATCGCCAGACGCATGCCGAATCCCCACAGCGTATCCTGAAAGCCAGCCTGCTCTCCCACCAGAGGATGCGGGCCGCTGTAGGCGCTTTTCGGGATACGAAAATTGCCGCTGCCACCATGAAGCTGAGGGTTTTTCATCTCCAGGCCAACGAGTCGCTGAAATGCCTCCACTGTTCGCTGCACATAAAGTTTCTCCTGTTTAAACCCGGAAAACATACAGCTCTTGACCGTACCCCTGCCGTTCATCACCAAGAGATAGGCATAGCCCTGAGGGGCCAGCTCATTGTCACAGATCGCCCAGTAGCCATCCGTCATATCACTCTCAAAGTGGTAACCCACTGCAATGGCATCGGCAGCTCGCGGCCCGGCGGCAAGGATTCCATCACCCGCCATATGGCGTAGACGACTGTTGAAGTGCACCTCCACACCGAGGGATTGAGCCTGCCTAAGCAGGGCGCTGTCGAGTGTTTCAGGAGCGGGGCCTCGTTCAATCAGATAAAAGAGTGGTTCGTCGCTTTCGATCTCATAACGTTTACCCGCGGAATTGAAGACAGTGCCGTTGCGGCAAGACATGGCATTAAAATCCGTCGCCAATCCCAATGCCTGCAACGTCATCAATACATCCTCTTTAGTGGTCCAGTTCTCCAGCCCCTGAAAATCGCCGCCAAAACGATGGCCTACCTCTTTGTTTGTTTCATACACGATCACCTTGCGACCCGCGCGGGCCAGGGTGATTGCTGCTGCCAAACCGGCCGGACCAGCACCGGCAATCTCCACGGGGGCTTCGGGGGGCATATTATTTTTTGTCATTTAATTTATCCCTGATTGTCCGTCTCGCGTCACAGCCACCCTCAACCCAGGCTACCCGGCTTTATCCCACATTCAGCGCCGGTGTTTATCGTTTTTATCGCCTGATTTGCCATGCCCGCCATGCAGAAAGTGCATACCGACACAGGCCAAAAGCAGCAATATCAAGAACCAGTAGTCCGCTAACCACGCCATAATTTTTTCCTCATTCAGCCGTTGGTGGGTAGTCCCGGCGCGCTGGTCCGACATACAGCTGTCGGGGCCGACCGATGCGCTGCTGCGGTTCGGCAATCATCTCCATCCACTGCGCGACCCAGCCAGCCGTGCGGGCGATGGCAAACATCACCGTGAACATATTGGTGGGAATGCCCAGCGCCTTGTAGATAAGGCCCGAGTAAAAATCGACGTTGGGATAGAGCTTACGCTCGATAAAATAGTCATCCTTGAGCGCCGCCTCTTCAAGCACCAGTGCCAACTCGAACAGTGGTTCATTGGGGTCACCCAGTTTCGCTAATACCTCATGACAGGCCGCCCGTATGACCCGCGCCCGCGGATCATGATTTTTATAGACGCGATGACCGAAACCCATCAGACGGAAAGGGTCATTTTTATCCTTGGCCCTGGCGATATAGCTAGGCACGTTTTTCGCATCGCCAATTTCCTCCAACATATTCAATGCGGCTTCATTGGCACCCCCATGGGCCGGACCCCATAGCGCTGCAATGCCGGAAGCGATGCAGGCAAAAGGGTTGGCGCCGGAACTGCCCGCCAGACGCACGGTGGAGGTACTGGCGTTTTGCTCATGATCGGCATGCAACATAAAAATAAGATCCAGGGCCTGCTCCGCCACCGGGTCGATCGGGTACTCCTCGCTGGGTACGGAAAACATCATATGCAGCAGATTGCCGGCATAACTGAGATCGTTTTTGGGGTAGACCAGCGGCTCACCAACGGAGTGCTTGTAACAGGCCGCCGCGATGGTGGGCATCTTGGCGATCATGCGGTGGGCGGCAATCTCGCGGTGGCGGGGATCGTGGATATCGGTGGAATCATGATAGAAGGCCGATAGCGAGCCCACCACCCCGACCATGATCGCCATGGGGTGAGCATCATGGTAAAAGCCATCGTAGAAGCGCTTCAGGCTTTCGTTGATTATTGTGTGATGGGAAATCATGCCGGCAAAATCATCGTGTTGTTGTGCCGATGGCAGCTCGCCATACATCAGCAGATAAGCAACTTCGAGAAAGGTGCTGCGCTCCGCCAGCTGTTCGATGGGGTAACCGCGATAGAGCAACACCCCCTGCTCACCGTCGATAAAGGTCACCGCACTACGGCAGCTGGCAGTAGCCAGAAAACCGGGATCAAAGGTGAAGTAACCCAGTTCACGGTAGAGATTGCCGATGGGGATGACAGGTGGACCTTCTGTCCCCGTCAGCACGGGGAGTTCCAGCGTCTTGCCACTGACCGGATCTGTCAGGGTGAGAGTGTGTTTTTGTTCCATGTTGAATCCTCCTACTGACCAAGAGTTTCTCGAAGCATAGCAACGGAGCGCACCAACGCCTCCGACTCCTCGGCTATCAGGGGCAGCTCAATCACCCGCTCCACACCGTTGCCCGCCAGCACCGTCGGTACGCCCATGGCAATGTCCCGCTCGCCGTATTCGCCGTCCAGGATGGCCACGCAGGGCAGAATACGACGCCGGTTGCGTACCACCGCATCCACCATGGCGGCGACGGATGCCGCCGGTGAATCATAGGCACTACTGCTTTCTTTCAGCGCCAGGATCTCCGCGCCGCCCTTACGGGTTTGCTCCACCAGACGCTCTATGGTGTCGGCATCCAGGAACTGCTCGATGGGAATGCCATTGATGCTGGCGTAACGGGTTAATGGCACCATGGCGTCGCCGTGGCCACCAATCACCAGGGTGGTGATCGCCTTGACGGAAAAGCCGGTTTCCAGTGCAATGAAGCTCGCCATGCGGGCACTGTCCAGCACGCCCGAAAGACCGAATACGCGGTGCCGTCCCCAGCCGGTTCGGCGCCAGGCGTGGTAGGTCAGCACATCCACCGGGTTGGTGACAATCAGCAGCAATGCGTTAGGTGCATAACGCATCACATTATCCACCGCCTCATGCAACACTGCTAAATTGGCATCCACCAGATCACTGCGCGACATACCCGGTTTCCTCGGCAAGCCCGCGGTGAAAATCACCAAATCCGAGTCCACCATGGCAGCCGGATCCGCCCCCCCTCTGACCCGGGTATCAAATCCGAACAATGGTGCTGATTCCTGGATATCGAGGGCGATGCCTTTTGCCTTTCCCGCCTGCCGTCCCAGCAAAACCAGCTCCCGACACAGCTCCATCTTGGCGATGATCTGGGCGGTGGATTCACCGACCCGCCCGGGCCCGATAATGGTGATTTTTTTCATGGCATGCTCCTCTAGTGGTCTATCAACCGTTTCATATCAATGTACCCGCAAAGGCATTCCTGGGTGCAGACACCGCAGCTCAGGCAACGCTTTTCTTCATGCACGGCATCATCGCCAACCAGGCCTGTAACCACTTCTTTGAAACCATCAAGTCGTTGCTCATTCGTCTCACCGTCATGGCGGGGCTGTTTGGGGTGTAGTGCAGCAACATCTGCCTGAAGGTAATTTGTGCATTTTTATCTGCCTCAAAAATAAACGACTCACCTTTCAATTTGGCTATGACCAATATCACCACCCAGGAGCCGCTGCCGACTCCCTGCCCTAGTCACCACGACCATCAAAACGGATCTCCTGGAAGGCAAGCATGTTGCTCTTCCCTCTCTCATTCATCGTCTTTACTCCCGGGTTCCGGTCGACAGCGAAGAAACCAGATTTGGTAGAGGGAAATAGTAATCTGCAGCGCCCATGACAAACCCAACATACCCCCGGCAATAATCACAGTGTAGGCGTAGATCGGATCCCACTTGGTCAGAAACCAAGCGCTGATATCAGAAAAAATAGCTACAAATGGTAACAGGGTCAGCGTGTTCTGAAACCAGGAAGGCAATCGTGCAAAACGGAACACCAAGCCAATGCCCAATGCTACCAAGCCAATACCGAACAGGTGAATGTGCGACACCTTCATCAGGCTGTGCAGCGAGACACCGGTATCCACATTGGCCACCTGTTTGACGCCTTCATAGCTGGAGAGATCAGGAATTTGTAATCCCGAAGCGGCGCTGTGGCATGCTATGCAACGCTCACTGAGAATAGGCTTAACCGTACGATCATAACCGCTTTTGGATGCGCCGGATTTCAACCACTTCACGATGTGGCTGCGCTGCTCAGCCTCAATATATGAGGCCATCGGGCCACGTATAGCCGACTCCAGCCGTGTACCACTACGATTGCCATAGTAGTTCTCGGCGATATCCTCCACCGACAATCCCGGTTTGCCATCGATACCGTCGAAACTGGTGTAGAGATAGGCCAGGGCCATCAGATAGGCGAGCCCCGCCAGTAATAGAAATGAGCTATAGAGCAGCTTCTCGTTGAGGGTGCAATCATAAAAACGGCGCGGTCGGGTGGCCGGACATATTTCTATGTGATGTTTTTGATCCATTAGCTTTACTCCAACAATTCAAAAGTACAAACACGATAGAAACCAGAAAAACAGTGAAATTCATCCACTCGTCGAATCACCTTACCCTGTTTTCGTGCATATTTATCCAACATCGCGGTCAAATCCATATGCCAAAAACTGTCTAAAAATGGCTCCAACCGCTGCAATACAATACGCGTGGGCCAGAGCCGCCACAGTAGATGCTTTTTAGGACAAGCCCCATACTCTGTGATGACAAAACGGCCGCCAGGCCGCAACACCCGAACGGCTTCGCTAAGGCTGCGCTCACGCGCATCAGGCGGTAGTTCATGCAGTAGAAAAAAGATTAAAACAGTGGCAAACAGATCATCACCATAGGCAAGAAACTCTGCATTCATTCGTGCACAAAGCAGGCGTTCTTTCTCCGCATCCATCAGTTTGTTACGAGCTGCAGTTAACTGTATGTCAGCCACATCCATGAGATAGAGTTCATCATCCATCGCTTTGAGTATCGTGGGCGTCAAACTTCCATAAGCACAGGTGAGTTGTAAAAAACGCCCCTGCGGCCGGTTTTTCATGCTGTCTCGTAATGCCCGCTGAGAAAGTGTCCGATATTGCCCAAAAAGAATGGCGTTGATAATCAGTTGATGATCAAAAAACCAGACGCCCCAAGGCCAGAGATAAGCCCACCAATAATGACGCACAAGATACTCTGGTTTTCCATCGAGAAAACGACGCCAAATACCACGGGATGGTTTACAATTTTTCTGTTGTTCTGTTGGCATATTGTTCAACTTGGTTTATTGATTCGCTAACAGATAACCGACTGGCGGTTCTACGTCTGATATTTCAGTGGCAAAAACAGAGAGTACCGGACTAAAAACAGCGTGACGGAAAATAGTGATTTACGGTTCTTCATCATGGCCATAAGACTTTCTCCTTCTTTAATCAATACAGACTCAAAATACCCGCAACCGAAGCACCCGTTCCAGGCGCTTCAACACCAACTCCCGATCCCACGGAAATGGCTGAAGGTTCTGTACCCACTCGTAATAAGACGCCAGCACACCGCCCACGTTGGCAACAGATCCGGCACAATGACAATGCCCTGTTGTTGCATCTGCTCATCCGCCCGGTGGGTCACCGGCATGTTGGCGGCTTCCACAACCAACTTCGCCTGGATGGAATCAGAAATGCCTTCCATTGACTGAACGACGGAAAAAAGACCAGTGTTTTATGTGCATAGTCGTTATAGAGTTTTCTAAACTCCGCCTCAGCACATCACTCTCCGACCCTGTGCAGATACTCATTAGTAAGCGTAGCGCATAGTGGGGGCCATAATTCGGTGAGCAGTGTCGGCCACTGCACCAGAAAACCGATGATGGCAAGGAACAACCCTGTATATTACGGGTAATATTCATTGCGCTGGTCATCATACCTTGCCATGTTCGTGCATCAGCTCATCTCCTGAAGAGGCATGCGCTTCCAATAGGTTGTAGCAAACCGCACTGTGCAAGTGGATTCACGACATATCGCATTCAGATATGGTATCCGCGCCCACGGTGCATCCTCATGTGGTCGTACGCCACAGTGTCTCGATCCACACTGTGTATCTCCGCAGGCTGGTATGGTTCGGGCGTTATCGCGCATTTCACCTCAACCATTTCCCGCAACATCGCTTCCTCAGCAACAAAGGCCTCCACTGCACGAGGGTCGAACTGGCTGCCGCTCATGTGCAGGATTTCCGCCTTCACTTCATCGAATGGTAGACCTTGGCGGTAGGGTCGGTCAGAGGTCATGGCATCCAAGGTGTCGATAACGGAAAATAGACGGGCAGCCCAGGGGATGTCATCACCGGCCAGGCCCTGCGGATAGCCGCCACCGTCGTAGCGTTCCTCGTGACAGAGCACGATGTCCGCCGCCCTCGCCATAAAGGGAAGGCCAGCGATAATGTCGTGCCCGCGTTGCGGATGACTGCGCATGATTGACCACTCTTCCTCACTCAACGGACCCTCCTTGAGCAATACGGCATCGGGAATAGCAATCTTACCGATATCATGCAGCAGTGCCCCCCAGTAGACCTGCTGTAGCCAGTCGTCATCCTGACTGAAATGGTGCGCCAACACCTGGGTATGGCAGGCAACCCGCTTGGAGTGCAAACCGGTCTCCCGTTCGCGCGCATCAAGCGCCGCCGCCAGCGCCTCGACCAGGGCCAGCTGAGAAACATCGCGCTCACGTAGGGAGCGCTGCTGGCTCATATAGCCCAGAAAACACCCCTCACAGCAAAATGCGCCGTCATACTCAGAGGCATAACTGGATTCAGTGGTTCGTTGGCCGCACCAGCGGCATGTCTGAGAATGGTCAATCATCTGTTATGACTCCAGTTTGAGTTCATACATTCCTGAGAAGGAAGGCAGACATGAAGCTATCAGCTATTCCCTGTTTGCATGGCATTCTCGCAGTCGGTACCGAATGCTCGTTGCATGCCCTATCACCATAGGAGAGATTTTTCGATTCATTCTTCATGCCCTCCTTCATTATCGGAAGCCTCAACGTCACTCTTCTCGCCTCAATGTCTGACGGTTGTGCAATACAGATCATCGCGCGTCAGCGGCATATTGAGTGGTTGGCCGGCATGTCCAGCCAGAACCTGATAGACATTAATTTCACCGGCATCGAAGAAATAAGCACAGCCAGCCATGTAGAGATTCCAGAGACGATAGGATTCCTCGCTGGACAGATTGGCCACCTGCTCTTTTTTCTCGACCAAGGCTTTGACCCAGTGACGCAGCGTCAGTGCGTAGTGCCTGCGCAGCCCCTCGATATCGACTACTTCAAAACCTGCCCCTTCCATCGCCTGCGATACCCTGCTGATGGAGGTCAGCTCACCATCGGGAAAAATATAGCGATTGATGAAACGGGTCAGTTGGGTGCGTCGCCAGCCAGCCTCATTGGATATACCGTGGTTGAGGAACAGACCACCGGGTTTGAGCACGCGCTTCACCAAGGAGAAGTAGGTGGGGAAATTCTTTATCCCGATATGCTCGAACATACCGATACTGGCCACACGGTCATACTGGACGTCTTGCGGCAGATCACGATAGTCACACAGTTCAATGGTGACCTGATCAGATAAACCCTCTTCCTCGACACGCTGGCAGGCGAAATGGTACTGGGCCTCACTGAGGGTGATGCCATGCACCCGGACGCCATGATGACGTGCCGCCCAAATAGCCAGTGCGCCCCAGCCGCAGCCGATATCCAGCAGTGTCATCCCCGGCGACAGGCGTAACTTGCGGCAGATATAGTCCAGCTTGTTCTGTTGGGCCTTGGCCAGTGACTCATCCCGACGCAGGAAATAGGCGCAGGAATAGACCATTTCCGGATCCAGCCATAGCTGATAAAACGCATTGCCCACGTCATAGTGATGGGCAATGGTGGCGTGGGAATTGTCATGGTTCAGACCTTTCCGAGCCAAGTGCATCCGGCTGGCCGGCAGACGCAATGCGAGAGAGATTAATTGCCACTTATCCCGCCACGATAATTTCAATCCCGACAGATGCGGCGCCAGACTGAACAGACCTTCCATGTCACCGATGACATCAATCCGCCCCGCCAGATAAAACTCGGTCAGACGAACGAGGTTGCGACGCAAAATCAGGTCACGCAGGGCGTCCGGGTGATGGAACACCAGTCGGCAAGCTGCACCCTCATTGCCTGCCGCCAGATTACCGTCCCACAGCTGAACCGCCACTTCACCTGTGTATCCAGTCAGTAAAAGGGAAACAATGGCTCGCCCGGCATCGACCTGCGCACTGAAATGACGGGCATCTGGAGATACTGTACCAAGATTCAGATTTGTTTGATCTATTACCTTCTGCATGATTCATCCTCCTGTTCATGAAGCCTGTTTTACGCTCATAATCAGAGGTTAGGACATGAGTGCAAGACACAGGTCAAGCAATGCTCAAGTAATAAAGCTCTCTTTTCACAACTTCACATTTCGCAGGCGCAGGGCATTCATGATCACCGACACCGAGCTGAAGCTCATAGCCGCCGCAGCAATGATGGGCGATAACAGAATGCCGAAAACAGGAAACAGCACACCGGCGGCGACGGGTACGCCTAACGCGTTATAGATGAAGGCAAAGAATAAGTTCTGACGGATATTGCGCATGGTGGCGTGAGACAAGCGCCGAGCCCGTACGATGCCACGCAAGTCACCCTTAACCAGAGTCACACCAGCACTTTCCATCGCCACATCGGTGCCTGTGCCCATAGCCACGCCAACGTGGGCCTGAGCTAGCGCCGGGGCATCATTGATGCCGTCACCAGCCATGGCGACGATACACCCTTCGGCTTGCAACCGTTTCACCACTTCGGCTTTCTGCTCCGGCAATACCTCGGCCTGAACCTGGTCGATATCCAGTTTCGCCGCCACCGCCTCGGCAGTCTTACGACTGTCACCGGTGAGCATCACCACGCGGATACCTTCGGCATGCAGGTCACGAATCGCCTCTGGCGTCGTTTCCTTGATGGGATCGGCAACACCGATCAAGCCGGCGGCCTTGCCATCAATCGCCAACAGCATCACGGTCTGGCCTTCGGCGCGCTGGCTATCGGCCTGCTTCGGTAAATCACCCGCGTCAATGCCCAGGCTCTCCAGCAATTTGAGATTACCCAGCGAGACCTCGTGGCCATCCACGACACCGGTCACACCCTTGCCCGTCACAGACTGGAAGTTGCCGGCCGACGTCAGTTCCACCCCGCGTTCCTCGGCACCCTGCACAATGGCTTCGGCCAGAGGATGTTCGCTGGACCGTTCCAGGCTGGCGGCGAGGCGCAGGATGTCTTTCTCCTCGAAGCCCTCGCTGACCACCACCGCCACCAGCTTCGGCCTGCCTTCAGTGAGGGTGCCGGTCTTGTCCACCACCAGGGTGTCGACCTTCTGCATGATTTCCAGCGCCTCGGCATTCTTGATCAGCACCCCCATCATCGCGCCCTTACCGGTGCCGACCATGATGGACATGGGCGTGGCCAGGCCCAGCGCACAGGGGCAGGCGATGATCAGCACCGCCACGGCATTGATCACCGCATAGGCAATGGCCGGCTCCGGCCCCCATACGGACCAGACGATGAAGGTGATGATGGCGATCACCACCACCGCCGGGACAAAGTAGCCAGCGACGATGTCCACCAGCTTCTGTATTGGCGCGCGTGAGCGCTGCGCCTCGGCCACCATCTTGACGATCTGCGACAACAGGGTGTCGGCACCCACCTTTTCAGTGCGCATCAGCAGTCCGCCGGTGCCGTTGACGGTGGCGCCGATCAGGCGTTCCTCCGCCGTCTTCACCACCGGCAGCGGCTCACCGGTGACCATGGACTCATCGACATTGCTTTCCCCTTCGATCACCACACCGTCCACTGGAATCTTTTCCCCGGGACGGACGCGCAGGATGTCGCCGGGCTTGACGTGCTCCAGGGGAATGTCTTCTTCCGTGCCGTCCTCGCGCACGATGCGTGCCGTCTTCGGCGCCAGGCCTAACAGCAATTTGATGGCGGCATTGGTCTGACTGCGGGCACGCAGCTCCAGCACCTGGCCCAACAGGACCAGCGCGGTGATCACCGCCGCCGCCTCGAAGTACACCGGCACCACGCCCATGTCATTGAAGACGTCCGCCGGGAAGATGCCCGGCATGACCACTCCGACGAAGCTGTAGATCCAGGCAATGCCGACACCGATGGCAATCAGGGTGAACATGTTGAGATTGCGGGTGACGATGGACTGCCAGCCGCGCACGAAGAAGATCCAGCCGCCCCACCACACCACCGGTGCCGACAGCAGCAGCTCGATCCACTGGCGGGTTTTCGGGTCGATGATCTCCGCCACCGCCTCGGGCCAGAACTCGGCCGCCATGGCGCTGAAGAACACCGGAATGGCCAACGCCATGCTGACCCAGAAGCGACGACTCATGTCGTCCAGCTCGCTGCTGTCCTCTTCCGCCTCCACCGTGCGCGGCTCCAGCGCCATGCCACATTTCGGACAGTTGCCGGGATGGTCCTGGATGATCTCCGGGTGCATGGGACAGGTGTATTCGGTCTTGCTCGCCGCCACGGGCACGCCGGCGGGCTCCAGGGCCATGCCGCACTTGGGGCAGCTGCCCGGCCCCTGCTGCTGAACCTCGGGATGCATGGGACAGGTGTAGAGCGTGCCGTCGTCGGCGGGGGGCTCGGCGGCCGCCTCCCCGCCGCCCAGGTATTGCCCGGGATTGGCGACAAATTTTTTCTGGCAGTTCTCACTGCAGAAATAGTGACTGTGCCCGGCGTGCACCAGGTGATGCGGAGAGTCCGCCGTCACCGACATGCCACAGACCGGGTCGGTCAACTCCGCCGGCTCCGGCTCTGACTGAAGATACCGCGATGGCTCGGCGACAAACTTCTCGCGACAGTGCGCGCTGCAAAACAGGTACTCATGCCCCTCATGCTGCACGCGCTGTTCGGCGTCTTCCGACACCTCCATACCACAAACAGGATCTTTTGCCATTGCCAACTCCTTCGCCCCAGGGGCGGTTGAAAGAACGATGAACCTGGAAGCGGCGGATCATCTGCCGTTAGCCTTCCTCTACATTCTCAGCTTAGACCCTGTGGGTTACACCCAGGTCAAGCATCGTAGCGAGAACACGTGGGAACAATCACTTCCTCAATCAGATGGCACACCGAATCACCACTGGGAATGCCGTCGGGCATCGCCTCCCAGCTGTCCATTGCCGCCTCCATGCGCTGCTGCAGGGCCATCAGGTCCTCCAGATGCCGGCGATTTTCCGTTATGCGGCGATGAATGATTTCACGCACCCGCGGGCAAGGTGACTCACCCTGCTGGGCATGGCCGAGAATCTCGCGAATCTCGTTCAGCGTGAAACCCAGGCTCTTCGCCTGACGCACGAAAAGCAACCGATGAACGTCGGCCGGTTCAAACAGCTTGTAGCCGTT
>VAPL010535747.1_pt1 | contig 13045 bp, 11 predicted proteins | sample 3395061 | NCBI WGS metagenome assembly VAPL01 (sample SAMN08290444, study PRJNA428436) | hydrothermal vent metagenome | isolation source: Deep-sea hydrothermal vent chimney 2 | place: Pacific Ocean: Juan De Fuca Ridge | depth 2182 m m | reverse complement strand
AGGGTATGCGTAATAGTAACTGTTTAGCGATTGCCCCTACCGCAACCATTTCTAATATCTGCGGCGTGAGTCAATCTATCGAACCTACCTATCAAAATATGTATGTTAAATCGAATTTGTCAGGTGAGTTTACGGTGGTGAACCCATATCTGGTTAATGATTTAAAAGCTTTAAATTTATGGGATGAAGTGATGGTTAATGACCTGAAATATTTTGACGGTTCTGTTGCCAGCATTGATCGCATTCCCGATGATTTAAAAACGCTGTATGCCACCGCATTTGAAATTGATACCCGTTGGTTAATTGAAGCGGGCTCGCGCAGGCAAAAGTGGATAGATCAGGCGCAGAGTTTAAATTTATATATGGCGGAACCGTCGGGTAAAAAACTCGATCAACTTTATAAGTTGGCATGGGTGCGGGGGTTAAAAACGACATATTATTTGCGTTCGATAGGTGCAACTCATATGGAAAAAACCGTGGGTAATACAGAGTCAGTTGAGCAGGAAGCTCCGAAGGTGTGTTCTATTTTAGATCCGGATTGTGATGCCTGTCAGTAAAAAAATATAATGATTTAAACTGTCATCCCGAATGCTTGTGTCGGGGGTGACAGGAAAAAATTGTAGGTGCGAATTTATTCGCACTAAAAATAGATAAAGCGCTGTTCGAATAAATTCGAACCTACAGATACAAAGGTAACCACCATGTTAAACTGGGATGACCCAACCGCCGCATTTACTCATCCACAAAGTGCGCAAACAGAAGACAAAAAAACTGCCGAAGCTGCTCATCATGTGGAGCAGAGTTTAAACACAAATTTATCTGCAAGTGAGTTGCTTAAAGCGAGTGACTCATCCCCCATTATTGTGTCGGGAGTGGAGTCGGCCATACAGCCTGCCATGAAGCCAGCCATGAAGCCAGCCATGAAGCCAGTAAGGGCAGATGATAAACGTGTGATAAACGGCAAAACCGATATCAATCAACTGGCACCATTTAAATACCCCTGGGCCTGGGAATTCTGGCTCAACGCAAACCGAAATCACTGGACGCCATTAGATATCAATATGTCTAAGGACGTACACGATTATCAGCACCGCTTAACGCTAGAAGAAAAACATGTTTATGAAAATGTTCTGTCCTACTTAACGACTTCTGATATTTTAGCGATGCGCAATATCGGCCTGGCGGTAATGGAAAAAATGACGGCACCTGAATTACAGATTTATCAGGCACGGCAGGTTTATGAAGAAGCTTTGCATACCTGGACTTATCAGCATTGTATAGAATCAATTGGTTTAGATCAGGGTGAAATTTATAATCGTTATAGAGTCGTGCCGGAAATTAACGGCAAGATACAGATGGCGAATAGAAAAATGAATTCGGTGTTACGTGCCGATATTGATTTAACCGATAAAGATGAGTTGGAAAATTTTGTTATGTCCTATTCATTTTTCGCGGGCATATTTGAAGGCTGCTGGTTTTACAATGGCTTTAGCCCTATTTTTGCATTACAACGCCGTGGTTTAATGACTGGCACCGCAGAGCAGCTGCAGTATATTATGCGCGATGAAGTGCTGCATTGTGCATTTGGTATTCGGGTGGTGAATCAAATTGTCACAGAAAATAATGTAAAGTTAGATCCGAAAGCGATTCAGGATATGTGGCTGGAAGCGGAAGCCTGTGAAATTGATTATGCCAATTATATTATGCGTGACCCCATTTTAGGTTACACCGCTAAAGATCATGTGGCGCAGTTTCGATTTATTGCAAATCGTCGTGCAAAATCACTGAAACATGCAGAGCCCTTTCCCGGTGCAGAAAATACGTTGGGCTGGCTGGACGAACAGGCCAATATGCGGAAGGAAAAAAACTTTTTTGAAACACGGGTAACCGAGTATCAAACCGGTGGTGCGCTGGAGTGGTGATTGATGTTCTGATGTCAGCAGTCAGCGTATTGTCAGGGGTCGGAGTCAAATTTGATTTATGAGCTTAAACGATCCTGCGAAAGGGCTGGATCAAATTTGACTCCGACCCCGGTTGCGAAGGCAGATTTTACAACAATTTGATTAATTTAAAAACAGATAAAAATTACCGATGCTGTTGAGCACGGCGTTTTTGAATTTTATTATCTTTACGGCGTTTATTTGTAACCGCAACTTCAGAGCCAATATGCTCTTCGCCGCGCACCTTCGCTAACTGCATCTGTTTTTCTCGTTCCATAAATCGTCTACGCTGTTCGTCCGTTTTTTTGTCAAAACAATGGGGGCAGCAAACACCCTGAATGTACTTGTCGCTTTGTTTGTCATTTTCAGTAATCGGTAAACGACAGGCATGGCACTGATCGTAGCTGCCTTTTTCCAGTGAGTGGTCAACACTCACCCGGTTATCAAATACAAAACATTCACCTTCCCACATAGATTCGCTTTGAGGTACTTCTTCCAGGTACTTGAGAATACCACCTTGCAAATGATAAACGTCTTTAAAGCCCTGCTCTTTTAAATAAGCGGTGGATTTTTCACAGCGAATGCCACCGGTGCAAAACATCGCAACTTTTTTATGTTTATTCGGGTTTAAATTTTGTTTTACATATTCAGGAAATTCACGAAATGTTTGTGTTTCGGGGTCAACCGCATTTTTAAATGTGCCAATCGCGGTTTCATATGCATTACGTGTATCGACTAAGATTACATCCGGATCTGAAATTAATGCATTCCAGTCGGCGGGTTTTACATAGGTGCCCACGACCTGGTTCGGGTCTATTCCCTCTATGCCCATCGTTACGATTTCTTTTTTTAATTTTACCCGGGTGCGGTAAAACGGCATGTTGTTATCGTAGGAGGTTTTATAGCGAAGCTCTGCCAGACGGGTGTCAGATTTAAGCCAGTCTAATAAAGAGTCAATCATCTGCTGGCTGCCAGCAACGGTGCCATTAATGCCTTCACGAGCTAATAAAAGTGTGCCTTTAATTTTTTTTTCCAGCATCAGATCGAGCAGAGGCTGACGGAGTTGTTTGTAATTATCTAGAATCACAAAATGATAAAGGGCGCAGATGACGACCTCTGATTGAATTTGGGGCATAAGTATTTACCTGTGTGCTGCAAGCTGGAACGTAAATCCAGTGCGTTTTAATAAGCTGCGGATTATACCTGAATGTGCGGGCAGGGCACAGGCTATGGCTTGTCACTTTATCCGATAGATCAGCCTATTACTCTGAAAGGCTGATATTTTCACACTGAATTTTTGATGATAAGCCGCATTAGCTGATATAACTGCTATAAATATGAGATATAAAAACAATGTCAAAACCATCATAAATTCCAGGGGATTGGTTATATGAAATGGTACCAGTCGCTTAAAACACATATTGCTGCCGCATTAATTTTTCAGTTAATACTGATTATTATTATGTCGGCTTTCAGTGTATATGAGTTGAGTTTGCGTAAGCATGATTATGCCGTATTGAATCTGGCCGGTCAGTTAAGAGTCACTGCTCAGAATCTGGTGTCAGAAAGTCATAACTATAAGGTCTCTGCACCACGAGATTATGAAAGCTATGAGCGTGATCTGAAGTTTTATCATAAAAATATTCTCAAGCAGATAGATGCCTATTCTGCGATTATTAGTGATTTTGAAAGTCGTACACTGTCGGCTGAACTAACCGGCCAACCTGAGCCTATATATTGTAACTGGGATGAGCAGTCCATTAGCCAGCTCGATGATACCGCACGTAACTGGCGTGAGTTCGAGGCCGGGCTAATCAGTGCAATGGGGGATGATCCGCAGGCACCGAGGCTGGAGTATGCGGCTGAATATATCGTCGAGAATGCTGAGGACCTGACAATAAAAACCGGTCAGCTGATGTCTGCCTTTCAACGTATGATGGAAGTGAAGCTGGATAATATTAGTCACCTGAATATTTTAGCACTTGTTGTTTTTATCGTCATAAATATTATTCTGCTATTCGTGTTTTTTAAAAAAGTATTTCAACCTTTGGATGCAACACGCTGTGTTTTTGAAAAAGTCGCTAATGGAAACTTAGATAGTCGTGTTGTTGTTGACTCAAGTAATGAAATTGGTATTTTAAGTGAGTCTTTCAATCGCCTGACACAGCGTTTATCTTCGCTGTTCAGTCTGACTGAAAAAATTCATCAGGCAAATAACCTGGATGAAAGTCTGGCATTTTTTTATGATGAGTTTAAAGCCTTTTTTCCCGTTGACTGGGTTGGTATGTTGCGACGGTCGCATAACACGGGTCAATTTACACTTGAGCGTATCTACTCTGATGAAGTCGTTTGTCTAAATGAAAATGCTGCATTTAGTGATAGCGATCCACTATTAAAACAGGCGCTCAGTCTGCGTCAGCCGATTACGATTAATCAGATTGAAGATGAAAATAGTTCGCTGCTATTACAGAAATTATTAGCATGTGAGTTAACTTCAGTGCTTTCACTACCAATGGATTGCATGAATAACGATGATATTATTTTGCTAATTGCGGCTAAAAAAACCGATGCCTATTTACCTCATCACATGGAGTTATTGGGTAACTTAAAAAACCAGTTAAGTCATAGTTTAGATAAAACAATTGGCATGGAAGGTCTGGTTATTTCAGCAATAGAAGGTTTGGCAAAGCTGGCAGAAAGTCGTGATCCGGAAACCGGCGATCACTTAACCCGCATGAGTTTATATTCTGCAATTATTGCCGAGCAGCTTTCTAATGATTCGCCCTACAGCCAGGATATTAATGCTACATACATCCGGGATATATTACGTTTCTCACCGATGCATGATATTGGTAAGGTCGGCATTGAAGATAGTATTTTATTGAAGCCAGGTAGGTTGACCAATGAAGAAAGGCTGGAAATGCAGAATCATCCAGTTATTGGTGCGAAAGTGTTACAGCGTTGTGAGCAACAGATGAATGATCTTGGGCGCAGTATATTTAAAATTGGTATAGAAATTACCGCATGCCACCATGAGAAATATGACGGTAGTGGATATCCGGCAAATTTAAAGGCAGATGAAATACCATTGTCGGCTCGCATTGTGGCGGCAGCAGATGTGTTTGATGCGCTTACATCAAAGCGGCCTTATAAAGATGCCTGGCCGGTTGAAAAGGCGTTGGCAGTTATGCGAGAGGATGCGGGCACGCATTTTGATCCACTGGTTATTGTCGCATTAGAGCAGGCTATGCCACAGGTAATGGCGGTTTATAATGAGCACAAGCATGTGTAAGTGCTTAAAAAATAATCAGGGGTGGTGGGATCTGTTAATTGAGAATTAACTCATATAAAAAATAAGGTTGAATCTATATTAGAAATCTATTAAATTGCACCCGCCGAAAGGTATCCCCCCCCTACAGAATAGATTGAGAGAAGTAAGATGTTAGATGCAACAATGGTTTTAGCGGTTTTAGGCGTAATGGGTTCAATTACAGTTTTTGGTGTGTTGGGCTATAGAATTACCCGCTTAATGAAGACCTGTAATTCAGACAATTTGTAAAAGATTTAACGTTATAACGCAAATTTTATTTAAACCGTTATACTCCCTCTCCCTCTCCCTCGCCCTTTGGATGAGGGTAGGGGTGAGGGGAATTTAAATCTCTCCCAACCCGTCTTTTTCTAAGAGGGGGCAGTATAATTTTTGTAGATATTTATGTCAGGCCTGTCATGTTCAGAAACGACTTCAGTCTATACTCATAGAGTTTAAAAATTAAACCGGTTTAACCCGAAATTTTCCGACATCAATCGAACACACCTCAACTCGGCTTGCAGAGCTTATTTCATCGACTCCTGCATCTTTATAGATTTCAACTTTCCATTCAATACCGGAGTACTGCGTTGTTCCCGGTTTTAGTAAACTGATATCCTGTTGCAGTACAAATTCGTAGCCGACTAAATCACTGCTGTTATCTTTTTCCGGTACGTCTGCATTTTGTAATTTTTTCAATGGTTTCCATAGTGCGGCGGTGACAAGAGCTGAGCATATTGCCGTGCTGGCCATGCCGACCTCCCATGTTTCATTTAAGATGCCTGCCATCATTAACAGCCCACTGATAATGGCGCCAATGCCGCCAAATAATAATAAGCCAGTGACCAGTCCGGTGCTGACTTCTATGGCTAGCATTAAGAAACCGAGTAAAATCCAGAACTCAGCCTGATGGCTATTAATATATTCGGCAATCATTTTTATGATCCACCGGGCTTTTTATTGAGCGTGTTAATAATGGTCATGGCTTCTGCCACCATGCTTGAAGCACCCGTTGCACTCTCGGGAAGTAGTACAACGGATGACTCTTTCGCAATAGCGCGTTTAGCCTCAATAGCCTGACCCGCAAGATCTAGCTGTATGGCTTTCTGGCCCTCTTCTGTATCAGCTACCTTACCAATAGTTTCAATGGCTTTGGCTTTGGCATCAGCGACGGCAACAATAGCCTGCGCCTCGCCTTCTGCTCGCAGTATTTGTTCGGCACGATCGGCTTCAGCGGTTAACACGGTTGCGCGCTTCTGGCCTTCTGCCACGTTAATCGCCGATTGGCGCTCACCTTCTGACTGTAAAATAGAGGCGCGTTTATCGCGCTCGGCTTTCATCTGACGTTCCATTGCTTCGAGTACTGAGCGAGGTGGCTCAATGTCTTTTATTTCATAACGTAATACCTGAACGCCCCAGGGTTCAGCCGCCTGATTTATACTGTTTACTATATTTACGTTTAATGAATCTCTTTCTTCGAATGTTTTATCTAAATCTATTTTACCAATTTCAGAGCGCATAGTCGTTTGCGCTAACTGAGTAACAGCATAAGCGTAGTTGTCTACACCGTAAGAGGCTTTATATGGATCCAGAACTTTTAAATACAGCACGCCGTCTACAATCAGAGAAATATTATCTTTAGTAATTGCACCCTGGCTGGGTACATCAGCAGCCTGTTCTTTTAGTGAACGGTTATAGGAGACCTTATCTATAAATGGAATCATAAAGTTTAAGCCGGCTACCATGGTCTGGTTATATTTACCAAATCGTTCAACGATAAAAGCCCGGTTTTGCGGTACAAATTTAACCGATTGTTTGAGTAAAATAAAAATCAGGATGGCGAGACCAACCCAGAAACTAAAAACAAAACTTAATATTTCATCAACAATCATTTTGTGTAATCCTTAAAGTTTTTACATAAATAAAACTATTTAAGCACGGAAAAAATAGCATTACAAAGCTGTTTGGTGTCCGCCTCATTAATAATAAATGGTGGCATTAAATAAACCAGTTTGCCGAAGGGGCGAATCCACACACCCTGATCTACCAGTGCAGATTGAATGATTTTCATGTCAACTGCTTCATGGCATTCAACCACACCTATAGCACCCAGTATGCGCACATTTTTAACTTTAGCAAGTGTTGAACAGGGGGTGAGGTACAACTGTAACCAGTGTTCAATATTAGATATATTTGTTTGCCAGTTAGAGTGCAATAAAATATCGATACTGGCATTGGCCGCGGCACAGGCCAGTGGGTTCGCCATAAACGTCGGGCCATGCATAAATACACCGGGGTTGCCATTGGAAATTGTTTCGGCGATTTTCTGATTAGTGAGAGTTGCAGCCAGGCTAAGGTAGCCACCGGTTAGGGCTTTGCCGATACACATTATATCAGGCTGTATGTGTGTATGGTCGCAGGCAAATAGTTTTCCTGTACGACCGAAGCCGGTAGCAATTTCATCAAATATTAAAAGTACATTAAACTCATCACACAGTACGCGTGCCTGATTTAAATAGTCAGCAGAATAAAAATGCATGCCACCGGCACCCTGTACAACAGGTTCTAATATAAACGCGGCAAGATGTGAGTGGTGGGTGGTTAATACACTGCGTAAGCTTTCTATATCAGTAGCATTGCAGGGTGCATTAAATGCACTGCTGGGGCTGTCGATAAAGATTTGTTGTGTAAGTGACTGATTAAATAAACTGTGCATACCGGTGATCGGATCACAAACTGACATGGCGCCAAATGTGTCGCCATGATAGCCGCCACGAATGCTAAGAAAAGTTTGCTTATCCGGCTGCTGTTTATCATGCCAGTATTGAATGGCCATTTTCATTGCGACTTCTACAGCCACTGAACCTGAGTCGCTAAAGAAAACTGACTGTAGCGAATCAGGAGTAATATCAACCAGCGTTTTAGCCAACTCAACAGCTGGTGGATGAGTGAGTCCGCCGAACATAACATGGCTCATTTTTTTTATCTGAGCTTCTAGCGCCATATTTATCTGAGGATGATTGTAACCATGAATGGCGCTCCACCATGAAGACATACCATCAATCAGCTCACGATTATCTGCCAGTTTCAGGCGTACGCCTTTAGCCGAGACGACGGGGAATACGGGTAAGTCACTTGCCAGTGACGAATAGGGGTGCCAGATATATTGTTGATCGAGCTGTAGCAGCTGTTGATATTGATGCATGTTTTCAGGCTTGAATAAATGAAATAACACTTTACCTTAAGCACGTGTAGAGGTCGATTGGTTTGGTTGATTTATAGCCAGTAGATATTAAATCGAGTTAAAATGCACATATGAACAGGGTCAGGCAGGAATCGGCAGATGGAAAAAGAACGATATAGAATGCAGGATAAATATGGTGAGGTGGTGGTTATAGACGCTGCAGACAAACGCATCCTGAATTTTTCATCTACTCTACAACAAAGTGCGATATACATTGATAAACCGTGGAGCCTGTTACACGAATATACACAAACTATGCTGCTCGGTTTCGCTTTTGTAGATGCCAGAAGCACACTTATACTCGGCCTGGGAGGCGGAGGCCTTGTGAGTTGTCTGAGCTATTATTTTCCACAAATTAATATTGATGCGGTGGAAATAAGGCAGAGTGTCATCGATGTGGCATACGAATGGTTCAGCTTGCCCTGTAATGAGAATGTAAAAATTATATGTGATGATGCCTCTGATTATATTCAGAGGCTGCAAGTATCAAGTATTGATATAATATTTAGCGATTTGTATGAAGCACAGGGTATGAGTGAAATGCAACGTCAAAGAGAGTTTATTACGGATTGCTACAACGCTTTGAATGTAGACGGTTGCTTAGCTATTAACTACCATGAATTAGCGGATGACTCTGATGTAATAACGCATATAATAACGCTGTTTTCCGAAGTGTTTGTTTGTGATGTGTTTAAAGGTAACTGGGTATTGTTCTGCATAAAGTCTGATGCACATACTGATGATAAGGTATTGAAATTAAAGGCATCCGGACTGGAAAAGAAAGTCGATTTACCGATGAAATATTACTGTAAGCAGTTACGTAAGCTTTCTTTGTAGTGGATTGTTGTTGTCTAAAATATAATTATTTCTGATTAATATTTTTTATCAGAATTAGAGGTTTAATATTGAAAATTATAATTCGTTCAGTAACAATAATAACGATAATAACGATAATAGTGATGTTGCTTTCATGCTCTGCGAAAAACAATAAGCTAGATATAGTCGCACCAGAAAATTACTCTGTAATAGACGCGGTTGTATATGTGTATCGTCAGCATTCAATGGCAAATATTATGGTATCACCAAAAATATTGTTTGATACTGGCCAGTCAATAGACATTAAAAACAATCAATATCAGTATGTTGTGTTTAAACAGGATGAAAAACTTGTGAAGCGGCGCATTGATATTGAAGTGGCTAATCGTTATGGTGGAGTACATACGTTAAATATAAATACCAGACAGGGTGAGGTTGTCTATTTGCGACTTAGTACATCCCTTAAATTTGAAAAAAATCAACCTTATAATCGACAGTTTAATCTGCAGAAAGTAGGCGGACAGATCGCCATGTCAGAAATTCGGAAAATAACTTATGCAGGGCCTACAAAAAATAAAGAAGATACTGGTCGCTTGACTAAGCAAGAGGTTGAGGCAGAAAATCAGCCAGAATCTCAAGCAGACGAGCAGTATACAATTATGAAAGCTCGAAACCCATTTAATAAATAAACGACAGGAAAGGATTGCTCATCATGCAAAATCAGGATAGAAAAACAATGATTCAACAGGGGTTTGATACGGTAGCCAGTGGTTACGATCATCCTGCCCTGGCTTTTTTTCCACAAACAGCCAAAAGTATGATGGAGTTGTTAGAGTTAAATTCAGATAACTTGTTGCTTGATGTTTGTACAGGTACAGGTGTAATAGCACTGGCAGCAGCAGAGCTACTACATAAAGGTAAAGTGACCGGTATTGATTTATCTGATGGCATGCTACAACAGGCAAAACATAAAGCAGCCGTAAAAAACTTAAATAATACAGAGTTTTTACAGATGGATCTGGATGCGCTTGAGTTTGAAAAAGAAATATTTGATGTCGCCTGTAGTAGTTTTGGCTTGTTTTTTTTAGAAGATATGACCAGGGGCTTAAAAAATATTGCCAGCGCTGTAAAGCCAGGCGGAAAAATTGCGATTAGTACGTTTACCGGTGATGCGTTTTTGCCTTTTTCAGATATGTTTTTAACGTGTTATCAGTCTTTTGGAAAAGAGGTAAAGGCGCTTTCATGGAAGCGCCTGTCTACTGAAGCTCTGATAAAAGAGCAGTTTGATGCAGTGGGGCTTACGCAACTAAAAATACATCACGTACCACTGGGTTATAAAATGACAGATGCGAGTATGTGGTGGGATGTGGTATGGAATGCGGGATATCGTGCATTGTTAAATCAGCTAACAGCCGAACAGCAAGTCGAGTTTAAAGAAAAGCACATGAGAGAAATAACACAGTTAGTAGGTAATGACGGTGTATGGTTTAATACTGAAGTGTTGATCGCTATTGCTGAAAAATGATTTAAATTCAGATGAAAAATACTTCAATATCTGTTGTAGCCATAATTAGTGCATAGACTTTATGCACATTAATACCTATTAAAAATATAATGACTCATTTAGAAATAGATAAATTAAATAGAAAATTCTCACTGAATACAGATCAGTGTCGGCTCGAAATAGTTAATGGAAAAGGCGATATTGCGCAGATACAGATTAAGAATCAACAGGCAAGTGCCGTTATCAGTTTGCAGGGTGCGCACTTGTTAAGCTGGATTCCAAAAGGCGAGGAAGATGTCATCTGGTTGTCTTCTGACGTGTATTTTGAAAAAGGAAAATCGGTGCGCGGAGGCATTCCAGTTTGCTGGCCCTGGTTTGGTGCGCACGAAAGTAATGCGGGCTATCCGGCACATGGTTTTGCACGTACGGTTTTGTGGGATATTAATGATACCTGTCAACTTGACTCGGGTGAAACACGGGTGCATTTTAAATTGAATATGTCCCGACTTAGTGGTCAAGTTAAAAAAATGTGTCCGGAGAATATAGAGATTGAATACTTGTTGACTATTGGCAGTACTTTAACGCTTGAGTTAACAACCCTGAATGATAGTGCTGAAATAATCACTATTTCTGAGGCATTACATACCTACTTTAATGTAGGTGACGTTACAAAAACATCTGTAACAGGCTTGCATGGCAAAGAATATTTAGATAAACCGGATGATTTCAAACGCAAAAAACAGTCTGGCGATATTAGTATTTCAGGTGAAGTTGATCGGTTATATATAAATACACAGGATGGTATTTTGATTGATAATATGAAAAGAAAAATTATTATTAACAAACAGGGGAGCAAGTCGACAATTATATGGAATCCCTGGAAGCAGGTAGCAGAGAAAATGGCTGACATGGGAAATAATGGGTATTTAAATATGCTGTGTGTTGAATCTGCAAATGCAGCTGAAAATAAAGTTAGTATCGCTGCGGGTCAGAGTCATACCTTGAAGGCGGTTTATAGTTTGCAGTATAAATTATAGAAAACTTATTTTGTTTCAATTTTAAAATTATCAAAACTTATGTAAGTGTCCGGTATATTCAGAAAATATTGTTCGGTAAAAAATGTTATTACAACCAGTATGAGCGCTACGAGGCTATGTACTGGCTCGCTGAATAATGTGCTATGGCCAATAAATACATTAATCGCTTCCAATATAATGAGTTTTTAAGAGAAAAGTATGCCTCATGCAGATAGTCTGCATAATACTTTAATGTTTATTTACAGATCATTGTACGGGGTGTGTTTTGTGATTGTTGTATTTGGGCATTAGACGGCTTCTCAGTTAGGAGAAAGTGTCCACCTTAACGGGGGAAGACCAGTCAGATTTGATCGCACTGTTTTGTTTTAACTGCACTGCCATAAAAAACACCTTAAAAGACTTTGGGTTAAACCCCAATAAACTTGATGGTGAAATGGGCTTAACCACTGTATTACATACCCACAATCGAAAATTAGATTATCACCCGCATATTCATGTCGTGATACCTGGTGGAGGTATTAATCAATCACGTAACCAATGGAAAAAGTTAAAAGTAAAATACTTATCGCGATATTTATACCGCGGCGTAATAAGTGAAAGAAACATCATTAAAAATGAAAACGGACATGTCACCTTTAAGTACATAAACAGCACGACAAAACAAACCGAGTATCGAACGTTAAAAGGTGAAGACTTTTTATACTTAATACTTCGCCTCGTATTATCGAGAGGTTTTAGACGTGTCAGAGACTACGTTTTTTTATATGCCAATGCAAAGACAACACTCAAACTGGTGCAGTTAATCCTGCATGTAAAACTTGAGGCAATAGCTCCACGCCCTAGAGCTGAATTTAAATGCCTGCATTGTCAGGCCGGTATGGTAATACGCGTCATTTGCCATGCAGAACGCTCGGGTTAATGTCAATGCGGTAAAAACTATAGGGTTAAATTTACAAAGGAGAAATAATGTTTTTAAACGGCTGTGAAACGCAGCTAATCACGCACGCCTAAAAATAACATCTTGGATAAAAAGATGCTATTACCCATAGAATGAAATTAGATATTTTCTTATATAAGGTCTGGAAGTTGGGCTTGTTCAACAACTGGATAAGTTCGTGGATCGCTTCGCTCTCACGATTTATCCTTATTCGATAGGCGGCGCGGCGTGTAAAACCGGTCAACGTTAATTGACTTGTT
>VAPL010605837.1_pt1 | contig 13050 bp, 3 predicted proteins | sample 3395061 | NCBI WGS metagenome assembly VAPL01 (sample SAMN08290444, study PRJNA428436) | hydrothermal vent metagenome | isolation source: Deep-sea hydrothermal vent chimney 2 | place: Pacific Ocean: Juan De Fuca Ridge | depth 2182 m m | reverse complement strand
TTTTTCTTTTGTAAGTTCCTCTCTGTTAAGATACCCTACCGATAGATTATTTCCTCCTATATATAATTCTCCTGTTACTCCTAATGGACATAGTGTTTGAGATTCATTCAAAATATACATTTGACTGTTGTCAATAGGTTTTCCGATAGTTACCTGTGCTACATCTACTGGAATTTCACATACACTTGCCCAAACTGTATTTTCCGTAGGCCCATATTCATTGTATAGTTTACAATTGTTGGTCTTTTCATAGTGTAATGCAACTAACGGTTTTGGCAATGCTTCTCCTGCTAAGATTATTCGTTTTAAAGACATGTCTATAAAGTCTTCATCGCTAATAATTACTTTGTAAAATGATGGAACTCCTAAGATTCCTTCAATTTTATGAGTTTTTAATAGTGATAGCATCGCTGCCGGATTTTTCAGCGTTTCATCAGCTACCACATGTAATGTCCCACCTGTGGTTAGTGTGTTCCATATAACTGCTATGGAAGAATCAAATGAAAACGACGGAACTAGTAAAAAAGAAGCAATGTTTTCTGTATAGTAGTTGTTTCTAACTACCGTAGAATTAGTAAGACTGTAATGGTTTACTGCAACTCCTTTTGGTATTCCTGTTGAACCTGAAGTGTAAATGATGTATGCAAGATTTTCTACTTTTGCCTTTGCCGTAAAGTTTGTTATATCTTCTTCTAAGTATTCTTCTTCTACATCTATTGCAAATAACTCGCCGTCGTAGTATTCCATATCAAAAGCATACGTAGCCTCTGTGATTACTAGGGATGCTTTACTGTCTTCAAGCATGTGCTTTTTGCGATCATCTGGTAAGTCAACTGCTATTGGAAGATATGCTCCGCCAGCTTTTAAGATTCCAAGAATTCCTATTAGTACTGTTTCATTACGTGATAGTTGCAACCCTATAATGTCATTTGCTTTGATCGTATATCTCGTTAGTAAGTAACTCGCTAATTGATCTGTTTGGTGATCTAATTCTTTGTAAGTAAGCGTGCGATCTTCAAAACGAACTGCAATTGTATCAGGCGTCTTTTCGACTTGATCTTTGAAATAATTTAGAATTGTTTTTTCATTTACTAATTCTTTTACTTCTGGATTAAAATCTACTAATTGCGCTATACGATCTTCTTCAGTTAAAAAATTAATTTTTTCTACAGACTGCTCTGGCGATTTTAATAGCGCTATCATCAGGCTTTTATAATGATACATCAATTGCATGATCATTTCCTCTTCATAAATAGCTGTATTGTACGTTACATCAAAATGCAGACTCCCTCCAATGACATTGATTCCGATATCCAAATCAAACTTTGACATCACTTCGCCCATATCTTTTATTCCCGAACCATGATGAGTATCTAAATCGACTACTGTTTCCTCTATGTTTAAATAGGTAATAAATACATCAAATAAAGCGCTACGAGAAGGGTCTCTAACGATTTCCAAATCTTCTACTACTTTATCAAAAGGATATTCTTGATTTAAAAAATCAGTAAGAATAGAACTCTTAAACCTTCTGAAAAATTCTAAAAAACTATCCTTGCCCTCTAGTTCATTTCGAAGTACTATGGTATTGACATAAAACCCTATTTGGTTTTCTATTTCTGCCATAGAACGATCTGCAGAAGATGTTCCAATAATAACATCTGTTTGTGAAGTATATCGATGCAAAAGTACTTTTAGTACAGCTACTAATCCTGTAAATAGACTTGCGCCTTCATAGTTGCAAAACTTTTTTAAATCAGCCACCAATTCATGACTAATTATCATACTTTTTTTATGTCCTAAGTAGGTCATTACGCGTGGGCGCAATTTACCACTCGGAAGATTTATTTGACCTAAAGAACCCGATAAACGATCTTGCCAATATTGCTTGTGTCCGTCAAATTTACCCGTGCTTAATTGAGTTAATTGCCATATTGAAAAGTCTTTGTATTGAAGTTCTAATTCTTTAAGTTCTACTGGTGTGTTATTTTCATAGGCAGTATATAAAGTTACGATGTCTTGCATCAATATATTAGAAGACCAACCATCAAATAATAAATGATGAATACAGAAGTAGAAAGAGTATTCTTCTTCAGCAACTTTAAAGAAACGGATACGAAATAATGGACCATCCGATAATACAAAAGGTTTTCGACAATCTGTTGAGACATATGACAACATACGATCTCGCGAATCCGAATGTGCAGATAAATCAATGATTTTAAGGTCACAATCTAATCCATCCATAGGAAGAACCCACTGGCGGGCTTCTCCTGTAGTATCTTCCTTGAAAATTGTGCGTAATGCATCATGGCGTGCAATTACTTGTTCGGCTGCTCGCTTGAAATTTGAGATATTACATCCTGTAGGAAGTCCGCGATAATCGTATATGTTGTATAAACTTGACATCTCTTCGTATTGACTTAAAACCCATAAACGACGCTGATTTAGTGATAACGGATAACTTTCCATTTCGTCAGCTTTTGTGATTTGAATCTTTGATGCAGATTCAACAGCTTTTAAATGGGCAATGACCCCTAACTTATTAGCTTTTAATTCGACGAGTAATTCTGGTGATAATTTTTGCCCGTAGGATTTGATCTCCAAATTATCCTCACCTTTTAAAAAGACTTTAATGTTAGCTTCGCGAAGTTTACTCAGTATTTCTTTTACTTGATTTATCATGGATGGTAAATAGTGTAGATTAATTTTAATTTGTTGAGCTGGTTTTAGTATTCAATTGTTTTCTCCCCAAACAATCTTTCAGCATCAATTCCTGCTTCTATACAATGATCAATTAGTTTATTAGACTCAATAATTGGTGTTGATTCATCTGTATATTTAATAGAGCTAATAAATTTTAACCAAGGCTCTAGTCCCATTGCATACACAAATACGTTTTTTGGATTAAAGATTTCTACTAAATCATTTCCTTGTGTGTAGTTACAACCAGCTAATCTTCTCGATTGATCTTTGTCCCTATCAATATTATTTGACATTAACGGTCCGTATAACCATGAGAGTGGCGCTCCATCACATTCCATTCCTAAGAATAATACATCAATGTCTCCTATTATTTTTTGTACTCTTTTGTAAATTTGAGGTTGCACGTTGCAAGAATCCGCTGCAAATAATACTTTGAAATTGTTATGTAAATTCACATGAAAACACAGTTTGCTTCGTATGTCTAAATCTGAGTGTTCTCCTAAGAAAGGAATTCCTGTAATGACACATTTATCTAGCTCAATTGTTTCCATATCGTTTAATTCAATAATATTTTTGAATCCGATATTACTGAACATTAGTTTTAAATCTGGATCTTGTAAGTTTCCTTTTCCACTAGCTGGCACAACAATGTTTTTTGTCATGTGTCTTAATTGTAATAAGGTTTCTAACAATACGTGATCTTGATGATTGTGTGTGATTAATATGTAATCAATCTCATCCGGAAGATCGTTTACTGTATATCGATTTACATCAGTTTCATAACCATCATAACTAATTACAGGGTCTACAAGGATACATGTTTCTTTCGTTTCTACTAATACACATGCATGTCCGAAGTAGCGCGTTCTGATTCCATCACCTGAGTAACGCTCATATTTTGGCGGTGCGGTTTTTGTAAAGAATGATTTGAATAATTCTTCCTGTTCTGGTTTGATTCCTAATCGATCTACAAGTTTTGTAAAATCGCCAGGCGTTTTCTTCATACTAAATAAATCGTCAATTACTTGATCTCTAAACGGGATGTTTGAGTGAATTAAGTGATCGTCGTCCAGTCTTGGAGTACTTAATACAAATGATCTGCTATCGTCAGATTCTACTATTTGTAAAGAGATTGACTGTGCTGCTTCATCATAGAATTCACTTTGATATAGTAAAGATTCAAAGAACCTAAAATTTGGTTTGTTGTTTAAATCATAATACAACTCTACATACCCTTTTAATGGCTCAGGAATTTTTTCGTACAAAGGATCTAAGCTGTATCCTGTTGCTTCTGCTTGTAACATATCGTTCAATTCAACAATTGATTGATTTAAGACAAGCATATTTGCTCTTTTCTCTTTGGTATCTTCTAAAAGTTGTTTGATGTCTTCTACTCTTCCTCCATCGTAGTCAATGAATGGTCCACCAAGCATTTTTGGTGTTTTTACGGCTGCCGCATGAATTTTAGGATTCTTTATGTAAGATTCCATAATTTTCATGTGACGTTCTTTGATATTCATCGCAGCTGTTGCAGGTGACACCAAATGTGCCCATCCATACCATCTATCTACTAATGCTTCAATAGCTACATTTAATTTTAAATAATAAAGGTTTTCTTCTTGATTCATGACTTAATATTTTTATTTGTTATTTTAATTATTTTTATTTGTTATTTAGATCATTACTGAGTCAACAGCATCTTTGGAAGTATCTTCTTTCTGCCATAGGTTATTTACAATGTCTTCAGCTAATGATTTTATGGTTGGGTCTTCAAAAAAGGATCTTAGACTTACTTTTATGTCATATGTTTTTTTAATTTTAGAAATAACTCTAATCCCTTTAATACTATCTCCTCCTAGATGAAAGAAGTTGTCGTTGACTCCTATTTGGCTCTTATTTAAAGCTTCTTCCCATAGAGCAACTAATTTCTCTTCTACTTCATTCTCTGGAGCCATATAAGCTACTTCACTTATCATTTCCAAATCAGTAGGAACTGGGAGTGCTTCCGTATCTACTTTACCATTAGCCGTTAAAGGAATATGATCTAGCGTAATAAAATAGTTGGGAATCATATACTGTGGTAATGCACTAGACAAATAACTTCTCAATTCAGAAATATCCTGTTCTTGACTTGCTTTTACATAGGCTACTAACTCTTTATGTTCATCATTTTCTTTGACGATAACTACAGCATCTTCTATTTCTTTTTTAGAACGCAAACTTTTTTCAATCTCAGCTAATTCTATTCTATTCCCTCTTATTTTTACTTGATTGTCTTTTCTTCCCAAATATTCAATGTCTCCATTAGATATCCATTTGGCAAAATCTCCTGTTTTATACATCAATTCATTTTCACTAAATGGATTTTCTATAAATGTTTCTGAAGTTAATTTTGGCTGATTTAGATATCCTTCTGCTAGTTGTACTCCACTCAAATATAATTCACCTTCAACTCCTATTGGAACAATTTGTTGGGATGCATCTAAGATGTAAGCCTTCATGTTTGTTATGGGTTTTCCAATAGAAACAGTATCATTTTGTTTTGTCTTATCTAGTTTCTGAACAATACAACCTATTGTAGCCTCGGTAGGACCATATTCATTCCATAAAGTAACCGTATCGCCGTAATAATTATAGAGTTCATTTACGATTTCTCTAGATAAAGACTCTCCTCCGATTATAAATCCTTTTGGTGTATTGTTTGCGTTTGCATCTAACTTATTTAGAAATTCCAATAAGACTTTTATGTGCGAAGGTGTTAGTTTTATAATATCGAAATCTTCATTTTTAATTAACTCAATTACTTCTACATCATGCTCTTTTGAAGGCAATATTTTTATACTTCCACCAAAACAAATAGGTGTAAATAAAGTTGTTATGGTTAAATCAAATGAAATTGATGTAAATAATAAGAACCTTGATTTGTTTTCTTGCATATATTCACTTCCTGCAAATTGGATGTAATTATGTAAGGCTTCATGAGAAATCATTACTCCTTTTGGGTTTCCTGTAGTTCCAGAAGTATAAATAATGTACGCGATATCTTTATCATCTATACTACTAGATAGATTGGAAATATCTAAAGTGCTTTCTTTTTCTAGATAGTCATCAATTATACTGTTATCTATATTAACTTTAGCTTTACTATCTTCTAAAATAAAGTCTATTCTTTCTTTTGGATAATTTAAATCTATCGGGATAAAAGTTGCTCCCAATTTTAATATTCCTAAAGTTGCAATTATTAAGTACTCACTACGTTCAATATTTACTGCAACTTTATCGTTAGGTTCAACCTCACATAAATCTTTTAAATAATTTGCAAATTGGTTTGATTTTTCATCTAATTCTTTATAATTCAGTAATGTTCCTTCAAAATCTACGGCTTTTGCCTCTGGATATTCTTTAGCTTGCGCTGCAAATAAAGTAGTTACATTTTTTTCTGCTGAAATTTCTAAGGCAGTATCATTAAATTCATTTATAATATGTGCTTTTTCTTCATTAGTTAAATATTCAACATTCGCCATTTTTAATGTTGGGTTGCTTATTAATGCATCTAACAATTGATGGTAATGTGTCATTAATTGCTTAATGAAGTCTACTTCATAGACATCAGTATTATAGATTAAGTTGAAACTTAACAGACCATCGCAAACCTCTCTTAATTCTATGTTTAAATCGAATTTTGCCAGATCTGAACCAAAATCATGTTCATGAATTTCTAAATCATCTTCCTCTAAATCCATCTGATAGGTATCTGCTTGATGCAATGTTATCATCACGTCAAACAATGGACTTCTACTTAAGTCTCTTATATTTCCTAAATCTTCAACCAGTGTATCAAAAGGATACTGATCATGAACAAAATCCGAAAGCGTATCTCCTTTTACTTGTTCGTAAAATTCATCAAAGTTATCTTCAGTGTCTATTTTTGTTCGTAGCGGCATCGTTTTTATGTAGAACCCTATTTGGTTTTCTAAATCCGCATGATCTCTACCAGATACAGCAGCTCCAATTACAATGTCTTTTTGCGATGTGTATTTATTAAATAACATATTCCATGCAGATAACAATACCATGAATAATGTCCCTCCATTTTTATCGACATAAGCATTGGTTTTTTGTAATATATGGTCTTCAATAAAATAGTGAAGATGCTTTCCGTTATTCGTTACGATTTTAGGACGTTTTTTGCTTGGCACTAAGTCTAATATTGGTAACTCTCCAGAGAACCTATCTAGCCAATACGATTTGTGTTCTTGATATTCCGATAGTTTACTCTGGTTTTGTTGCCATACAGCATAATCTTTGTATTGAATACTTAATGGTTCTTCTACTGGAGCTTGATCGATCATATATCCAACGTAATATGCCATTGTATCTTTAATCAAAACTTTTAATGATAAATCATCGCTTATGATATGATGCGTATTATAATAGAATGTATACTCGTCATCTGTCGTTTGAAAAAGGATTGCACGCATCAATGGTCCATTTTCCAAATCAAATACATAGTATTGATCTTCTTTTATATGATTTTCTACAAAGTCTTTTGGACGCTCTTTATCTCTGTAATCGACGTGATCTACTTTAAAACCGAGTTCTTCCGTAGTTAAAACCCACTGGCGAACTTCTCCATTTTCGTCTTCTCTAAGTACAGTACGTAAAACCTCATGTCTTTCAATAACATCTGTCACTGCCTTCCTAAGATTTTCAATATTAGCATTACGAAGCGGCTTATCATTCGGCATGTTATATGCTATCGAATTTTCTTCGATCTGACATACCATCCACAAACGTTTTTGCGCATTAGATAGCGGGTAACTTTCTTGAATTTCTGCAGGTTTCAATTCATTTTTAGAATGTTCTACAGAATGTTTTTTTAGTAAGCTTATCAACGCTTCTTTATTTTCTTTAATCTTTTCAATTAACCCGGCATCTAGATGATCTCCTTCAAAACTTAATTCGAGTTCCCCATCTACAACACCTATATTAATGTTTTGCGATTGTATTTCTGCTATTAGTTCTTTCATGATTATGTTTTTGATTATATCTTTATTGTTGTTAATCCCTTTTTCTTTACTTGTAGGTTCTGTACTTGAAGTATTAAATCAATTTCTGGAGCTAATTCTTCTATTTTTGATTTATAAAAGAAATCCTTCAAGTTAAATGATATGTTGAATGATTTATTCATTCGCTTAATTACTGTCATTGCTTTTAATGAGTCACCTCCTAATTCGAAAAAGTCATCCTTTAATCCTACTTTATCATATCCAAAAAACATTTCCCATATATTACAGAGGTCTTTTTCGGTTTTAGTAATTGGTGCTACATAGTTTGTTTGAATTTCCGGGCGTTCAATGATGAGTTCATTTTTCGTTTCAGTGGCATTACTTTCTGTATTCTTCTGTTGTTGATTTCGCATATTGATATTAATGATAGAAATTATTAATTGAGCTACTTCTTTGGTATGAATGGATGTTTCAAATATTCGGATCAAGTCTTTTGCTTGTAGGCCTCTATCACTTACTCCATCTAAGTTTACCCAAGACCAATTTTTCAGTTCGGCGACTTTCGACTTCATGAAAGCATCAATGTAACTATTCGCTGCAGTGTATGCGCCATAAGTTAAGCCTCCTAATATTGAAGATAAACTTGAAGTGATCCAAACAAAGTCTAGTGGCTTATCTTTAAATACACTATAAATATTTTTTGTTCCATTTACTTTTGCAGAAAAGTGAGTATCTATTAATGTCTGATCAATTTCTTCTACAAATTTGTACATATTTGGATCCGAAATTCCTGCAGCATGAATAACTCCAGAGATCTTTCCATGGTTAGACTCTATATCAAAAATAGCTTTTAGCAATTCTGCTTCTTTGGAAATATCGGTAGTTATATAATGAACTTTTCTTCCTTTTTGTTGATGCGCAATTAAGTGACCTATTTTATCAATACTCCCTTGATTACCATCTTTTCTAGAGGTTTGTAACCATTCATTCTTTGGAGGCAATGCACTTCTTCCCAATACAATTACTGTAGCGTCGTATGCATCACATAAATGTCCTATGATGGCTGCTCCTACAACTCCTAATCCACCTGTGATTATATAGGTTTTGTTACTCAGAATTGTGTTTTCAATCGTTTCAGTTTTGAAACCTTCAAAGAATGGAATCCATTTTTGGCGATTTCTATATGCGACTTGTGTTGGTGATGTATTGCTTTGAATGTCATTGATAATTTTTGCAACTGTAACTTCATTTGTTACTTCCATTTTTACATCAATAGTTGCTGTTTCTAGCAACGGGTTTTCTTGAGAAGCTACATATGTAATGCTGTTTGAAGCAATTGCGTTTGTTTGTACATTTTCGTTTCCTAGTACGGGTTCTTGATAGTCTCCAATTAACGTCAGTTTTCGTTTCTGATCGCTTCGGTAATTAATTAAACCTTTGCTTAGATTCAGTTTTTCTGTGAATACATTTTTATAGGTTTCTTCACTTGTTACAGTATCCCAACAATATACTATTTGACTTGCCTCTATCTTTTCTTTTGTAAGTGTATCAAACAATTTTTCGAACGCTCCAGCTATCGCAGGATTCAAACAAAAATGATGATCGCTTATTTTCTTGAAACTGTCTCCTTTAGTTATTTCTATAACTTTATTTCCAGTAGTTGTTAATGATGCTTTAACCGTATTGATTAATGGGCTTTCATTAGAGAAAATGATATATTCTTGTTTCGTTTCTACCGTTTTTATTTCCTGAGAGTTTAATGCTTTTTTCCAGTTTTGCACATAGAATAAATCATTTTGCTCAGTGGAAGTAGCATTTTGCGCAACAGCTAATTGTGCGTATAGTTTCTTTAAATTAATACGTGCTGGAAACTTGTATTCTTCAAAGCTATAGGTTGGTAATGGAATTTTGTAGAGTTTCTCATTGTTATAATAACTGTCCCAATCGATCTTGATTCCATGACTTCCTAATGATCCTAATGCTTTTGCTAATACAAAACTATCATCTTCTTGTTTTTTAGGATGACTCATCGTTTGGATAGCTACATTACTTTTGTCTCTAAAGTTTTTTTGCTGATTTGAAAAATGAGACAGTGTCGTTCCTGGTCCGATTTCAATATATACTGCTTTTCCTTTTTCAGCTAATGTGTTGAGTCCTTCATTAAATTTTACAGTATTACGTAAGTGTTGTGACCAATATTCAGGACTCGTTGCTTCCTGTGCTAAAATTTCTTTTCCAGTGAGATTTGATATAAATGGAATCGTTGGTGAAGAAAAGTTTAACATTTTTAATTCTTGCTCAAATAGCGGTAACATTGTATCCATCATTTCTGAATGAAACGCATGTGACGTATGTAGTTTTTTATATGAAATTTCTTTTTCTTCTAACGTTTTTTCGAATAATTCCATTGCTGCAGCATTTCCAGAAACAGTACATGAATCTTTTGTATTGATTGCTGCTACTGATAGTTCTTTAGGTAATAGTGCTGCAATTGTTTCTGCGGTTTCTCCAACTGCAATCATGTCGCCATTTGGTAACGATTGCATTAATTCTGCTCTTTTTGCAATCATTTTTAAGCCATCTTCCATCGAGAATACTCCTGAAATACATGCAGCAGTATATTCACCTAAGCTATGTCCTATCATTTGAGATGGTTTTACTCCCCAACTCATTACTAATTTTGCCAAAGCAACTTCTACTAAAAATAATGTAGGCTGCGTGTAAAGTGTCTGGTTTATTTTAGAGGCATCAACCGAAGCGTTTTCATCATATCCAATAATTGCTTTGTAATCTTCGTTCACGTTTTTTTGAAGCCAATCAAATCCTGTATCCATAACTGCTTTGAATACTTTCTCTTCTTGATACAATGTTTTTCCCATTGTCATGAATTGACTTCCTTGCCCAGGAAACATAAATACTACTTTCTTATTTCCTGAAAGTATATTTTGTGAATTGCTTTCGATGCTTTTCTGTAAGTTTTCAATTCCAGTTTCGGTAGTATCACAAACAATAAAATCTCTAACATTAAATTCTGTACGTCCTATTTTTGAAGTATATGCAACATTTACAAGGTCTTTCTCTTCAATATTTTTAAGGTAATCTGCAAATTTTGCTTTGTAACGTTGTAAAGAAGCTGAAGTTTTTGCAGAATGCGTGATCAACTCATATTTTCTTGTTTTTTGATCTGCTGTTCTTTCTGGAGTTTCTTCTAGGAGAATGTGCGCATTGGTTCCTCCAATTCCCAAACTACTTACACCAGCTCGTAATGGCAACCCATTTCTGTGTTCCATTTTTTGTAATGTATTGTTGATATAGAATGGTCCAGAGGCAAAGTCTACGTTTTCATTTTTTTCTTCAAAATGTAATGTTGGTGGAATTTCTTTGTTTTTTAAGACTAAAGAAGCTTTGATAAATCCTGCAACTCCTGCACCTGTATCTAAATGTCCCATGTTTGATTTTACAGAACCCAAAGCGCATTTTTGCCCTTTGTTGTTTTTAAATACTTTGTTTAAAGAAGCTACTTCAACAGGATCTCCCAGTTGTGTTCCTGTTCCATGGGCTTCAATATATCCAATGGTTTCAGGTTCAATACTTGCGAATTTATATGCGCTTGTAATACATTTAGACTGTCCTACAATACTTGGTGCGGTATACCCAATTTTAGCATTTCCATCATTGTTTACGGAAGAAGCTTTAACAACTGCATAAATATGGTCTTTATCACGTAATGCATCTTCTAGACGTTTCAAGACTACCAAACCTGCGCCTTCTCCTCCAATTGTTCCTGATGATTTTTTATCAAATGGTCTACAACGTCCGTCTTTAGAGTTGATCATTCCTTCTTGATAGAAATATCCTTTATTATCAATCGTATTGATATTTATGCCTCCAGCCATTGCAATAGAACATTCTCTTAGCAATAAGTTTCTACATGCCATGTGAATTGCGATTAATGAACTAGAACAAGCAGTATCAATTTTTAAACTAGGTCCTGTAAGGTTAAGCTTGTACGAAATTAATGTGCTGATGAATTGACTATCTGCTAAACGCATAGAAAAGAAACCGTCAATATCTGGGCTTGGATTTAGTCGAGTGTAGGTAATCCAATTATAACTATTAGCAGCAGCTAAATACAATCCAATGTCTCCTTGTATTGCCTTTGTATTGATGGATGCATCTTCCAATGCTTGCCATACAGTTTGGTGCATCATTCTAGATTGCGGATCCATAACTCTTGCTTCTTCCTGCGTATAACCAAAGAAAGAAAAATCAAAATTATCTGCATTATCAACTTTTGAATCGACTTTTTTAAAATTAGGATTTTTTATCAATTCTTCATCAACTCCAAGTTTTTTCAATTCTTCATCAGTGTAGGTATGCACTAAATCTTCCCCATTTTTTAAATTGTTCCAAAACTCATCAATGTTTTCTGACTTTGGAAAATTACAAGACATGCCAACAATGGCTATATCTTTTACATTACTTTTTTTCATTGTTAATGTGTATTTATATTTCGTTTAAGATTTGGAGGCTTTTCACCAAGGAATTCATTTCTTCTTTTTCCTCTTCTTTTTGGTTATGAATTTTTTCTACGAGCTTTTGTGTATTTGTATATTCAAAAAGCGTCGTAATATGTAGACTAATTCCTAATTCTTTGCCAACTTTCCTAGAGAATCTCATAAGTTTTAAAGAATTTATTCCCATGTCAAAAAAGTTTGTTTCAACACTTATAGTTTCTTCTGAAAGTCCTGTTACGTCACTCAATATCTTTATTATCTTTATTTCTAATTCATTTTGAGGAGCGATGTAGTTAATATTTGTAACTGAAATTTCTTCTAACGCTTTCGGCAAAGCATTTCTATCTATTTTACCATTACTATTAATTGGTAATGCTTTTAATTCCATAAAGAAACTAGGCATCATATATTCTGGTAATTTTTCTTTTAAGTATGTTTTTACTTCTGACTGATTGTATATTTGTGTTGGTACAATGTAAGCGCATAGTACGTTTTGACCACTTTGATCTTTTACTACATTTACAATTGCTTCTTTGAGCTGTGCGTGTTTAGCTAGTACACTTTCTATTTCTCCTAATTCTACTCGGAAACCTCTAATTTTTACTTGAGTGTCCTTTCTTCCAATGAACTCCATGTTACCATTATGCATCCATCTTCCTAGGTCACCTGTTTTGTACATACGTCCGCCCATACGATCGATGAAAGGATCTTTTAGGAAAGCTGCATTGGTTTTTTTTTCATCATTATCATATCCTCTAGCTACTCCAATTCCTCCGATGAATAGTTCGCCTACGGTTCCTTTTGGCACAGGATGTAAT
>VAPL010198669.1_pt1 | contig 13052 bp, 13 predicted proteins | sample 3395061 | NCBI WGS metagenome assembly VAPL01 (sample SAMN08290444, study PRJNA428436) | hydrothermal vent metagenome | isolation source: Deep-sea hydrothermal vent chimney 2 | place: Pacific Ocean: Juan De Fuca Ridge | depth 2182 m m | reverse complement strand
ATTTTCGTTAAATAGCGCAACTATTCGCCTCAAATGAACGAAAAAACTGACTCAAAAGGGCTTTCCCTCGCGACGGTTTCTATTCTCGGACAGCCTCCTAGTCATTACTATAAAAATTATTACGCGTTTTGTTATTATTATAATTGACTGCTAACGGTACCATGCTGACAAAACTTTTCAAGTTATCATTTTATTTAAAAGAGAAAAACTTGTTAAATTAGATAAAATCAAAACCTTTTGCCTTGACTACCTGTTCAACTTGTTTTTCTTCAATCTGCCTACATTCAAACTGCCAATACCCCAGACCTATATTTTTTCTATTTCCCAATACAATAGGAAAGTTTTTTCCACTCATAAAAAGTCGCAGGCCATCTTCATTTTTATGCATAAAGGATTCAACAATAATATAACTTCTTTCCCCTGCTTTATCCTTTACCCCATAAAGCAAGGCTTTATGATGTACATCGTCTTTATTTTCCAGATCAAGACTAGTATAACTGACTGCATAAGATATAGGGCTTATCGCTGCTAACTCAAATATTATTTTTTCATTTTGTTTAGGTATTGTTATTCTCTTTACAATACTCAGTACTCGCCTGCTTTCTGGCTCGTTGGTTTTTCTAAAACTAACAAGGCTCCCTATTGACAAAACACCATTTGCATCAAAACTACACGCTAATTCTTTATCTGAAAATGATTCAGCTAAAAATTCAAACGCTTCTTCACCTTCACCCTCACCCGTATTTTTCGATTGAGTTTGTAGTGCATGTGTTGCATCTAAGCCTATTGCTATATATCTATCCAAACGGTCTACAAAAAAACCACCCCCCGTATTAGCTTCACCTTTCCAACATTGTTGCAGGTAAATAAATAAGTTTCCTGACATTTTTTCAGCTGTATTTTTCTGCTTATTCAGCGAACTAAACCTAGCTTCACCATCATTAATAAATTGATTTGATTGCTGTAGTGTTTGATATAAGCTCAAAAAATTTAAATACTTTATAGCTGAATCTGCTTGATTTCCATTTTTTTGCCAAAAAGGCTTGCTATCTTCATCCATTAAAATAATACACTGCTCTTTTTGTTCTACTATAGGTGCTCCTTCAATTTGAATATATTGACAAATATTAGCGATAAATTGGTAAACCTGGGTAATTTCTTTTTGCATTAAACCTGCTGGATCAGCTAAGCTTAAAAGTAACACCTGTTTATAACACTCCTCGGCAGTACTTATTTTATTAGGCAGACATGAAGTATCAACAACCTTTACTGTTTCTTTTTTTGCTTTTACACTTAACTTATAAAGAGAGTGTAAATCAATCCATACCCAGTCAGGCACTGCTCTACACATAATATAATAGGTAACAACAATTTCACTTAAGCCTTTTATAGTGCGTTGAATAGCCAAGGCCAAATTCCGCGCCTTAAACCAGCTTGTATTACGCTGCGTTAACTCACGAATAACCACCCAATATCCAATGGTAAAATTCCTTTCTGTTACAACTAAAATGTTTAATATTTTTTGCTCATTTTCACCTTTGGGAAACCCTGAAACCAATAGCCTTGAGCGTAAAGAATCTTCAATCAATAGCATCGAAGGTCTCAACAATTCTAAAATATCCAGCCTTTGTTGAGCAGGCATAACAACCTTATTTAAGCCTTCAATATAATCATAAAATAAACGAGTAGATAAACTAGGATTTGCAGTGGGTAGCTCTTTAATCCATTGAATAACGGTTTCTTTTTCATAAGGCACCAACAACTCTGGGCCTTGTTGTTGCGCAGGAATAACTAAAAAAAAAGAATTTTTCACGAACTGCTGTCTAATATTTTATATAAGGTAGCTTAAGTGTATACCAATCTTGAAGTATGTTTCTGTACATTTCAAATACTTGCATCACCTTCCTCCTTTTTTCATCATCATGCCTTTGGATGGGTTATAGCCCAAAACAGCAACAATCATAAAAACAACAAAAGCAACTAAGGTGTAAATAAAAGAAAAGCTATTAAACTGTGCATAAAAAGCAAACCGTATTAACTCAACTGCTTGAGAAAATGGGTTAAAAAAAGCGAGATAATAAAGCCACTCACTTGACTCTTTCATTTTCCACAAAGGATACAATGCAGTAGACATAAAAAACATGGGGAAAATAACAAAGTTCATCACACCGGCAAAGTTTTCTAATTGTTTAATAAATGAAGACAGTAATAGCCCCAAAGCACCCAGCATCGCTCCCGCCAGCATTAATGCAGGCAATACCAGTAAATAGCCTTGCCAAGGCCCTTCAATTCCATATAACCAGGCAATACCTAGAAAAACATAAACTTGTAAAATAGAAACCGATACCCCTGCTATTAACTTACTGAGTAATAGAAACCATCGCGGCAATGGGCAGACCATTAAAATTCGCATACTTCCCATTTCTCTATCATAAACCATAGACAAAGAACTTTGCATACCATTAAACAGCTGAATCATCCCCATTAAACCTGGTGTTATATATACCTCATATAAAATGTAGGTTTCATACGGCGGTGTAATGGCCAAACCAAGTGCAGCCCTAAATCCAGCTGCAAAAATAAACAACCAAACCAAGGGGCGTACCAATGCTGAAATAAAGCGCTCCCTGTGCTTAACAAAGCGCCATAACTCTCGCCCAACAATCCCCCACATTGCACGCCAGTAATGAAGAATATTCATCCACCTTCTCCCTGCGTTAATACTTTAAATGCATCATTAACCGATTGAGTTGCTGTCTTTTTTAAAACACTGCCTACCGAACCTTTTAATTTTATTTGTCCTTTATGTAAAATAATCAATTGATCATCAGAGTAAATCTCATCAATTAGGTGAGTAGCCCAAAGAACAGCCAAACCATGCTCAGTTACTAATTGATGCACATGCTCGACAATAGATTGTCTGCTTGATACATCAAGACCAACCGTTGGTTCATCCAATAATAATAAAGGCGGTTTATGCAACAATGCTCTAGCGATTTCAACACGCCTTTTATGTCCGCCATTAAGTTGCCGGACTGTTTCTAAGCGTCTGTCATACATAGACAGTCTTTCCAATTCCTGTTGAATTCTTAAATTCGCCTGTTTTCTACTCATACCATGAAGTGCCGCATGATAACGCAAATTTTGCATAACCGTTAAATCCAGGTCTAATGTTGTTTGTTGGAATACAACACCTAATTTTGATAATGCTTGCTGGGTTTGCCGTTTCACATCAAACCCACACAGCTTGATTTTACCTACAGGTGAATCATATAACCGGGTGATAAGAGAAAATAAAGTACTTTTACCTGCCCCATTAGGACCCAATAAAATAGTACATTCAGCCGAATTAACTGAAAAATTCACATTATTCAGTGCTTTTTTTCCATTATAAGAAAAACTTACCCCCTCAACTTCAAGAGAGGCAGTACCTGGTATATTCTTGGCTCTCATGGTTTTGAAATTATTCCCCACGGAAATCGCCCTACAGCAACAGATTTGATAACTTTATGAGATTTTAAATCAATAATTGAGACATCATTGCTACGTCCATTAGTAGTATATAACCTTGTTTGGTCTGGTGAAAAAGCCAGATTCCAAACCCGTTGTCCTACTAATAAAAATTTTTCCACTTCTAATGTCTGAGCATTTATAACAGCAACCCTGTTAGCAGGCCCTATTGCCACATAACCCCAACGTCTTTCCTTATCAATAACGACACCAACGGGCTGTATTTTATCTGAACTAAGCCCTTGAATATCCAGTTTAATTTTTTTGATAATCTGCTTGCTAGCAACATCTAATACCATTAAGGTACCCGCCATTTCTGAGGTCACCCATAATTGGGTATTATCAGCCGTAAAACTTGCCGCTCTAGGACGAGCATCAACCAAAGTATTTTCTACTATTTTATTGGTTTTTGCATCAATCCAATGAATCATATTGGTAGTTTCAGAAGCACTGACTACCCATTTATTATCAGCACTAACAGCAACCCCTTCTGGCTCAATACCAACAGAAATTTGTGCGACTACCTTTTTACTCAGCGTGTCAACCACGGTAACTAAATGGTCATCTTCATTAGAAATATAAATTCGATCACCAGCCGGGTTTAAGGCAAATGTTTCAGGGTCATTCCCTGAAGGTAATTCACCGAGCGCTTCAAAAGTATCTGCATTAAAAATCTTAACCGTATTATCATCACTGGTTGCAACATATAGATATTTATTATCAGGGCTTATTGCAATACCCCGCGGTCTCTGGCCTATTGTTACTGTTTTGAGCAATTTTCCTGCAACGGGGTCAATCACTGCGAGTGCATTATCTTTTTCCAGGGTAACGATAACGGTTTCTGCATAAGCGGTTAAACTCATCACTGCATTGAGTACCATAACGCCCAAAAGACTATATTTCATTTTATTTATTTTCATTTAATTCATTATAGTAATTCATTAATTGTTGAATAAGCTTTTTCACTGAAATTTTAGTACTCTCAGACTTTTCATCATTAATTGAAACATTATCACTAACTGTCTGATTATTACAGCTAGATTCAGCCTGATCAAACCCTAATGTATCTAACTCTGTTATAGGATGCAAAAAACCCTCTATCGGTGCGACCGTCACTAAAGATCTTGCTGCGGCCAGTAAGACAGGCTGTCTTAATTGACCATTCCATGGCCTAAACGATAAAGCTTTTCCTTTATAGCCTTGTAAAGCAAATTTATCACTCAGTAAATAGTCTTTGATAACTTGCATTTTATTGGATTTTGTTCTTACCACAGCTTCACCTATAGCTCTAGCCGCTAAATAAGCCCCATAATCCTGTTCTTGCATATTTCGCCCAGCCAAAGCTTTAAAGCGATTTTGTATTTGTACCGCCCCCCATTGCTCATGGGTTTTATCCCATGCCGTAGCGACCAAGCCCTGTGTTCCTATAATAGGTCTGGGAATCCAGGTCCGATAATCAAAATACTCACCAAACAGCCCTTGCTCATCAGCAACGACTAACACATCATAATCGATACCTTGAGTAAAAACAGGTACATCTGATTGAGCCGTTCGACGGGCATCATAATTATGTGTCCATTGTTTTTCTGCAACAATTGTTATACCAAATCTATTTGCCGCTCGTTTCAATGCCTTGGCATAAAGCTCATCCTCAGCTACTATTCCTTTAACTAAAAACCACTTCTTCCATTTTTTTTTCATCATATACTGAGCTAAAGCATCCGCTCGCATTGCTCGACTTGGCAGTATATGCAACACATTATCTCTACACTGTTTATTTCGTAACTCATCCGCAATAGTGGTGGCATCAAAAAACAGTTTATTTTGCGATTCAGCAAGATCTGCCAGTTTTTTTAATGTCTGTACTGGCAAGTTGGTAATAATAAAAGGCGTATCTTCAGAAACCTGTTGTTTAAATAATTGAACCACATCAGCACCAATAGGTGCAATAATGCTGTTTAATATGAATTTTTGTCCTGTAAACTGCCCTGTCGTATTATTATCATTAATAGCAATATGAGCGCCCATCAAACCTTTATTTTGAATAAAGTCATCTAAATTTGATAATGCAGCAGGTACCTTTTTTTCTTGTGTAATATAACTAATTTTAACAATTTGAACGGGTTGCGCATTAACCCAATTTATTTGAAACAGACTTAATACTATAAAAAAAATTTGCCTTATTGCCATTTTCCAACCTGCCTCGCTCATTAAATATAATTTGAGATTATCTTAGCCGTTAACTCTGTAGCTCCTTGATTATTATTTACAAACTGTTTAGCCCTAATCGCCATTTCATTTCTAAATTTATCATTGATATATAAATTTATGACTGTTTCAATGATTTCTTTCTTGTTCTCACACTGAGTTGCAGCCTTTAAATCCAAGACATTTTTTGCAATTTCTTTAAAATTAACCATATAAGGCCCAAACATAACGGGTGTACCCATTGCAGCAGGTTCTAATATATTATGCCCGCCTACTGGTACCATACTACCCCCTACAAAACATATATCAGCTACACCATAGAGAAATTTCAATTCCCCCATGGTATCTGCAATATAAACATCAGTATCTAAAGTACAGGGTTGCTTGCTACTACGCAGACATGTTTTAAGCTGTACTTTTTCAGCGAGTTGCCGTACTGAATCAAAGCGCTCAGGATGTCGAGGAACCATCATTAATAATAATTCAGGTATTTGCTTTTTTAACTGAGGGTAGATATCAAAGAAGATTTGTTCCTCTTTATCATGAGTACTGGCTATCAGCCATACAAACCGGTCTGGAAATATTTGTTTTTTAATCTCACTGGCTCGTTCGGTAAGGCTCTCATCCAATATCAAATCAAATTTTAAATTACCCGTTACGCTAGTGGTAGACTCTTTTGCACCAATTTCAATAAATTGTTGTCTATCTTCCTCTGTTTGGGTACAAATTTGAACGCCGGCATTAAACACTGGCTTAACAAGCCGTGGTATTTTTTTGTAGCCTTTGGCAGAGTTTTCAGACAACCTTGCATTGATAATTAACACAGGAATATTATTTTTTGTACACGCTAAAAAAAGATTTGGCCAGATCTCTTTTTCCATAATGACCGCGACTTTAGGTTTAAAAGTTGAGATAAAACGGTTAACCACACAAGGTAAATCATAAGGTAAATAAACATGAGAAACCGTATTGGCCAAAACGTCCTTCACTCTTGCCGAGCCTGTAGGCGTTGTTGTGGTAACAAGAAATTGATTTGAGGGGTATTGCTGCTGCAATCTTTTGACTAAGGGAAACACCGCTTCGGCTTCACCTACTGAAACAGCATGAACCCAGATTACCTGAGTCGGAAATTTTTGTTGGTAAATGGCTAAGCGCTCTTTCCAGCGCTTTCGATGTTCTGGTGTTTTAAAACCCTTCCAATAAAGGCGTAAAAGAACGAGGGGAGTCAGAAGATAAAACAATAGTGTATATATCAACCGCATAAGATACCTTTAAAGAACAAATTATTTATTCAACCATTCCATATACAAACGAACACCTTCTTCCACAGATTTGAAGTGATGATCACAACCTGCAGCTCTCAAGTTTTCTAAATTTGCTTCAGTAAAACTTTGGTAACATCCTTTTAAATGCTCTGGAAATGAAATATATTCTAGCGTTCCTTTTTGATGATAAGCCAATACAGCATTAGCAACATCATTAAAGGTTTGGCTACGTCCTGTTCCAGTATTATATATCCCTGAAACCTGGGGATTGTCTAAAAACCATAAATTAATATCAACAACATCCTCCACATAGACAAAATCACGTTGTTGTTCGCCATTTCCATAACCATCGCAACCTTCAAAAAGCCGGATAGTAGCTGATTCCTTTATTTGATTATTCAGATGAAAAGCCACACTTGCCATACTACCTTTGTGTTCTTCATGCGGGCCATAGACATTAAAATAACGTAAACCAACTACTTGGGAAGTCAATTTTGACTGTTGCTTACGTAAATATTGATCAAACTGAAATTTTGAATAGCCATAGACATTTAACGGCCCTTCAAATTCTAATTTTTCTTTGAAATGATTATCAGCACCATATACTGCTGCACTGGAAGCATAAATTAGTGGGATTTTATGCGCCTGACAATAATGAAATAAAATCTTAGTATATTCATAATTATTTTCCATCATATACTGTCCATTCCACTCAGTCGTGGTTGAACATGCACCTTGATGAAAAATAGCTTTAATTTTTTCAGCCGGGAAAAAACCTTGCTGAATTTTCTGCAAAAAATCTTTTTTATCAAGATAATCTGCAATCTGACAATCAATTAAGTTTTTATACTTAATCCCATTAGTCAGATCATCGACTACAATAATATCATCGTAACCTCGCCGGTTTAACCCCAGAACCAGGTTACTACCAATAAAACCAGCACCTCCGGTTACGATGATCATATTTACTTAATCCTCAGCCGCAATCTCAATTGACATTGTTTTCACAACATCAGTGTGTAGATTAACATCAATATCATAAGTCCCAAGATGACGAATCACACCATCAGGCAGTCTAACTTCGTGCTTTTCAACTTTAGAACCCGCTTCTGTAATGGCATCAGCAATATTTTGTGTACCAACAGAACCGAATAGTTTGCCTTCTTCACCCGCTTTATGGCTAATAACAACCGTTAGTTTATCTAAAGCATTTGCACGAGTATTAGCCGCTGCTAATTTTTCTGCCGCTACTTTTTCAAGTTCAGCACGACGTACTTCAAATTCTTTAATTTTATCTTCTGTTGCGGCAACTGCTTTACCTTGAGGAACAAGATAATTTCTACCGTAACCTGACTTAATAGTAACCTTATCACCTAGATTTCCTAGATTGATTACTTTTTCAAGAAGAATAACTTCCATCTTTTATACCCCTTTAAATCGACTTTCATCGAATGACAAGAACAACTATGTGTTCTTTCTATTTAAAATTTTACTTCGTAAGTCCAACCAGACATCAATAATGCCAACAATAACAAGGATAGCGATCACATGAGGAACAAGCACTATAGTTACATACAAAAAAGGCACAGCAAACCGCTTTGTTTTTACTTCTAAAAATGCAGAATGTAAAACAGCCATACCACTAAGTCCATATAAAACTATAAATAAAATCGAAATATTCCAGCAAATCTCAGCCACACTACTTGGCGTAAGCAAAGCTATTGCAACAATAAAAAGACTCGCTAAAGCTACTTTGGGATGAACCCTAAGTGATAAATATTCCGTCCTAAAACCGCCAGGATTATAGAGTGCTGCTTGCCACCACCGCGCTAAAAACAAACCAAATAACATACCATAAACTGATGCTGCTGCAATAACTCCGGTCATAAAGTGAGAAAAAACTTTAATTGACTGGTTGACATCATCAACAGATACATCAGGGTTGTTCGCTAACATAGGTTTAACCATAACATTTAACAGCGATTGCCACATAACGACAGGATCAGTGACCAATAGGTAAAATGCTAGAACACCTATCATACCTAATATCACAGCAATCTGTATTGCTACAGATAAATGCTTACCTTCTCTTAATACAATTGAAATCAACCAAACAGGCAACCATAAAACCAAGCCGTAAAGCAGTGCAAATTGTACATTACCAAAAAGAAAAAAACCTAATACTGCCGCAGAAAGACAAGAAAATACAAGAACATACAAGCCCTCGTAGCCACCTCGCCTTAAAGTTACCAGCGCAACAGATGCTGAACTTACGATACTTACAGGCGGAAAAAGCAAAGATAACAATGCCAAAGACGAAGCAACCATCATGGCTTGCATACGTCCCTTCATTATAAATACTGCTAAAAACTTCACTAACCCAACCCGTTTAATTAATTATTTATGTGCATCGCAGAATGGCAACAATGCAATATAACGCGCTTGTTTTATTGCTGTTGACAATTGCCTTTGATACTTCGCAGGTGCTCCAGTGATACGACTAGGAACAATTTTACCTGTTTCTGTAATGTATTCACTTAATAAATCAAGATTTTTATAATCAATCTCTGGGGAGTTTTCCTCACCAAAGCTACTCATTTTTTTTCGTCTCATGTTACTTGCCATGATAATCCTCTTTATTCGTTATTTAAGATGCTTCCGAAGCTACTGTTTCTTTAACTTCGGTAGTATTTTTGGCTTCTTGAGCTTTAGCTTCTTCTTTAACTTCAGCCGCTTTTTTCTCAGCCGCTTTAGCTTCTTCAACATTTGCAGATGCAATAAGTGAAGGTTCAGTAATAGCTTCTTTTTTCAATAAAGTCATGCTACGTAAGATCGCATCGTTGAAACGAAAACCACTTTCCAACTCATCTAGAGTTGCTTGATCACATTCAACATTCATCAACACATAATGTGCTTTATGAATCTTTTTAATGGGGTATTCTAAATGTCTACGGCCCCAATCTTCTAAACGATGAACTATACCTGAAGCTTCTTCAATAGTAGCTTTATAACGATCAACCATCGCCTGGACCTGAGAACTTTGGTCAGGATGGACTAAAAAGACAATTTCATAATGTCGCATATTTTCTCCTTTCGGTTAAGCCTTCCATTTTGACCATCAAAATGGTAAAGCAAGGACGGAGTTAAATCTCCAATGAACCGCATATTATAATTTCTTTATCTTATTTTGCAAAACTTAATTTACTTATTAGCCCATTTAAAATTCAAGAAACCGAATTTTTCTCATTGAATAACCAACAAAAAAAACAGAGTTCAATGATTATTAATGCATTTAAATTGTATAATCCCTATTTCATAATTTAAATACATACCACTTTAATGCATTCTTTATTTAATACTATTGGCATCATTGGAAAACATAGCGACCCTCGCATTGCCAAGACAATTGCTAGTGTGCATTCATTCTTATGTAAAAACCATAGAGTCATTATTGACTCAAGGACTGCATCTGTATTACCTCAATCATCCATTGAATCTTGTGAACCCACATTATTAGGCGAGTCATGTGACTTAGTTATTGCTATTGGTGGGGATGGTACCTTTTTAGCTGCAACCCGTGCTATTGTAGATTTCAATATTCCACTTATAGGTATTAATCTTGGTAGACTTGGTTTTTTGGTCGATATTTCACCCAATGAAATTCAATATAAACTGCATGATATTTTACAAGGTAAATATTTAGAAGAACAACGCTATTTATTACAAGCCAAGATCATTAGAGACAATCAAGTTATTCATCAGGAAACAGCTGTTAATGAGGTTGTTATTCACCGCTGGGTCACACCCAGCATGATTGAAATTGTCACCCATATCAATGGTGTTTATTTAAACTCCCAACGTTCAGATGGCTTAATTATTTCCACCCCTACCGGCTCAACGGCCTATTCTTTATCAGCAGGTGGTCCAATTTTACACCCATCTTTAAACGCACTTATCCTCGTGCCGTTAAACCCCCATACACTTTCTAACAGGCCTATTGTTATTGACGACTCCTCTGAAATTGAAATAAGCTTCTGTCAAACCAAACAAATAAATGCCTTGGTAACTTGTGACCATTTAGAAATCCCTAAAGTGTCTATCAACGATAAAATTTTAATTAAAAAACTTCCCACACCCATTAGAATACTGCACCCAGAAGAACATGATTTTTTTAATACACTTAGAAAAAAACTTAACTGGAGTAGTGGTTACCACAATTAGTTATGCTATTAAATCTCAATATTATTGATCTCGCTATTGTTAAATCCCTAGACTTAGACCTTAAAAAAGGCATGTCCGTGCTAACTGGAGAGACAGGCGCAGGAAAGTCTATCTTACTAACGGCTCTTGGTCTTGCTTTAGGTGATAGGGCTGACTCTGGGTATGTACGCCCAGGAAGCAAACGTGCTGAAATTAACCTGGATTTCGATTTAAGCGATGCGCCTTTGGCAAAAAAATGGCTACAAGATAATGATCTCGATGATGAACAACATTGTTTTATTCGCCGTGTCGTTAACCAGGATGGCGGTTCAAAAGCTTATATTAATAACCGCCCCTCTACCCTCAGCTCATTAAAAAAACTAAGCGGTTTATTGGTTGAAATTCATGGTCAACATGCACACCTGACCTTATTAGACCCTGAGCAACAGCGTCTTTTGCTAGATATTTTCGCCAACAATAAAAAATTAGTTGATGACCTTAAGCAGGCTTTTAATGCCTGGAAAATAACCAGCAATGAATTAAACACACTGATTAAAGCCAGTTCCGACCAGGTAGAGCGAGAGGAATTAATCCGCTATCAACTTGAAGAACTACAGCAACTAGAGTTAGACAGCTATGATTATTCAGCCTTATCAGAAGAGCACAATACATTGGCTCACTTAGGTCAAATACTCACCGAAGGCCAGACACAATTAGACATTCTTTACGAAAACGACCAGCAATCCGTTAATCAATTATTAAATCATAGTATTAATGCATTTACCGAATTAGCCCAGTTTTCACCCGAGTTAAGTGAAATCAACGAAATGCTCTCCGGTGCCCAAATACAGGTGGAAGAAGCTTCTCACCAGTTAAGAGGTTTTTTAGAAAGACAAGAAGTAAACCCTCAACGCTTAAACTGGCTAGAAAACCAAATAGGTATTATCCAGGACATCAGCCGTAAACATCAAACAACTCCAGAAAAAATACCCGAACTTGCTTTAGAACTGGAAAGCGAACTCAACAGTATTAGTCATAGTAGTGAGCGTATTGAAGAACTAACCCTAAGCACTCAGGAGTTGCTCAGCAAATACCAACAACTCAGTTTAAAATTATCAGATAATCGCAAAAAAAATGCACAAAAACTGGAGAAAAGCATTTCTGCTATGATTAAAGAGCTAGGCATGCCGCAAGGTAACTTTCTAGTAAAGATCAACCATCAAACTGATGAAACACCTAAGGCCAATGGCAATGATAAAATTGAATTTTTAATTAGTGCAAACCCTGGTTTACCCGCAAAACCCTTAGCAAAAGTAGCTTCTGGTGGGGAACTTTCGCGTATCAGCTTAGCCATCCAGGTGACGACAAGCACAGATAAAACCACCCCAACCATGATTTTTGATGAAGTTGACTCAGGAATTGGTGGTGGAATTGCCGAAATAGTGGGCCAAAAGTTACGCAGTTTAAGCAATAACCGTCAAGTTTTATGCGTAACCCACTTACCCCAAGTCGCGTCACAGGCTCATCAACATTTATTTGTTAAAAAAGAACAATCTAAAACCACCTCCTCAACGGTCAACCATTTAAACGCGAAAGAACGCATTGAAGAAGTAGCAAGAATGCTTGGTGGTGTTAATATAACGGAACAAACCCTCGCTCATGCTAAAGAAATGCTGGGCAATAGCATCAAAAGCTAGAAATAGGATCTTACTTTTACCTGAATCCCACATCATATTATCCAACGCGGCAATAGACGGCAGGATGTTTTTTTAAAAAATCAGGCTACGAATACTATTTAGAGCTACTCAAACAATAGTGTAATCAAGAAGAAATTGAGATCTGGGCATACTGCCTAATGAGTAACCATAT
>VAPL010071283.1_pt1 | contig 13071 bp, 9 predicted proteins | sample 3395061 | NCBI WGS metagenome assembly VAPL01 (sample SAMN08290444, study PRJNA428436) | hydrothermal vent metagenome | isolation source: Deep-sea hydrothermal vent chimney 2 | place: Pacific Ocean: Juan De Fuca Ridge | depth 2182 m m | reverse complement strand
CATCAAATACACCATCATCGACAGCATCAAATTGCGTGTCTTTAATAAAAGGGCGTGCCAGTATAGGTTCTAATCCGCCTTGTGCAAGCACGCCGGTTGCATCGATAACGCGTGCATAAACAATTCCCGGATTTTTTAATAGCTCTTCGACAAACTCCTCCAGCGAAGCAAGATCGGTCGCAAGAACTGCATTTTTTGTTGTGGTTGCAAAAAGGGTAACGGTCGTATCTGCACGCTTTATTAACTGCTCTTCATTAGAGGCAGTTAAAAATAGCAGGCTATTCCAGATCAAGATCAGCAATAAAATTGCTTCAATAGAGGCTATGCCTAAAATAGTTTTAAGACGAAAAGACATGATACCCAGATCTACTCCTAATTAATTCTTCTCATTAATCAAGGCTTCCAACAGGTCTATGCCTAAGGCACGCACATCATCCCATTCTGAATTGTGTGCTGCTTCAATGCCTTTGAAGTTCAGGTTAGACAATAACCGTTTGTCTTGTGGATTGGTTTCCAGTTCAAGCATGGCCTTCTGTACCTTTAACATGATATTTTTCCCCAGTCTGGGGTGTGCCGCTATGGCATGTGGCGTGTAGGCTTTTGTGGTCCAGAGAATTTTTAACTGCGCTCTTATTTCCGGTGTCATGTTGCGGAAAGTGCGAATAACACCACCTCCGGCAATATAAAGCCCCTTTGCTACCGTTCGGTAAACGGAATCATGTGATAAAACATATTTAGGTGTGATCGATATAGCACGATTTTTTAATGTTGCTCTCGGCAAAACACTGGCGGCAAACGCAGCCGGTGCAGGAAAAGACAATGTTTTTCCCTGCAATTCCTCCAGCGTTTTAATAGAGGCATCTTTACGCACCACGATAATGCCCTTGATCTGCTTGTCCTTTTCTTTGGCGAATGCAATGTAACCGAGTGAATGATGAAATACGGTGTAATGATAAGGATTCATGTAGGCCATATCATATTCACCAGCTGCAAGTCTTTTTTCAAAAGCAGGAATATCTTTGGCGGTACTAAATTTAAAGTTATAACCAGTCTTTGCACTCAATCGCGCTAACAATGGGCCCCATTTCCTCGCCAGTTTACTCACTGCCTGTTGTGGCACGATACCAAAGATAATGGTGACTTCAGAGGTTGGTTTTACAGGCATTTCTGTTGCCGTCGCTGATGATATAGAAGACATTAAAAACAAAATCAGTATATAAACATTCATATTTTTCATTTCCTAGCCCTCTTTTTTAACGTTCATTCAACAACATACTAGCGCTGGCATTGAGGCATTCGATTTCAGGTAGCGCTATTTCTAAATCAGACCAATCTAGCCCTAACCTTTCTAGAACATCTACTTGCATTATTGGAATTAAATTATCCCCGCCATGGCCTATATCAAGCCCGCGGCAGAGTATGTCTGCGACATGTACCAACTCAGCTAACTTACCGGCTTCATTTGGCAGTTTGTGATGAAAGCGAATTGCGGAGATTAGTGGTTCTGGTAATTTCCAGTGTCTGGCTACCCTTGCTCCGATTTCAGTATGATCAAATCCCAGCACTTGTTGCTCTGCTTCCCTGATCAAACAATCATTCTTATCTCGATACGCCAGTATAGTGGCAAAATCCTGTTCAAAATAAACAGCAAGAACCAGTTTGCCTACATCGTGTAACAATCCAGCAGTAAAAGCCTGCTCGGGATCGAGTTCGCAGTGCCGAGCCAGTACCTGTGCAGCAATACCTGTTCCAATAGAATGTAACCAAAAAGAATTTCTATCAAACCCTTGCTCTTCTGCTATTGAAGGAAAATGATCAATGATCCCCGCTGCAGTAATAATGCCATGCAAGGTATGTAGACCAAGAAGCGTGCCTGCATGTTTAATATTGCTAACATTTGAAGAAAGGCCGTAAAAAGGTGAATTAGCAATACGTAATACCCGTGTTGTTAATCCCTGATCTTTGCCAAGCTCTGACATTAATTCAGTCATGGTGACATCATCGTGTTGCAATAAGCTTAATAACCTTGTAACAATCACCGATAATGACGGTAATTGATCTATACGCTTGTCTAAATTTTCTTTTATTAGTGCTAACATTCGTCTTTCTTTTCACCCTGTTCAGTTGTTTCAGAAAATGTCTCTGTTCTATATGCCAGTAAAAGATCATGCAAATGGCACATGTCTGGATTATCTTTTACATGACGAAAACGCTGTGCTAATTTTTCTTTAACCAGCGCCTGCTGTTTGATAATTTCATCCTCGCAATAATCCAGCTCATGACACACTACCAAATACTCGATATTTCTTGCATGTAATTGTGCTAGCTGAGCTTCGTTTAAAACAACACCCGCTGCGAGTAGACAATTACCTTGTGCATCACACACATCCTTTACCAATAGCTCTCCCACTTTGGCTTGTTCAAGCGTAATTGTTTTTTCAGTTTTCATTATCTTTCACCATTACGACAACGACTCCGTGTATTGAAGAGCTGCTTCCTAAACAATCACTATAGACTCGCAAAGGAATGCCTTTAAGTTGAATGTTTTTATGTACATTTCCCGTTCCTGTTAACGTTTCTGTAATGAGTTGGCATAATTCGTCTGGTAAACTTCCTTTTACTAGTTGACCTATTAGTTCACCATTACCAAATCCCAGCCATTCCCCTGCCTGTTCATTTACTACCACTAACATTCCATCTTCATCAATCCCCAGAACTGCGACTGGAAGACATTCTAATACTTCCTGAGAAATTTTAAGCGCATGCATATTGACCAATACTTCACGTGTTTTATCTTCGACACGTTGCTCTAGTTCCTGGTTAATTTGTTTCAACTCATGGGCAAGACGCCCGTTTTCCATGCGAAGTTCATTATGTTCAAAGGCCTCCTGAACGTTGGCTCGCAGTAACTCATCCTCCCATGGCTTGGTAAGAAACTTATAAATTTCACCCTGATTAATTGATTCAGTGACTGTTTTGAGATCGGTGTATCCAGATAACACCATACGTACTGTATCAGGATACATTTCACGTGCTTGTGATAAGAATTCGATGCCTGTCATGTGAGGCATGCGTTGATCAGATAAAATGACACCAGTTTCGGGATGTGCTTGAAGTATTTCAAGTCCTTGTGCACCACTGTTAGCCTGAAGAATGATATAACCATCTCGACGTAACACGCGGTGTAGCGATCGCAGAATATTTTCTTCATCGTCTACTAACAGGATTGTGCGTTTATTTTCCATAATAATACCTGATGTCATGAATTACTCATTGGCGGTTAAACTCGTATGTTGTTTAAAGTCTTCTAATAATTCCCTGGCATGTTGTTTTTCTAGTGGCCGACCGGTGAGGTATCCTTGAACTTGATCGCAACCCAAATCAGTGAGCAATTGTAATTGTTCTTCTGTCTCAACCCCTTCAGCAATAACGCCTAACTGCAAACCGTGTGCCATGCTGATAATAGATGTAACAATTTCTACATCTTGAGGGTTACAAGTGATGTCCCGAACAAACGATTGATCGATTTTAAGCATATCCACGGTGAATTGTTTTAAATAACTCAATGAAGAATATCCTGTACCAAAATCGTCAATAGCAATTGCAACCCCCATGTTCTGTAATTGCTGTAACGTGTGACTGCTGGCAGCCACATCATCCATCAACACACCTTCAGTAATTTCAGCTTCAAGTCCATCTGCTGATAAGCCAGTGTCAGCTAATGCCTGTGCAACTAATTGATGAATATTTTTTTTACTAAATTGATAACCTGAAAAATTGACTGCAATACGGACGGGTAACAACCCCGCTTGACGCCAACTTTGATTCTGTCTACATGCTTCGTGCAGTACCCATTCCCCAACGGGCACAATAAGCCCGGTTTCTTCCAGAAGCGGAATAAATTTTCCCGGTGGCACTAGTCCTTTCTCTGGATGTTGCCAACGTATTAATGATTCAAAACCAACTAATCTACCAGTGCGTATATCTATCTGTGGTTGATAGTGTAGCAAAAATTCATTATGTTCCAGTGCATGCCGCAGTTCTGCTTCGAGTGTTAAATGTGCTATTGCATTTGCATTCATCTCGGCACTATAAAATTGATATTTATTTTTACCATGTTCCTTAGCCTGATACATTGCACTATCAGAATTTTTCATTAAAACTTCAGGTAGCTCACCATCTATCGGGTAAAGACTGATACCAATACTTGCCGTTACTACCAATTCATGCCCATCTACATTCATTGGCTGGCTTAAACCATCCAGTACTTTTTGGGCAACCTGAGCCACATCAGACAAATGATTAATACGTGGTAGCATGACGGTAAATTCATCCCCCCCCATGCGAGCTACACTGTCTTCATCTCGAGTACATGACTCGAGTCGTTTGGCCATTGCTCGTAATAATTGATCCCCTACACCATGCCCTAGGCTGTCATTAATGTTTTTAAACCTGTCTAAATCGATAAACATAATTGCTAACTTCTCATTCATGCGCTGAGCTAATGCCATAGCTTGTTTTAGCCGGTCATTGAACAATAAACGGTTGGGTAATCCGGTTAAGAAATCGTGGTATGCCTGATGACGGATCTGTTCTTCGTTTTGTTTTTGTTCTGTGATGTCATTGAATAAACCTACATACTGGCTTGTGTTACCTTCCTTGTCTCTAATAGCCGTCAGCGCCAACCAAAGTGGATAAACGTCTCCATCTTTACGTTGGTTCCATATTTCACCTTCCCATTGGCCGGTTTTCATCAGCGACTGCCACATATTGTTAAAGAAATCTGCATCGTGTCGATCTGACTTCAACATGGCGGGAGTATGACCGATAGCTTCTGGTGCACTATAGCCTGTAATAAGCGTAAATGCGGGGTTAACCGACTGTATAACACCCTTTGTATCAGTGATCAAAATGCCTTCAATTGTACTTTCAAAGATGCGCGTTAATTGGTCATTTTTTTCATTCAATTCAGCATGACGAAAAGCCTCATTGATATTGGCCCGCATCTGCTCATCGTCCCATGGTTTTGTGAAAAATTTATAAATTGCACCATTATTAATGGCGTCGGTGACTGCTGAAAAATCAGCATATCCTGACAGCACAATACGTACAGTATCAGGCCATTGTTTATGTACTTTGCTCAGGAATTCTACACCGGTCATATTTGGCATGCGTTGATCAGAAATGATGACATTAACCTTATGCGCTTCTAATACTTGCAGACCTTCAGCACCACTGTTTGCAACAATGATCTTATAATCATTCTGGCGCAATAGCCGTTGCAACGCATTAAGCACATTAGGTTCATCATCGACTAAAAGCAAAATGCGTTCCATTATTATATCTCTAGAATTAGTACCTGTTAGTTGTCATCTAATATAATCGAACCATCGGCAGCCCAATCTATATGAAATAAATTAGGGTGTTCGTGTTTGTATTTTTCTAATGCAAATTTACGTTGTTCCAGTTCCTGTTGCTGTTCACGGATCAGATTAGCGAAAATATGATTCTCCAGTAACACATCATGTAAATCTAATGCCTGTTGTAGTGTCGAGAGCAAATCATAATCTTGCCAGGGCTTTTCAATAAATCGATATATTTCAGCGTCATTAACTGCTTTTGATAACCCATCACGATCGGTTTGGCCACTAAGAATCACACGCATTGCATTAGGCTGGATTTCTTTAGCAGCACACAGGAATTGCACCCCATCCATATTCGGCATACGATAATCCGCAAGGAATAAATCAAAATTAACTGTGCGAACTCTTTTTAATGCAGCTTCCGGGTTATTAAAAATTTCAATTTCCCACCCTGTCTTTTTCCTGCATTGCCGCTGCAAGGCTTTAAGGACATTTATTTCATCATCCAACATCATTAGCCTGTGCATATCAATTCACTCCATTGTTTAAAATATAAATATCCAGATCATTGCCAATAGATGCTTCCATATTGTGAATACGCTCAATGAGGTTATCATTCAAGGTATGCCCTTTTGACAACAACAGCACTTTGTCGCTCAACACCAAATCACGTGATAGAACCATGCCAGCTTGTAATCCATTAGATTTAACATGAGATTCAGAAATATCATCTTCCGGTTTACTTTTTCTACCTAGCAACGAGTTGAATAAAACTACAAGCTTTGGATCGTAATGGCTGCCATCATCAGCGCCAAGATATTTACCTGCTTCAGCAGTATTCAAGTGTGTCGGTACAATCAAGCCATGTTGCAAATCATAGTAGTCGCCAACTATTTTAAGAATACGCGAGGCAATAGGTATGCTTTCACCTTTAAGCTGATCAGGGCATCCTTTTCCATTAAATTGTTCATATTGATGACGAATTAAATGTGCAGCATCATGTAAAGGTTCTAACGCCATCAACACACCCTCACCAATAATGGGGTGATCAATGAATTTTTTATGCTCGCTCTCACTCATGCTGCTGATTGCTTTACCCAATAATTTATCACTCAAACTCACTTTGCCAATATTACGTAATAATCCTGCGTAACGGATGTTGCGTAATTCAGTTTCATCAAGACCACATAATTGACCAAGTTGCATGGCATGCTCAGCAAGCTGACGAGCTTGCTGTGTGTGTTGCTCACGCATTTCTATTAAATTAGAAAACACCTCAACGGTTGTTCGGTAACTGGCATCCAGTGACTCATGCGCTAATTCCAGAAAACTGACGGTTTGCTGTAGTTCATTGGTGCGCGCAAGTACCTGGTCTTCGAGTCCGGTGTTGAGTCGTTTTAATTCTTCATTCTGGCAATGCGTCAGTGCCAATAAACGGTCACGTTCAGCTTCAAGGTTTTTTTGATCTAACGCATGTTTAACACTGATTGTTATATCATTGTCTTCCCATGGCTTGCTTATGTAGCGGTATATTTTCCCAGCATTAACCGCTTTAATAGTCGACTTTAGATCCGCGTAACCTGTGAGTAATATACGAATGGTGTTAGGCCATTGTGTCGCCACCAGTTCTAAAAATTCAGCCCCATCCATTCCCGGCATTCTCATGTCAGAAATAACCAGATCGACCGGTTGTTGCTGCATAAGTTCTAACGCGGCCTGACCACCTTCTGCTGCAAGAATATTGTAGCCATAGGGGCGAAAAAGACGTTTTAATGCCGTTAGGATATTGGCTTCGTCATCAACAAATAACAATGTCGAAATAGGCTTGTTTTCGTTGATCAACGACGATTCAATAACTTTATTCTGGCTCATACTATTGCCTCAGCTGTTTTGTCTGCCATTTCCTGCGGCTGGTTTACTGGCAAATAAACAGTGAAGGTTGTGCCTTTTCCAATTTCGCTGGTGACTTTAATGTCACCACCGTGTTTGTTTATAATGCCGTAAGATAATGACAAACCAAGGCCAGTGCCTGTACCCACGGGTTTTGTCGTAAAAAAAGGGTCAAAAATCTTTTTTAGATTTTCACTGGTAATGCCGGAACCTGTGTCACTGACTGCTATCCATACCATGTCACCTTCATGGCCTGTACGAATAGTAATCACGCCTTCTTTTTCAATCGCATGTGCCGCGTTGACTAACAAATTCATAAACACCTGATTAATCTGAGAAACCAAACATTCAACATCAGGCATTTCTCCGTATTCTTTAACTACTTCTGCCTTGTACTTTATTTCGTTATTAACAATGTTTAATGTACTGTTTAAACCTTGCCGCAAATCAGTCCATTGCCATTCTGCCTCATCAACGTGCGAGAAATCCTTCAGATCCTGCACGATGCCTTTGACACGAGAAATCCCTTCCATTGATTCACTGACGAGATCCTGTACATCACTCTTAAGATACTCAACATCAAGTTCCTGTTTTAAACGTTGAACTGATTTCAAGGCTTCTTGTTCTTCGTCGACTAAGCTTTCTAAATGTTCATATCCTTCTAATATCTGGCATAAGTTAGTTATGTAATTCTTCAAAGTACCGAGATTGGAATATACATAACCAACAGGATTATTGATCTCATGAGCAACGCCTGCTGCCAGTTGACCAATCGAGGCTAATTTTTCTGATTGCAGTAGCTGCTCATGGCTGGCTTGTAACTCTCGATGACTTTTCTCTAATGCATCGGCCTTTTCCTGTGATTCACGGTGCATATGTTCCATCATCACATATGCTTGTTTACGTTTTGATATGTCTGTATGAGAGCCTGCTATACGAATGGGGTTCCCGTCATCATCACGTAATGCCGTACCACGACATTGAATCCATGTATAACTTTCATTTCTATTTTTCAGGCGATATTCAACATTAAAGGAATCTGTTTCACCGTCCATACAATGCATCCATTCTTCAAGTGCATCACCCAGATCATCAGGATGAATCAAATTTTGTAACGCAAGAAAGTTATTTTCTATTTCATCTTCATCATAGTTAAGCATGCTTTTCCAGCGTGGTGAAAAATAAATTTCTCCTGTGACAAGATCCCAATCCCATATGCCGTCATGGGTTCCACGAGAAATTAATTCAAAACGTTGTTCACTGGCATGTAACTCCGCTTCGTTTATTCTTCGCTGAGTAATATCACGTAAAATACCAATATATAAAACCTGCCCGTTTGCCTGATGCATTTCACTAATGGCCAGATCCATTGGGAAAGTACTACCATCACTACGTAGTGAAATCACTTCACGTGGACCAATACCTATAATATGGCCCTTGCCTGTTTTCTTGTATTGCTCTAAATAATGATCATGTTGCTTGCTTTGTTCACTAGGTATGAGGTATTTGACATTTTTTCCAATAATCTCTTTAGCGGAATAACCGAACATTTTTTCTGCGGCAGGATTAAATGAATTAATTATTCCTAAATCATTGATAGTCACAACACCATCAGCAGCATTGTTCATGATTTGCCTGAAAAGCTCGTTACTTGAATTGCTCATTTTAGATGACCACAAAAATTGTCCACGCCACATGGCGCCGTTGTAAAAAGCATCTATAAACTTAACGGCAAAAACACTGACTTCTTTAATTGTTATTAACAATTAAAGAAGAAAATGACTCACATTAAGAAAGGGGATTTTACTTGCGCGTTGTAAATGTATAGATGCTTAATTCATTACATAAATTATGGGTTATCTATATAACTTCATTATTAGACGTGCCTCACGTTGTTCGCAATGACGAATCATTTTCAGTTGATGGCTCATTTGTAGGCCAAAAGATAGGTGTCATTGCGAATAACGTGAAGCAATCTCTATGGGTATGCGTTATTAGTATTTTAATGTATTAAATAGATTTTATTTTTTAATGCACATTATCTTGGACATTAATTTAGCTGAATACATTGCGTCATAGCCATCTTTTAGATCTTCAATATATATACTGCCACTATTGCGATGCGCTAGATAAATAGCATAGTGTGAGATTGAGTAGTTAGTATTGTCTTGAACTTCAGGAGCCATGTTTATTAACGGTTACAACCAAATCATCCTTCCCACTTCAAATCGGTGGCACAAATGCTCATGCCAAGGATAGGTGCGAATACGGTAGTACTGTAATCCAGATAAACTAGGGTTGAACTCTAAACGGTAGAGTGTTTCACCACTGTCAATATTACGGTTGGCTCTAAAACGTAGGGTTTCGTGTACGTCTTTAGAGTATTTGTCAGCACTGACTAAACATTCTACGATAATATCACTGACGCTGAGTCCATTTAAGTTGATAGCGAGTTCCATAACGAGTGTTTCACCAGAACGGATAGCACAGTCGGCATTATCGAGCCGGCGAATAGTGACGCCGTCCCAGCATGCTGAAACATGGCTTTTCCAGTTGGCAAGTTCATCAGCTAAGTGATGGTTATCACATTTAATCAGTGGGCAATGCTTACTGGCGGGGGAGTAGAAGTCTCGTACATAGTCCATGACCATGCGTTGTGAGTTGTAACTGGGGATGAGTGACTTCATTGACGCTTTGGACATTTTTATCCAGTCTTCAGAATAGCCATGACCATCGCGCTTGTAGTAACTAGGTACAACTTGTTTTTCGAGTATATCGAGCAGTTCGCTGGCTTCTTCATGGTAACGATAGTGTGAATCAAAACCGGGCTCATGTGGTGAAATTGCCCAGCCATTTTCGCCGTTATAGCCTTCACCCCACCAGCCATCGAGGACACTTAAATTGATAACACCATTGATGCCCGCTTTTTCACCGGAGGTGCCACTGGCTTCAAGTGGGTATTCAGGTGTGTTGAGCCACACATCGACACCCGATACTAATTTGCGCGCCAGTGACATGTCATAGCCTTCAACCATAACAATTTTTCCGGCGTATTCGGGGCGTTGCGAGAATTCATAAATAGTGCGAATAAGATCTTGACCCGGTTCATCTTTAGGGTGTGCTTTGCCGGCAAATACAAACATCACAGGACGGTCTGGGTGATTAATTAAGCGTTCAAGGCGATCTGGATTTGCAAATAACAATGCCGCACGTTTATAGGTGGCGAAGCGGCGTGCAAAACCAATGGTAAGAATATCATTGCGGGCAGGTTCAAGGAATTGCAGATTTCTTTCCGTTTGAATTGTACTGCAGCCATTACGTGTGTGTTGGTGTAACATGCGTTCACGTACGTCTTTGATCATAGTGGTTTTTAAAGTTTGGCGCAGACTCCAAAAACTTTGATTAGGAATATCATCAATTTGTTCCCAGAAGTCTTTATTCAGCAGTTCATTACGCCAGCCACCACCAAAACGCATATCAAATAGGCTTACCCATTCGCGCGCCAAAAATGTCTGCATATGCACGCCATTGGTAACATAACGCATAGGATTTTCTTCTTCAGGGACGTCAGGCCAGATGTAGCCTTCCATATTTGAGGCGACACTTCCATGAATACGACTAACACCATTATGGTATCGAGAACCGCGCAGTGCCAGAGCTGTTTGGTTAAAACCGGTCGCGTGTAATGGACTCGCACCCATTTCAAGGAATCTCGACATATCAATACCAAGTTGTTTTGAGAATGCCGAGAAGTATTCAGTGATCATGGCATGTTCAAAAATATCATGGCCGGCAGGAACGGGAGTATGTGTCGTAAAAACGGTACCCGCAGCAGTAATTTCCAGTGCGCTAGCAAAGTTGGTGCCATTAGTGACATGTTCACGGCAACGTTCGATAATACTGAATGCGGCATGACCTTCATTAATATGCCAAACAGTGGGGTCTAGGCCCAGCGCGCGAATAGCGCGGATGCCACCGATACCGAGCACGATTTCTTGTTGAATACGGGTATTGATGTCGCCGCCGTATAGTTGATATGTGATCGCACGATCATTGTTGCTGTTGGCAGGTAGATCGGTATCAAGCAGGTAAAGGTCGATATGGCCAGCGCGAGCATGCCAAACCTTTATTTCAAGATTGCGATTTGGCAGTTCAACGTGAACATGAATTTCGTTTCCTTGTTGGTCTTTGGCGGGCTCAACCGGTAAATCATTAAAATCGGTTGTGTTGTAAAAAGCTTGTTGTTGACCATTGCCATCAATCGTTTGGGTGAAATATCCCTGACGATAAAGCAGCCCAATAGCAATAAAGGGGACATTGAGGTCACTAGCCGCTTTACAGTGATCGCCCGCTAAAATACCCAAGCCGCCTGAATAGATAGGGAAACTTTCATGTAAGCCAAATTCAGCGCAAAAATAAGCAACTAAATCTTTATCAGGGTCTAGATAGTTATTAACGTCAGCATTAGTGTCTTCTTCTAGATAACTGTCGTAGCTAGAGAGAACACGATTGAAATCCTGCATGAAAATACGGTCTTCAGCGGCATGATTAAGCTTCTCTTGATTGATGCGACGTAGAAATACTTTAGGGTTGTGACCGCAGCTTTCCCACAGGTCGTTGTCGAGTCGATAAAAGAGGCTTCTTGCTTCGCGATCCCAGCTATAAAGTAAGTCGCTGGTGAGTTCGGCTAAACGCTCAAGGCGCTCAGGAATTAAGGCTTGTACTTCAAGTGAAAATCGTGTGCCACTCATTTTAGTGCCCCTTGGCGATTAGTTTTTATGTTCTTTATTAAGGCGTTTGAAAGGTTAAGTATTCACCTATCTGAGCAGAACCGCAATGGTATTAATTGATGCGATGACTTCAGGAATTGGTGGTAGGATTATAGAGTATTTCTGCTACGGTGACATTTCCATAATAAGGTCATTTGACGATTAAGAAGCTATTTTTTATGAAGATTTTTATGCTGCTGTAATTATGCCCCGCTCATTTTTTAAGGTTTCACCCCCATGCCCAAACTGAGAAAATGCGTTACGATATTTTCATAACGAAGACGTTTAAAGATGGTGAATATAGTTTAAATATTAATGAGTATTCATCCTGATATGTAATCTGAATACTGATTTAAAAACCCCGATCTATGTAAAACCATATGCTTGCCTAGTCATAGCTGCGGCAATATGTCACATGGTGCATCTCAATGAGAGCTTGTAACATTCTGAGCCATCAATAATCGTCAAGAGCGGGTTCGTTTATGGCTATGAAGTTACTATCGGTATTTGGGGTTTTACTCTGTTTTACCAACATAACCAGTATTAATGCAGCAGAAAAAGCAACGTCACTTGATGATATTACGGTAACGGGAACGCGCGAAGCGACAACCAAGTCTGAATCATCTGCATCAACAGTACCAATACAGGAAAAAGAACTTCATCGTATTAGACCTACGCATCCTGCCGAGGTTGTGAATCGGGTTGCAGGTGTTCATGTTAATGTTACTAGTGGCGAGGGTCATATGACCGCAATTCGCCAACCTATTTCAACTTCGCCTGTGTATTTATTTCTCGAAGATGGTATTCCGACACGCTCAACGGGGTTTTTTAATCATAATGGATTGTATGAGGTGAATGTACCTCAGGCTGGTGCTATTGAGGTATTAAAGGGACCAGGTACTGCCTTGTATGGCAGTGATGCCATTGGTGGGATCATTAACGTAATGACTCGGCCAGCACCTATTGAGCCTGAATTTGAAGCAACACTTGAGGCGGGTAGTTATGGTTGGCGTCGCATCTTGTTAAGTGGAGGCGATAGCTTTGGAGAT
>VAPL010141349.1_pt1 | contig 13072 bp, 6 predicted proteins | sample 3395061 | NCBI WGS metagenome assembly VAPL01 (sample SAMN08290444, study PRJNA428436) | hydrothermal vent metagenome | isolation source: Deep-sea hydrothermal vent chimney 2 | place: Pacific Ocean: Juan De Fuca Ridge | depth 2182 m m | reverse complement strand
GACGCTTTTACCACTAATTGTATAGTCATATATATCAGATGAACTGAGTCTGGAAAATTTTCCTTCTCCATCATTTAAATAAATTCTATCCTGTAAACTTTTTGAACGATCAATAAATTCACTACCACCGCTAACGACATAAAGATCATTGTCATTGTCATTATCAATATCAATAAATAATGCTTCCATATCCTCATAGTGTGCATCTTCATTGAAAACAGTATTGTTAACTTTTAAAAAGCCTTTATTGGTTTGAATAAACAACTGTCCGGCTTGATTATGAGCACCACCAATATAAACATCATCTTTACCGTCTCCATTTGCATCGCCTTTAGTAATATACGGCCCTAATGTAGATTGTTTGTAGGGTAAGAGAATTTCCTTGCTAAAGTCATTAAACTCATTTTCTTTATGTGTAAAATTAATTAAACTACTCGTTTTTGTAAACAATAAATTTCTACTTGCAAGATCAACAGGTTTGTTTTCTTTTGCATCTTTTTCGTTAAAGGATATTGTAGTATTTGCTGCGATACCATATTGTTCTTGATACTTACCAGATGGCCAAATAACCTTAACGGTATCAATAATAGTTGCGTTTCCCAAACCAAAATGAATTGTTTTATCAACGGAAGATAGGTAACCTCTAACCCTTTTTGATTCTTTAGTTCTTGATTTTCCATTATATGAAATAACTACTTTAGCAAAATCTTCAGATAGTTTTCCTTTTGGAATTATTTTGATATAATTTCCCAAACCATTTTCAATAGAATTATTTTTGAATAAAAATGCCTCATCATCCATATTATTTACTACAATGTCTAGATCTCCATCATTATCTAAATCAGAATATGCAGCTCCATTTGAGAAAGAGGGCTCACCTAATCCGGAAAAAGATGTAACATTTTCAAAATTTAAATCCCCATTATTTTTAAATAGTATATTGGTCAATTTTTCGGAAGGTAAGTTGTTGTAGATATCTTCTTTTACAGATAAAGGAACATTTCCATTATACAGTTTTTTAGCATCAAAAACGCGATTTCTTACATCAAAGTCTGAAGAATATCTTCTATAGCCATTAGTAATATAAATATCTTCGTTCTCATCATTATCTGTATCAAATATAAGTCCGGCCCAACTCCAATCGGTTTTTGACAAACCTGTTAATTGGGATATATTGTGAAATTTGTTATTACCGAGATTTAGTTGCAGAGAATTGTACATATACTGAGCTTGAAAAGCCAATGTATTTATTAATAAATCGAATTGTGGCCCATTCATAGTAGCCATTAAGGTTTGAGAATCTACATGATTGGTTGGAGCCATATCTAAAACAAAAATATCTTTTAGATTGTCGTTGTTTATATCAGCAATGTCAATTCCCATTCCAGAAAAAGAAATTTGATTAGTAGTATTTTTTATTTGGTCAGAAAATGTGCTATTTTTATTGTTAATGTACATAACATCAGGAAGGTAATAGTCATTCACAAGATAAATATCTAACCAGCTATCATTATTAATATCACTAATGCAAAGACCTAAGCCAAAGGACGGTCTTAATAATCCTGCTTCTTCTGTTATATCCTTAAATTTACCTTTATCATTTCTGTAAAGATGACTTGAATTTTCACTTAATTTTTGTTTATCACTTAGAATTTTATAGAATAATGAAGGATATACACCGTAATAATCATTTTCATTCATTACTATACAATCTAGATCTCCATCTTTATCGAAGTCAAAAAAAGCAGATTGAGTGCTAATTCCATGATCATCCAACCCAAATAATGAAGCTTGTTCTTTAAATGTATTGTCTTTTTGGTTTATTAAAAGAAGATTTTTTCTTTCATTTTTATCATATGGGCCACCTTGTGAAACATATATGTCCATCCATCCGTCATTATTTACATCTGCAAAAGTTATACCACTCGACCATTTTTTATTGGTATTGATGTTAGCTGAATCTGTTATGTCTTCAAAAACTAAATTACCCTTATTTAAAAATAATCTATTAGGTACTTGGTTACCGGTAAAGAAAATATCTTTTAGGCCATCATTATTTATATCTTCTATACCAACTCCAGAACCATTATAAAAATAGTCATGATCAAATACATTAGATTTTGTTTTTAAATTATGAACTAGGGTATTGTTAAACTTTAAACCACTTAATTCGGAAGGTATTTTTTGAAAATTATAGGTATTTATTTTTGAAGATCTATCATTATTCAGATCGGTATTATTTGGACTATCTTTCTCTTTTTTGTTATTGCAGCTTATAAAAAAAACAGTAAAAATAATTAATATAATTTTTAATTTCATAAATGTATTTTTAGAAAATTAATAATAAAAAATACAGATGTTAAAATACGTTATTTTTTCAAATTATAACCTGTTTCAATTCAATTATTTTGGTTGCTGACACGAACATATTACCCGATTAGAAATTCTTTGATCCAAGTTCATTTTTGTTAATCGATTTATCCTTTGTTTGATACATTTTTTACAGTTGGAAAACAGGTGTAAATCCCAAATATCAACAAATACACGCCCGGCATTTCGCCTGATACCATATTCCAAAACCATTTCCAAAGAGTGAATGTCTGGCATACTAAAATCACCGTTTTCCATTAACAGTTCCATAGCCCCATTTCCTGCTCTGACTGGAATAATGGTACAGCATTCAATTCCAATTTCGATGGCAAAATCAATTGAACGTTTCGCCCATAATATACCTTGGGCCTCTGATAAAAAAGGAGGTCTGAGTAGAATAAAAGCTCTTGCCGGGATTCCATTTTGCAAAAGATAGTTGATCGAATTACTAAAATTCTCCAATGTCATTTGCTTATTTAGTTTTCGAAGAACCTCAGGATGCACAGTTTCCAGCCCCAGGGCTACTTGAAGTTCGGGCTTTAGCATTTCTTTAAAACGGAGACATTTTTTATTGATCAATTTTGGGTGGCTTTCAACGATAACTGTTTCGAAATTACTAACCAGGTCTGCAATTCGTTTATAATCTACTTCCGGAATAGCCCGCTCGTCAAAAAAATTCCCATTATTGTATAACTTCAAATGTTTAGCCTTTGGCATCTGTGTTAGCGCCCATTCAATTTGATCTGGAATGGCTCCAATCGGAACCGGAATTTCAGTCGTATTTTTCCAGAGATCACACATCAGACAATGAAAAGGGCATTCACGGTTCGTAAGAAAAATGATTGCGGTATCTTCAATTTTCCCTGATATTGCTAGCTCTTTTTCTACCAACCAGGCATATGGTTTTCGCGGATCGACAATATTTTTCTTTCCACGATTAGCCACTACCCATTTGTCATTGATAATCAAGTCATTTTTTTCACTCATATTTTGACAGAAACTCTTTCCTATAATCCATTTCTTTATCAGGAAAATGTCTTTTGAAATCTGTGGTGGATGCTACCCCATGCTGAAAGCGTCTTTTTTCAAAAATCGGCATCTCCATCCCTGTAATAGCTTTAACTCCTTCATATACTATTTGTCCCTTAAGGTCGTACAGCTTTTTATGATCCCAATTGGTCATTTCGATATAGGGAATTCCCTCAGAAATTTCAATTACATTAGGAAGTGTATACGGGCTAAATCCTTGAAAATTAAGTAAATCTGCGGGTGAAAAAGTCCGCATATACCCTCTGCTCAATCCACCCGAATAGGTCAATGAATGTTTAATTGATTCTACACCCCAGCCCTCGTGATACAACATTAGATTGTTGAGTACACTTCGAATGGTTAGTTCAGGGTTTTCTTCAATTGGATAATCTTTTAGGTTTTCATCACCACCATCACCATCTATTAAATATTTCCAATTAGGGTAACGTGACCTTATTCCATGAAGTAATGCTAAATTCATTGTTGCAGATTGAATATCAAGAGGTTTATAATCTTCGACAACATGAATAGCCTCCTTCCAATCCAAATCCTTATAATCCAACTCAATAGGTTCCAGAAATAGTTCAAGGTCAAGAGTTTTTAAAAATTCCCGGGCCTGTATTAAATCAGCTCCATCTCCATCGATGGAAAGCGTAAATGCTTTTAATCTTGAGGGACTTTCACCCAGCTCTTTTAGCGCATGATAAATAAGTAAGAAAACAGATCCACTGTCAATTCCAGCAGAAAAAGTAACGCCAATAGGTCCTGTTTTAGCACGAAACTGAAGCCATTTTTTAATTTCATTGTATACAGTACCAATATAATCTTTCCCGATTTGCTTCGGGTTGTTAGGAGTAAATTTATTGCGTTGGGGTGTGAAAAATCTGTTATAAACAGGATTTGGATCTGGGCAACCCAGAAGCTCTATCCTTGTGATATAATGAGCTGGAACCATTCGTGTATAGGATGGGCGAAACTGATCACCCATACCTTCTTTATTAAGATAATCGTAAATAACATCAATTCGTTCAGCAATTACCAGTTGCGGCCCAACAGATCTTTTTGCAATAAAGTACCTCAATGGTCGGCCAATAGACCTTGCCATATGAATTGTTTTTCCCTCAACAGAAATAAGAGAAAATTGACCATCAATTTTTCGAACAGCTTCGGCATCTCCTGACCTGACAATATTAACAGCTTCTTCATGGGTCATATTATAAATGATATTTTTTTCAGGATGTGTGAGATCCACAACTTTACTTACATATTGACTATTCATATTTTTTTAATTTTATTCTAATGATAATTCTTACTCTATTTTAACTGACATATAATTTAATCAAAAAAAAGAATTTTTCTGATTGACTATTTTTGATCATTTTGTTGTTTTAATTTCCTTAATTAACATACTAGGTAAATTCTTGTATACTTTACTTTGTAACAATTCCTTTTCCTTTCACTATGGTAATGTACCGACAAGAAACAATGTTCTTATAAACATCCTGTTTACCATCGGGCCATTTAATTTCAAGTTTTTCAATTATTCTTTGCTGTCCTAGACCTATATGAACGAGAGGTTCACTATTTGAGAGGTAACCTGTTGTCCATTGGTTTATAAGAACCTGTTTCTTTCCACCAGCTGTTACAGTAATTTTTGAGCCAATTGCCGAAGCCAAACCCTTTTCACCCTTAAGGGTAAGTCCCAACCAATGATTTTTGTTACCACCATCATTTCTGAGTAGGGCAGGAGTTGCCTGTAAATCAACATGGGAAATAATGATATCCAAATCGCCATCATTGTCAAAATCCCAAACAGCTAAACCTCTGCCCGAGCGTTTTGTTGAGAAATAGGAACCGTGTTCTTTTCCTACATTTTTAAAATGTCCTTTTCCATCATTTTCAAGTAATAATGGATATTGCAAAATAAGTTCTTCTGCAGTTCCATTTGCAGCAATAATATCCAGGTCTCCATCATTGTCATAATCAAAAAGTGAAGCTCCCCAACTGCCTTTGCCAGCCATTGGAATTGCAATACCACTTGATTCGGTGATATCTTCAAACAAGCCATTTCCCAGATTGCGATATAGGGCTCCGTATTTTAGATCGGCGACAAGAATGTCGATTAAGCCATCACCATCAACATCACCAACTGTTCCATGCATAGATCCTGTAGGATTTCCCTGGCTATTAGTAGCAACTCCACTTGCCACTCCATATTCTTTGTATTTGCCATTATCGTTTCTGAACAGGAAATTCATTTGATGATCATTGGCTTGAAAAATATCAAGATCTCCATCATCATCATAGTCAAAAACGGTCAAGCCCATACATTTTGAATCAGGAAAAAAGAGGCCTTTCTCTTTAGTGACATCCAGAAATTTACCACCTGGTTGCTGTTCATATAAAATGGATGCCTGCCCATTATATTCAGAAGGATGTGGCATCATTCCTGGAGTTTGTGTTGAAACATAATCAGGATCGAATGCAAGAAAATTACCAACCATTACATCTAGTCTTCCATCCAGATTATAGTCCCAAAATGAAACCCCTATACTCCACTTTGTAAAACCATTCAATTTATCTGGCCCACTTAGGCCTAAGGAAGCTGTGATATCAGTAAAAGTGCCATTTCCATTATTATGATAGAAAACGTTGGGTCCGTAATTCAATACATAAAGATCCTGAAACCCATCGTTATCAAGATCAATAGCACCGGCAGCCATACTCCAGTTGTGATCATCCACACCGGAAACTTTAGAAACATCAGAAAAAGTTCCGTTACCATTATTTTTATATAACTTATTACGTGTTTCTTTAAATATTTTTCCTTCCTTATCGGAGATACCTTCCAAGTAGGTTCCATTCATCAGGTAAAGATCCATTAGTCCATCATTGTTATAATCAAAAACAGTAATTCCCGATCCACTACTTTCCAAAATATTGACATATGAATAGTCACCAAAGGTATATTTGAAATCAATTCCTGCCATACTGGTTACGTCTGTAAACATTACATCCTTCTTTTGAGCATTTACCAAAGTAGGTGTGATAATCAAAAAAAGAAAATAAAATATAAATCTAAATCTCATTATCAGTTTATAATTTTAATTGAATTGCGATAATCATCTGATGTAATATTTCTTGTATTATATTCCATATGGTATTTTTGTAGATCAGGATCTTTTGGGTATACATCCGTTTTAGAAGGAGGATAACTCGTCATACCATGAAATGGAAGTGGTAATACGGTATTGCCCATTGCCGTGTTTATATCTCCATCTTTTACCCAGCCAACGCTATGGATAAGAAAATCTCTTTTCCAACCATCTTTTAATTCAGGTAATTCTTTGGCATTAAACTTAATAGATGTTTCATCACCGGCATTTGAGATAATGTATTTATTGTCAGATCCCATCAGAAGTGGAAGAACATCTCCAAAACGGGTATAGTTACCTGTCAAATCGCGCCATTTATTATTTTTATCAACTTTGGAATAATCAAACCAATGAGGTCCGTAGCGACCTCCTTTTTTATAACTTCGAGAAAAGCCTCTGTAATGAAGGTCTGCAGAAACCGGATTTAAAACCGTTGAAATTATAGAAGGGTTTAAAATACGATTAGAAAAGAAAATTTGATCCCAGTATATCTCCATGTTTGTTTGAATTCGAATTCTATGATCATGTGAAAGGAATTTACCAGAAAGATCAGCAATTACCGTTTTGTCTTTACCCATTGGAAAGCCAAGATTATCAATTACTGTCTCCCATTTACCTTGCTTATTGATTACTTGTATGATTGGGGAAATGACTTTTAGCTTATCAGAATGAGAAAGGGCAACATTAATACTGGCATCTGTAGGAAATATCCAGCCATTCAAAAAGAGATATAAATTCCTTGTATTAGAGATTTCTCCAGGGTCAAGAATCAAGTCATGCATTTTTGTTACTCCTTGATATTTTTCAGGTTTAAAATTAGATATGTATTTGTCATCTTTTTTAATAATGAAAGAAAGTAAATCGTTTCCCTGCGAATCTTTAGCAGAAACAGGGGCATGTTTTTTATTCGTTTGGTATACATCTAAACCGGGGAAAGGGGGTGGAGAAAACTGTTCAGGAACAAAAATGTCAATAGATTCGGGATGATCAATAGCAACTAATTGTATTTTGTCCATATAAATAGTTTCCCAAAGCTCGGAGGTCACTTGAATTGAATACTCCCCATTTTTTGGTTTTAGCATTTCGCCTGGTATTTTAATATAATCATCGGATGCATCTGCAAATGCATACTTAGTTGTTCCTCCCATAATACCAAGAGGCATACCGAGAGCACTTCGCCATGTAATATCCTTTACAAATACATATTCATCACCATTCCATGTATATAAAAAAGGGCAAGACCCTTTTAGAATTTGTTCTTCAATGAGAGACTGATCGGCATCGGGTAGTAATATATTCTGAGGTACACCATTTGTCCATGTAATTCTCATTATATCAACTTTTTCTCTGTTTCCTAAGCCGAAATATATATTAGGATTGGTCACTACCGCAGTCTGATATAAGTCACCGGAGCGCATTTCAACTTTTGCTCCAATCCCAAAATAATTGTTCTTGGCGCTTCCGGTTCTTAAGCCCACAAGTTTCATATTTACATAATGGTTAATATTCCCACCATCATTTCGCAAAAGGAATATTCCACCATTTAAGCCAGTAATAATTACATCCATGTCGCCATCTTCATTATAATCAAATATGGATATTTTCCTACCTGATCCTGGAGCTTCCGGCAACAAGTTAGAAACATCTGTGAATTTTCCATTTCCTTCATTGTGATATAAAAAAAGACCACGACCTCCATTTTGTATTGATTTTCCAGTGATAATTATATCGAGGTATCCATCATTATCAAAATCAAAAAACTCAGCATCAAAGGCCTTTATACCTTGAAGTGCAACAAAATATTCTTTTGAATTTTTAACTTTTTCAAAATTTCCGTTTCCCAGGTTGACAAACAATCCACTATCTTCTCCTTTCAATGAGGTAATGAATAAGTCTAAAAAGCCATCGTTGTTGTAATCACCTACAGTTACAGAACTTGATCCATCATTACTTTTAAGCCCACTCTTTTCGGTTATATCTTTAAAAACACCCTGTCTTTGATTTGCATATAAGGTGTTGCTTTTATTTTCATTAACCACGAAAAGATCAATATCCCCATCATCATCGAAGTCTCCAAAAGCTGAATCGACACTGTTGCCCTCATCACCTCCATCTAGGCCCATTTTAACAGCCAACTCTTTGAATGTACCATCACCGCCATTTCTAAACACCAGGTTTGAGTTGGGCCTTGTTTCAAATAAATCAAGATCTCCATCATGATCCAGATCAAAAAATAAAGCCTTTGACCCTCCGGTTTTACTTCCGATTTTTGCATCATTTGTTACATCCAAAAAAACACCCTTTTCAGCATTTTGGTATAATATATCACCATCTTCTTTAACAATATACAGGTCAAGAAAACCATTGTTATCATAATCGGCAAATATGGCTGATGATTCCTTTCCAGAATGCCTGATACCAATCTCTTTGGAAACATCTTTAAACCTTCCCATATCATTATTAAAAAGGAAATGCTTATAAGATGAGATGGCCGGATCATAACTACTCACATAAATATCTATATCTCCATCTCCGTCATAATCAGCTGTTTCGACATGTGTGGAATTACTAAACTCAAAATGTTCATCCTTTGTAAATGATGGAACAATATCCAATCCAGTAGTTTTTGTAACTTCGGTAAATTTAATTACATCGAGTATTGATTTATTCTCCATTTCTTTTGGAGAGAACTGCTGACTATAGGTAATAAGTGGAAAACCGATGACTGCCCCACCAGGACCTTTTAATTTCCTAATACCCTCCTGATACGGAAGGGTAACTTTTATGTAATTATGGAAAATTATAAACTGAATAAGCGCTTTTTCCTTATCCATTTTTCTCAAAAAAAAGAGTGTTTTATCGTAGTGATTCTTGGCTTCTTTTGGAAATTCGGGAAATTGTTTTTGAATCAATTCCAACAGTTCTATTGCTTTATCGTTGTCTCCATTTTGGATATGTATTTCTGTCAAATTTAGATAGGGAACTATATTTCCAGGTGCTTTTTCAACAAGTTGAAGCATATAATCTTTACGTATCTTTAAAGATTCCTCATTAGGCTCTAAAGAATATAATTCAGAGAGGTCATAAAGTATTTTAGTATGGTCAGGATCAAATTCAAGAGCTTCAATTAATATAGAAATAGCCTTTTTACGCTCATCATTCATTTCGTAAACGGTTGCCAGTAACAACCTTATATCTGCATCTTTTGAATCAATTTTAATCGCTTTAAAAAGTTGTTTTTCAGCTTCAGTATACTTTCCCATTCTTAAGTAAACCAAACCCAGATTTGCATATCCAAGTTTTTCATCCGGTGCTAATTTGATAAACTTATGAAACTCATTTTCTGCTTCGTCCAATTTAAATTCTTCCAGATAAGCAAGACCCATTGTTTGTGTGGTCATTAATTCAATTGACTTTTGTCTTTTTTCTTCAGGAGAATCTTTACAACTAAACAAAATCAGCAGAAATAGCGCTGTTAAGAATAAAATATAAATATTTTTCATTGCATCAAAGTTAAGTAATAAAAAGTAAAATCAATTGAATTTATTTTTCAAAAGTAGCCAGTAATCCATTATTCAAATAGATCAGTTGAGCCGCATCTAAACGATTTCCTTTTTCATCAAATTTAATAGTCCCTGTTACTCCATTGAAATGGGATTTAGTCATAAACCCTTGAATATTTTCACGATTAAGACCGGAAAGCTTAATTGCTTCTATAATTAAATTCATTCCATCAAAGGCATAAGCTGAAACCGCTCCAGGCATTTTACCATATTTTTCCTGAAACTCATTTTGAAATGATAACTGTTTTGAATTAAACCAATTTCCAGAAGTTATCAAGGTAACATTATCATAATGCACAAGTTCCAGATTGTCAAATTCACATTCTCCTAGCAGGGACAATGTTCCAAAAACTGGTTGGATCATTTTTCTTTGACGTAGTTGTTCAATAAAACGGAAAGAAGCTGAAGGTTGCCCGATCAAAATAATACTTTGTATATCGGATCCTTTAATCTCATCAAGTAAAAATTTAAAATCCTTATTAGAATAATCATAAAATAGCTGTTTTGGAACAGCTTCATTTGCAATTTCTATTTCTTTCAAAAGGCTTTTTAGAGTCAAATTCGAATCATAACCTTTATCTACAACAATTGCTATTTTGGTGATTTTTCTTTTATTATAGATTTCTTCAATCAAAATATCCGCTTGTTGTATATCATTTGGAACACAACTAAAATACCAGGGAATAAAAGCCTGAGAGAGGGTTGGGTCAGTTGCCCAAGCCGATAAAAAAACAACACCTGTTTTCGATATCACCTGTTCCACTAAATGAGCATTTCTCGCATCATGAGAGCCCATGATGGCCCACACCTTTTCTTTAAAAACCAAATTAACCGCTTCTTTTGAACCTGTTCCCCAAGGCCCTTCCATAGATCTTACAACCAGTTGAAAATGCCTTCCGTTTATACCTTCCTTTTCGTTGGCTTTGTCGATTGCCATTTCGGCTCCATTTCTAGCAGCCATGGATTTATTATTATTGATCAACAGACCAATTTTAATTACACTATCTGTTGTCATCCTATTTTGCTGGGCATAAATACCATGCATATATAGAACACAACTGGCGAATATTAAAAAAAAGATTTTTTTCATAAAATTTTTCTTCCCACGGCCTCAGCAACTATTCTTAAATCATTCATTAAAATATCAAACTCATCAGGATCAAGTGATTGGTCGCCATCACACAAGGCTGTTTCAGGTTTATAGTGAACTTCCATAATAAGCCCATCAGCGCCAGCAGCTACTGCCGCTTTTGCCATCATAGGCACCATCCACCGAAGACCTGTTCCATGACTTGGATCTACAAATACAGGAAGGTGGCTGAGATGTTTTAACATGGGTATAGCACTTAGATCGAGTGTATTTCTGGTAGAAGTCTCAAAAGTACGGATACCTCGTTCACACAATACTACTTGATCATTTCCCTCATTAAGGATGTATTCAGCAGAATGTAAGAACTCTTCAATAGTTGACATCATACCCCGCTTTAGCAAGACTGGCTTACCACTTAATCCAACCTCTTTTAAAAGAGGATAGTTTTGCATATTACGCGATCCTATCTGTAGCATATCAGCATGCTCTGCAACTAATTCAACCTGTCTGGTATCCATCACTTCTGTTACAACAGCTAAATCCGATTTCCTTCTTATTTGTCTGAGTAGTCTTAACCCTTCTTTTCCAAGCCCCTGAAAGCTGTATGGTGATGAACGTGGTTTAAACGCACCTCCTCTTAATATTTTAGCTCCACTTGCCTTTACCGCCCAGGCTGTTTCATAAAGTTGCTCCATACTTTCAATAGCACAAGGCCCTCCAATAATAATAACTTCAGAATTCCCAATTTCAACTCCGTTGACATTGACAATAGTTGTCTTTAGGTTTTCCTTACGACTTACTCGTGAAGGCACTGTAATTTTAACATCATTAGGATTATTACAAAAAATAGTTTCCATTTTGTCTTTCTTTATGATTTTAATATCTAATTATTTGCACCCGATTGCCTGCTGTCTCCTATTTGAGGGCCGGGAGTATATTTAAATTTTCCATTTTGTACTTTGGTCAACCATATATCTCCTATGTCGTTCCAGCTTTTATCTAAAATAATCTTTCCCGTAACCCCATGGTAACCTTGAAAAGTCTTTAGATCGGAAAGAACATCACGAATAAGAACCCGATTCAGTCCTACTTCATGAATAGCTTCTACAATCAAATTCATACCATCATATGCATGTGCAGCAAATACATCAGGTTTAATACCAAATCTTTTAAAATAATCAGTTTGAAAGGTTTTTAATTCTGGAATATCTGCATTGGGATTATACTGACAGGTAGATACTATTCCTTCTGCATACTTACCTGCAATTCTAAGAAATTCAGAAGACACGACTCTGTCAGATCCATAGACTGGTTGTTTCATGCCTAACTCCCTTATTTGTCGTAAGATTAGAGCAGACTCTTTTGCATTCCCCCAAATAAGAATTGCATCAGGAGATACTTTCTTAATATTCTCTAATTGCATTTTAAAATCTGTCTCTCCATCGTTAAATCTTTCTTCAATCATCATTGGATGTCCCAGTCTTACAGCAACACCTGAATACTCCATAATTCCTACCCTACCATAGCGTGTATTTGTTCTTATCACTGCAACACGTTCATGTTTCATCTTTTCAAAGATATAGAAAGCAAGTGTATAGCCACTTTGCCTGTCATCACTTATAACACGAATTGTCCATGGTATATTTGTTTCGGTAAAAGTTGGGTCCGGGTCACCAGTATTGACCATCATTATCTCCATTTTTAATGTTGCCCGTAAAGCAACATGTGAGACAATGTCGTCTATAGAGCCCAACCAGACCCACACTTTTTCATCATCCATTTTTACTACTTTATTAGCAGCAGCACCCCATAATCCAACATCGTTATGTATCATCAGCTTAAATGGGATGCCTTTATACCCACCT
>VAPL010035673.1_pt1 | contig 13075 bp, 13 predicted proteins | sample 3395061 | NCBI WGS metagenome assembly VAPL01 (sample SAMN08290444, study PRJNA428436) | hydrothermal vent metagenome | isolation source: Deep-sea hydrothermal vent chimney 2 | place: Pacific Ocean: Juan De Fuca Ridge | depth 2182 m m | reverse complement strand
GACACCCATATTTCGATATATTTTTTGACAAAAATTATGGTTTTATTCTCTAACATTGCCTTCTTTATTTTATAGATTTGAGTATTCTGTGATGCTAATTAAGTAGCATTTAAAAATTTTCAACTAAATTACGGTATTTTTTATGGTAGTCTTCAATAGAAAATTTATTGACTGCACGACTGTATAGTTCATCACCTAATAATTGTCGTTGTTCTGCATTAAGATTTATATGTTCTTTCATTGCCTTGAATAATGCATCAGTATTTGCGGCTGGAATCAGTTTTCCTTTTTCACCAACTACATATTTTACTCCTCCAACATCTGTCGCAATAACGGGTACTTTAGCAATCATTGATTCTAGAATAGCTAAACCGAAAGCTTCAGAAAGTGAGGATAATACAAAAACATCAAAAGCCTTGATGAAATGGTAAGCATCGAAAATTTCCCCAGTCATAATTACTGATGATTCCAGTTTATTTCTATGAATATAGGATAGTAATGTTTTTTTTAGTTTTCCTTCACCAATAATAACTAACTTTGCAGATGGGTAACATTCATGGAGTTGTTTAAATGCTTCTAATAAATAAATATGGCCTTTTTTATTGACTAGGCGTCCAATTGTACCAAATACAAAAATATCGTCTTCTATTCCTAGATGACTCCGGGCAGATGATTTGGAATATAGCCCGCTTGTCATTTTTTCAATATTCAGCGAATTATTAATATAAATAACATTATCATCAGTGAACCCAGTATTAGTATACTGCAGCATGTCTTCTTTTACTGACTTAGATACGCCAACAAATTTCCAGTGTTTATCAATTAAAAAACGAGTGATCATTCGTCTATAGGGTCGTTCAAATTCACCATTAGCATGAAGAATACTAATACATTGAGAGGGTCTTTTAAGAAATTTATTAACTAATAATATGATATATAAAGGCTTGAATCGGTGAGTAATAATAACGTCAAATTGTTCTTCTCTACAATATTTCCAAAGTTCAAATATGACTGAAAGTCTTAAGCCTTTCAGGTTTTTTTTAGGTAAGTTGAAATATTTAACTTTTTTGCACACCGTGCTTAGTTCACCATTTGTAGGAGAGCCGCTAAGATAAGCTGTTGTGACATCAAACTTATTTCCATCGAGAGCATTGACAATCTCTTCCTGAAGATCTAGAGACCTAACATGAAATTTTGGTTGAATTTGTAATACTGAAATAGGGGTATTCATAAATAAATTATGCAGATGTATTGAGATGAACAGATGTATATCTGGTCTAAAGAGCGCATTAAAATTAAACTAATTCAAGAGTGTATATGTGTTTTTTAATGTGAGTAGTATAAACCCCATACTGTCAATCTATAAATTATTTTTGTAACTTACATTTATGTTACCTATAGAGCTATTTGCAAAACCCGTTAAAGCGAATGGATTTCTAGCTTGAATAGCTAAAAAATAAAAACTACTCATAAATGATAAAATAGGATGCCACTAATAAATCTAAAAGTATCTATAAATTAGTAGGTTACACAATATATTAGCACAAGCAGGGTTAAACATTCAAGACTCGTGATCTCCTGGGTTAACTGAAGAATTAGGTGGGCTCACTCAAAAGGAGCAAGAATTAGTGACAACATAAGGAATGGTATGTATTGAAGAGTTTATCGTTCCCAGAGTAGTCGTCCACAAGAACTCAATAAAGATTAACACATCATTTCCCTTTGGAAAAGGAAGTTTGGCACAAAAATTTTGTGCAATTAATATTTTCCTAACCTCTCTCTTTGGTAGCTACCATTCTGTACATGAACACACCATTCTTGATTTGCCAAATACCACTTTACTGTCTTTCTTATGCCACTCTTAAAACTTTCTTGAGGTTTCCATCCTAATTCATTTTGGATTTTACTGGCATCAATAGCGTATCTCAGGTCATGACCAGCTCGGTCTTGTACGTATGTTATTAGATCTTTGTAATTTTTTACGTCTTTAGGTTTACTAGGTACGAATTCTTCTAATAACTCACAAATAGCTAAAACTACGTCTATGTTTTGTTTTTCATTATGTCCACCAATATTATACGTTTCCGCTATTATTCCTTGAGTTGCAACCAACACTAATGCTCTGGCATGATCTTCTACATAGAGCCAATCTCTTATTTGGTTTCCTTTTCCATAAACGGGTAATGGTTTGCCTTCTATTGCGTTAAGTATTATTAGTGGAATTAGTTTTTCAGGAAAATGATAGGGGCCATAATTGTTTGAACAATTTGTGATTAAAGTCGGTAAGCCATAAGTTCGTTGCCATGCTCGTACTAGGTGATCAGAGCTAGCTTTACTAGCAGAGTAAGGTGAACTAGGAGCGTAAGATGTGCTTTCTGTAAATAAGTCTTCTATGCCTTCCAAATCACCAAAGACTTCATCAGTAGAAATGTGATGGAAACGAAACTCGGCTTGTTTAACAGGATTTAGATTTGCCCAATAGACCCTTGCCTGATCGAGTAAAGTATAAGTTCCTACAATATTGGTCTGAATAAATTCACCAGGACCATCTATTGAACGGTCAACATGTGATTCTGCAGCCAGATGCATAATTATGTTTGGCTGATAGTGTTGGAAAATACGCTTAATTTCATCATTATCACAAATATCGACTTGTTCAAAACTGTATCGATCATTAGTCTCTATGTCTTTCAGAGATTCTAAATTCCCTGCATAGGTTAGTTTATCTATATTAACAACATGGTATTGAGTCTCATTAATAATATGGCGTATCACTGCGGAACCAATAAACCCAGCACCACCAGTGACCAAAAATGTTTTCATTTTGTTTTATTAGCTTTAAGATTTTTTAAACAGATTTGCAAAGAATCTTTCCTGTAAGGAATGTTTAGGTAGTTTGACGAAATGTTTCGACAAAATAGTCACCATGATCACTCTGAATTTCAGGTGCTATTAATACTATATCCTCTATGGATTGTGCTATAAATTCCATCAACGTTTACCTTCTTCAGCTCGCTTAAGCAAGTATTGTCCATATTGGTTTTTAGCTAGTGGTTTTGCCAGTTCAATTAATTGTTGTTTATTAATATAACCTTGTTCAAAAGCTATTTCTTCTATACACGCAATTTTTAGCCCCTGTCTTTTTTCTATAGTTTCAATATATTGCGATGCTTCTAACAAACTCTCGTGAGTGCCTGTATCTAGCCAGGCATAGCCTCTGCCTAACACCTCTACTTTTAAACGATTTTCATCTAAATAAAGTTGATTAACGGTGGTAATTTCAAGCTCACCCCTAGCTGAAGGCTTAATCATAGCAGCTTTTATAATTACATCATTAGGATAAAAGTACAATCCTGTTACTGCGTAATTGCTTTTTGGTTGGTTTGGTTTTTCTTCTAGGCTTATCACATTTCCTTGCTTATCAAACTCAGCTACACCATAGCATTCTGGATTTGCAACATGATAGCCAAAGACAGTGGCTTTATTATCTTTCTGAGCATTAATACTGGCGAAAGAAAGAACATTTTGTAGATTATGTCCATAAAAAATATTATCCCCAAGTATTAGACACACATCATCATCAGCAATAAAGTCTTTGCCTAAAATAAAAGCCTGAGCTAATCCATCAGGTGAGGGTTGAATAATGTATTCTAAACTTAGGCCGATTTCAGCTCCATTTCCAAGCATACGGTGAAACCCAGCCTGATCTTCAGCTGTGGTAATAATTAATATCTCTGTAATCCCAGCTAACATGAGTACTGATAGCGGATAATAAATCATCGGTTTATCGTAAACGGGGAGAATCTGTTTAGATACGCCTCTGGTAATAGGGTAAAGACGAGTGCCTGAGCCGCCTGCTAGTATGATGCCTTTCATATTTATATTAAATTTATTTAGTGAAAGCGATAGAAAACTAACTAAGGAATGCGCATAAAATAAATTGAGCATTTTGGAAGTGAGGTTATAGCCTCGCCCAATACAATACGGGACTAAAGTCCCACTTCCAAATAAAGAGTTTTTAATTTTATTTCATGCACGATCCTAATAGCTGTTTATACAGAAAAAATTCTAAAAATCATACTATCTCATTACTTTTTGCCTTAATTTCTTTCAACAATTGTTTAGTTAACCCCTTTTATACAAAACCATCCGGTAATTGAGTAAGTGTCTGTGTGTGTTTTATGTAGATATATATAAAATACAAATTTCCATCGAAAAAGCTGTCAAGTGTTTATTACTTTTTTTAGGGTGCGTGTAGCTACAAAAGAAGTACCAAGAAAGATAATAAGAATTTTAGTAAACTGTTGTCTCAAACAGAAAAGGATGAATCCGCACTTGGTCATCAAGAGAGCAACAGCAAGGGTAAAAATGAAAAAAGCGGTACCGCTAACAACACCCAAACTCAAGAGAAAATAACTCGATCTACAGATAATTTAGGTGATGTTTGCAGTGAAGATCTGATTGATTCGCCCTGTACCATATTGAACGACTACTGATACCACCTTGACCGAGTGGAAAGCGGGGTAAACAGACTCATTTCTATTTGCCATTGACAACAAAACTTTTTTCCGGCTATCTTTATTGATTTTGGCAAGAAAAATATAGAAATAGGACATGTAAATGAGAAGTGATGTAATGCCGTTGGTAAGTGTGGTGGTTTCATGTTACAACCATGAGGAGTATATAGCGGCATGTCTATTAAGTGTATTGGAACAAACCTATAAAAACATTGAATTAATTGTTTTTGATGATGGTTCAGTTGATAAATCGGCGGATATTATCGAAACATTGAGTCATAAATATCATTTTTTTTTTCAACCGCAGGAAAACATAGGCTATACATCGACCTTAAATAAAGCGATTAAACTTTGTAAGGGAAAGTATATTGCTTTTTTGGGTTCGGATGATTTGTTTTTGGAAGATAAAATAGAAAAGCAGGTTCAATTCTTGGAAACCAGAGACGATATTGCAGTTTGTGGAGGCAATATGGTTTATATAGATATGCATGGCTCAATCAAAACCAAGCAGAAGAAAGTGCCTTATTATGAAGTTGATTTTACAACTTTATTTCATAATAGAAATTTGGGGCCAGCAGCATCATCTGCGATGATTCGATTAGATGTTCTACATGAGGTAGGAGGCTATGATTCGCAAATAGCACTAGAAGACTTATATATATGGTTAAAAATCACACATCAAGGATATAAGCTGGCAATTTTAGATAATGTGATGATTTATTATCGGAAACACGGTTTAAATATTTCTAAGCAATATAAGTTTCTGGCAGATAGTATTATTGAAGTATATGAGCAGTATCATGCTGAAAAGGATTATCCTTCCGCCATGAATAAAGTCCTAATTAGTTTATTTCTGAAGACTTCAAAATTGGATAAGCAATATGCTTTTGGATTATTAAAAAGAATTGATCTTAGGTATTATAATTTCAAAGTACTACGAGGTATTTTTGCTTTAATAAGACCTTTGGGTTGAATATACCTAAAACCGAAGTACAGGGAATTGATTGTTTAGTGAATGACTATAGTTTAATCCAGTCTTTCGGAACTAATTTAAACCTGCTGTTCAGTTTATCGTCGGTAAGCCATTGTTTTGGAGAAACGACCAATTTGTTAGCATTTCTATTAAGCCATGCCCCCCAATAGCTAAAGCCGCTATTAGCAAGAATGTTATGTTGGCAGTGACTCATCATGTACAGATCTTCATATGCAGTGTCGGCATTTGTATGATCAATAAAATGCATTTCTTGTATCTCAGCTAAATTATCTTTTGCCCATGCAATATCATCTGAAAAAACATAATAACTAGGGGATGGAATTTTTTCGTTGATTAATTTAATGGCATTTTTATAATAGGAAAGTGGCGTTAATCCATGAATTTGATTCGTTTTGGGTTCATTTGCATAATCTCCTCGGCGTATATGGATGCTTACACTGTTAGTTGATGAGATTGATGACATTATTTCTATTGTTTTGTTGTTTAAGGGCGTAGAAACTTGGAATTCATGTCTAAGTATTTTTGCTATGGAGTCAAAATATTTATTATTGATAAAATTGCCTCTGATATAAGTATTATCTTTTAAAGAAAAAAAGTTGGTGTCAAAACTCACTGAGGGTTCTTTATATATTCCAAATGCATTGCCATTACATTTTTTTCTTATCTTTTTCTTTATTTTATTGATTAGCCATGAATTACTTTTTTGACAGATTGAATCTATTTCTTTAGGCGAGGCAATTTCAACATTTGTATTAAGATGGTGTAGTGCGTATTTTCTTTTTTTATCTTTTTCAAGTTTTGAAGTATCAACTTTCAATTCAACTTGTAAATGTTCAGCAAGTGCTTTAGCAGCAGAATATATAACCATTTGGTTGGCAAGTCCGCCAACTAATTCAGCAATAATCATGATTAATGGAGTGAAGTAGTAAGTTTAGATTGGGTATAAATCATCAATTAAGAGATATAGAATCTTACTAAAAATGCATGGGGGGTAAATTAAATTACTCTGTTTAATTTACCATTCCCTAAACGGACAAAAAACTTATCGGCTACGCTTTGACCAGGTTTTTTTATCTACAAAAATAGTATTGATGTAAGTGTCGGCATAGACCATGTAGCCTTGCTTAATGACAAAATCAATGATGGCTTGCTCCTTCTCGGCCACTCCAACTCGAATAAACCTTAAGGTTTCTATACATAACACTGTGGGTCGGTATCGTTCAAAATCTAATGATTTTATAATGTCAAAATCTAATCCTTCCACATCAATACTGACAAAGTCAGGCCTACCGTTTGTATGATGCTCAAAAACCCAGTTAATAGTCTTTAACGGTAGCTTAATAACTTTTTTAAGCTTGTGTTTGCTATTTTTATCATAATTTAACGCTTCTTCTTTAGAAAAGGTATTCAGTGATGGAGTGCTCATGAGAAAAAAGTCGGCTTTATCCAAATCATTTATTCCAATACCAATATTTAAACAAATATCTCTTTTTCGAGATTTTTTAATTTCTTTAAAAAGTACGGGGTCGGGTTCAATACAAACGCCTGAAAATCCTTTTTTATAAAAAATAGCTGTATTACTTAAATAAAAGGGATGGTGTGCACCAATATCGATATAGGTGGGATGCTTTATTTTTAAAGTTTTTAAGATAAAAGATACGATTATGTCTTCGCCCGATTGGGCGTAACTTATTTTTTTATAGTTTTTAAATCGAAACATCTAGACTCTTTATATTATTCTTAATAGAAATCTCTGCTATTCAGTAGAGACAGTAGCTAAATCAAATTAATAATTTTTTTGTAAATACCGATTAGGCAGCTTAAATACACACTAATCATAGAGAAACAGAATCAATATAATCCTATTTAGAACTCGTATACAAAGGGGTGGCTTTAAACAAGGCCAATATTTTTTATTACTGAGCAAGGGTATCCTCCTGCAATCACATCTTCAGGTATAGCTTTTGTCACGACAGAGCTATTTGCAATAACTGTATTATCTCCTATATGCACACCTTTGAAAATTTTGACATTGGATCCGATAAATACATTATTGCCTATGTAAACACGGGATGTTTTTGGCTTTCCTCCTATGCGTCGGGCTGGATGTAAATCATGAAAATCGCTATCTGTAATTTCTACATTCAACCCAATGATAGTATTATTTCCAATAGTAATGCCTGCTCCTTCACTAATTATTATAATATTATTATTTATCCAGACATTATTGCCTATATCTATCTTTGAGCTTTTATTTCTTGATTCGATATGCCCATAACCACTATAAAAATAGGGGCTTGGATTAAATCCTAACTTTACATTCTCAGCAAAAGTAATAGAACCTTTTCCTAAAAACTGAGTGGGTTGATGTATTTTAGGTTTTCCAGATATCTTTTTACAATTTGATAACAACTTGTACTTTAAAATTCTTGGATATTGAAAGAAAAACTGCTTTATAGACTTAATATTCATTTAATATATTAATAATATGCATTGTCTCTTTTATGTTTTGTACTGGACTGATAGGAATGCTTAATACTTCTTTATGGATTAGTTCTGTTATCGGATAAGTTATTTGATTCCAGGTTTTGTATGCCGCCTGTTTATGGGGTGGAATAGGGTAATGAATTAATGTTTGGATTTTATGTTCTAAAAGATAGTTTTGTAATTTAGTTCTATTGGATGTGCGTATAACAAACAAGTGCCAAACATGAGACTCTTTATTGGCGACTATCGGCAACAAAATTTTTTTATTTTTTATTTTTTCAAGATAGATATTTGCGATAGCTTTTCTGTTTATAATTTCAGTATCAAGATATTTAAGCTTGACTCTAAGCATTGCAGCCTGTATTTCATCTAACCTACTATTCCAGCCACGATACTGGTTTTCATATTTTTTATGACTACCATAGTTACCCAATGCGCGTATAACTTCAACTAAATTATCATTATTTGTGGTTATCGCGCCTGCATCACCTAATGCGCCCAGGTTTTTTCCTGGATAAAAACTGAATCCACTGGCATTGGCAAGATTCCCTGTGCGTTTACCATTATAAAAACTGCCATGTGCTTGTGCTGAATCTTCGATGACTTGTAAATTATATTGCTTAGCTATAGCATTAATTTCATTCATTGCTGCGACTTGACCATACAAATGTACTGCCAATATCGCTTTCGTTTTTTTTGTGATTTTGTCTTCGATTAATGCAGGGTTGATATTATAACTTTCTATGTTTGGCTCAACTAAAATAGGAGTCAAATCATTTTCAGAAATGGCTAAAATAGAAGCAATATAAGTATTTGCAGGAACGATAATTTCATCCCTGCTTGCCATTATCCCTATTTCTTTATAGGCTTTTATGATGAGTGTAAGGGCATCAAGGCCATTAGCAACGCCGACACAATGTTTAGTTCCGCAATAAGGAGAAAATTCACTTTCAAATAGGGTACATTCCTTTCCATGAATATACCATCCACTATCAATGACTCTTGCGGTTGCTTGTTTTAATTCATCAGCATACTGGGCATTAACAGCCTTTAAATCCATAAAGGGAATCATTTATTTTGTTTCAATTTTATTGTTGAATAGTATGTGATTTTTATTACATTGCTCGCAATTCAATGTCTCATTTAATTTTCCACCACAGAAACAAATATAACCCTGGAACAGTGCAGGGTTACCATACCATAGGGTATTATTAGGGATGTCTTTAGTGACAACACTGCCAGCTCCAATCATCGCATTTTCTCCAATAGTAATGCCGCCTATGAGAGTACTGTTTGCTCCAATCGATGCATTTTTTTGAATTAAGGTTTTGAGAAAACTTTTTGGGTATTGTTTTGAACGAGGTAAAAAATCATTGGTAAATGTTACATTAGGACCAATGAATACATTATCCTCTAGTATTATGCCATCCCATATTTGTACTCCACTTTTTATCGTTACATTATTGCCAATTTCAACATCATTTTCGATAAGACAAAGTGCATTAATATTACAATTATTACCTATATGGGCTTTTTCAAGTACCACACAATATTGCCAAATATGAGTGTCTGATCCAATATTTTTAGAATGGACATCAGCGAGATTATGTATCATTTATTACCTTTAAAAAGTCATCATAGTTTCTAATATAATCTTTATCATCATAATATGAATCTGCTAGAACCATTAGCACACAATCATGACTAAAATTATACATACTCCCCCAGACTAGCGCATTTTGAAAAAGACCTACATTGGGTTTATTTAATGTATAAGTCTCTTTTGTATTAGTGCCATGATCAAGTGTCACAGTACAACCACCATTAATAGCGATAAGTAGTTGTTTTGTTTTATAGTGTGAGTGCTGACCACGGGTTATTCCGTGTTGAGTTCCGTATATATAAAAGACACGTTTAACATCAAATGGAACATTATGATTTTCTTCAAGAGCGATTAATGAGCCTCGTTCATCTCCCATGACTTTAAAATTAATTATTTTATCTTGCATTGTATTTTCTATATAAATGCTAAAGAGAGTAAGTTATTCCACTGTTTGTCGAAATCCTAGGACTAAATTTCGATAATTTTTTCGATAATGAATAATTGAAAATTCGTTTTCTGCTCTTATACGTAAACTTTCCCCTAATGAGTACAGTTCTGATTTTTCTAATTGAATATATTCCTGCATAGCCGTGGTTAATGCGTCTGTATTTCCTGCGAGTACGAGTTTTCCTTGATTTGCAATAGTGTCTTTTACTGCACCTACATCAGTTGCAATAACGGGTAATTTTGCAATCATAGCTTCAAGTACAACCAGTGGTAAACCTTCGGAAAGCGATGACAATACAAAAACATCAAAAGCTTGTAAAAATTGATAAGCATCAAAGATATTGCCGGTTAAAATGACAGACTGTTCTAGGTGGTGTTCATGAATAAATGCTTTTATTTGCGGTTCTAATTTACCGCCACCAATAATTACAAGTTGGGCATTTGGGAACTTCAACTTAATTGTTTTGAATGCTTTGAGTAAATAAATGTGTCCTTTTACATTGACTAAACGGCCAATTGTGCCAAATACAAAAGTATTCGTATCAATGCCTAGTTTTGTGCGGGAAGATGACCGGGGCAATAGTCCTGAGCTAATTTTTTTTATATCGAGAGAATTATTGATATAAATAACATTTTCGTTGGTAAAGCCTGTATTTTTATATTGCAAGAGGTCTTCTTTAACGGATAGAGAAACGCCGACAAGTTTCCAGAACTTGTCAACAAAAAGGCGAGTTATAATGCGCCTATAAGTTCTTTCAAATTCGCCATTGGCATGAAGTACACTAATACAATAGGCTGGGTTTTTAAGAAGTTTATTCACAATCAACATGATAAATAAAGGCTTAAAGCGATGTGTGATGATGACGTCAAACTGATGTTCATTACAATATCTCCAGAGTTGAAAGGTAGCGAATACTCTTAAACCTTTCAGATTTTTTTTTGAAATATTGAAGTATTTAGTTTTCTTGCAGATTGATTGCATTTCATCTTTACCTGGCGTGCCAGTAAGATAAGAGGTCGTTACATCAAATTTATCCTCAGCTAATGCTTTAATTATTTCTTCTTGTAGGTCAGAAGTGCGGACGTGAAACTTTGGTTGGATTTGTAAAACTTTAATGGGTTTGTTCATGGTGGGGTATAGAAGAAATAATGCTTTAGTGATAAATCAAAACCCATGATGTATATAGTGAGTATAAAGCGGCTTATTCCACTGTGTGGATACCATTGAATTTATTCAAAAAAATGAAATGAGCAGAGTATATTCAAGTTATAACAAAATATTGAAGCTTTTGCACGCAATAGAGTCAGAAGAGAAATTATTAAATTAACTTATTGGCTTTAACTAAATTGATCATAGTAAATAATGATACTGTCAATTCAATCGAAATAAATAAAAGATCGGCTAGAATATTTGAAAATGGGTATTTTCTAGAAACCTTCGCATGTTAAATTAAGTGGTGGTTAAGTCCCACTTCCAAAATAAAGTAATATCATTTGCCTATTTAATTCTTCATAGCTCTATTCAAGTTTAAGTTATTAATTGATGATGATGTTGCTTTTGAATAGTATAATCAACATTATTTTAGTTAGCTAAAATATATTTCTGAAGAGTGCTAGTGGTAAGTAAATTATATAAATTTTGTGCAGCTAAGAGGGTTGAGTGATAGAACTAGAAGATAGCTTTCTGAAAAAACTCGGGGAAGGGAAATCATTCGAGTATTTTATGAACATAAAAGGTGAAGTTTATCGGGATTTTGATGGACGAAGAACTCAACGCTTTTTTATTGGTAGCGAAGGTTTTTTTATAAAACAACATTTTGGAACGGGTTGGAAAGAGATACTAAAAAACTTAAGTCAATTAAAGTTGCCTGTCGTCGGAGCACAAACGGAATATACAGCAATAAAGTATCTTAAAAAATTGCAAATAGAAACCATGGATATCGTTGGATTCTCTCAACAAGGGATAAATCCTGCTCGCCTAAAATCTTTTCTTATTACCAAAGAATTAGACAATACCATCAGTTTAGAAGACTATTGTGCAGGGTGGAAAGATCAGCCAACCAGCTTTAAAGAAAAACAGAAACTATTAGAAAAGGTGGTCGATATTGTCAAAAAAATGCATGAAAATGGTATGAATCACCGTGATTTGTATATTTGCCATTTTTTACTTAAACAAAATGGTAATAATAGTGATTGGCCTCATTTATTTGTGATGGATTTACATAGGGCACAAATAAGGCAAAAAGTACCTGAGCGGTGGTTGATAAAAGATTTGTCTGCACTCTATTTTTCGGCAATGCATATAGGCTTAACAAAAAGAGATTTTTTGAGATTTATAAAAAATTACCGTGGTAATTCTCTTCGGGTTATTTTTGATAATGAAAGGGGTTTTTGGAATCGAGTTGAGCAAAAAGCTTATGTTTTGGATGGAATGCCCGAGATTAAAAAGAAAAGGTAATGATTTAGGACTTAAAGCATTATAATTTGATTCTAATACTCCATCAAAGCAAAATTGCCAGAGGACTAGTAATATTTGAACTGGATATGAAGAAAAGGTGAATTGTGTCAACAGAACTAGAATTTTCAAAAAAATATGATCAGCAGCATGCTGAAGATTATTATCACAAGCATAACTCAGGATTTTGGCGATCACTCTCAACATGGCGAGAAAGATGCGTTACAAGAAAAGCATTGATACTTGCAGGTAATCCTAAAACTGTATTGGATATACCTTGTGGTACAGGGCGTTTTTGGGGGGTTCTATCAGAAATGCCCGATAGAATTATCCATGCTTGTGATAACAGTCAAGACATGATTAATGCAGGATTGAAATTTAGAGCGCCAGAAATTGTTAAAAGGATTCATAGTTTTCAGGGTTCTGCGTTTGATTTATCAGTAGATGATGATTTTGTTGAATCTGTGTTGTGTATTAGATTGATTCATCATATGGGTGATGAACATGATCGTTTGAAATTGTTGAAAGAGCTGAGAAGAGTTACATCGTCAACAATTATTATTTCACTATGG
>VAPL010362793.1_pt1 | contig 13083 bp, 7 predicted proteins | sample 3395061 | NCBI WGS metagenome assembly VAPL01 (sample SAMN08290444, study PRJNA428436) | hydrothermal vent metagenome | isolation source: Deep-sea hydrothermal vent chimney 2 | place: Pacific Ocean: Juan De Fuca Ridge | depth 2182 m m | reverse complement strand
GCTCTACCAAAATACCCCATAATATCTAATGGAGGCTGAACTACATTATTCTACCTTTCCAACAATTCTCTGATTTTTACAGCCGCTTATGCAGCATTTGCCCTGCCAAATGCCGCCCCACCAAAATACCCCGCTATTATTTAACAACCTTACCGTGCAAACACCACTCGGCTTTATGCCACAGTGCAATACAAGAAAAGGAAACATCAACCAGCCGCATCAGACGGGGCTTAAAAGACTGATTTTATTGACATAATAGGCATTTGTGCATATATTAACCAGTGTGGGGTCATTTCTATTTTCCAGTTAAGTTAAGCTCGCAACGAGCTGATTTACGCAAAAGTTAAACATGGGTTGTGCGGTGTAGTGCGTTTTGTTGTTACCATAATAATATGGATGCTTACCTTCTCAGCGGTATATGCATCTTCGCCCATTGCCGGCCCGAGCATTGCTTTTTACTATGCACACAATATTCCAATTGATGAGCTTGCTCAATTTAAGCAGATTGTTGTGGATCCAGATCATATTTCAGATAGCGAGATCCTGAAGTTAAAGCAGTATGGCGGGCAGGTTCTTGCTTACGTGAGTGTCGGTGAGTCAGAAAGATGGCGCGAAGACTATTCTACACTCGATAAAAAACTGTTTTTGGGTACAAATAAAGCCTGGGACAGCGACATTGTCAATTTAGCTGAACCAGAATGGCAAACTTTCTTAATGAAGCAGCGCTTCAGCAAGCTTTATAAAAGGCAGTTTGACGGGTTTTTTCTAGACACACTCGATAGCTATCAAGCCATTATTGCAAAAGACAAATGGCCGCAACAGGAACAGGCTTTAACACATATAATCCACCAGCTTGCTGGCAAATTTCCAGCCGCCACCATTATCTTTAATCGTGGCTTCCCTGTTTTAGAAAATGTCCACCACCTTGTTGATGGTGTTGCTGCCGAGTCTTTATATACAGGCTGGGATCCATTAGGAAAAGAATATCGGGAAGTCAAAAAACCACAAAGAGAGTGGCTTTTAAAGCAGCTCACCGATGTTAAGGAAAAATACAAACTCCCTGTTACCGTCATAGATTACCTGCCGCCTTCAGAGCGTGAAAAAGCACGCCAAATTGCGCAAAAAATTGCACAGCACGGTTTTGTTCCCTGGGTTAGCACACCTAATCTGGATTACCTGGGTATTGGCCAACTTGAAGTTATTCCTCGAAAAGTTTTAATGCTTTACAACAGCGCCAATCAGCACCTTGGTGATATTGCTTCGTCCAGTATACATACCGCCGCAGCCATGCCCATTGAATACTTAGGCTATGTGCCTGAATACTATGATATTAAGAACCAGTTGCCGGGCGGAACATTAAAGGGGCGGTACGCAGGTATCGTTAGCTGGTTTGATGGCCCGGCAACAAACCCGGCTTACCGTAACTGGGTTTATAAGCAAGTTAAAGATGGCGTTAAAATTGCATTTATAGGGGAGTTTGGCTTTGATGTTGATGACGAGCTTTTAAAATTACTGGGCTTACGGCGTGTAGAAGGGAAAATACAGCAACAGAGTAAAATACAGTTTTATGATGATTACCTGGGCTTCGAGTCAAAACCCTTAATCAGCAAAACCTATAGCGAACTATTTCAATCTGTAAAAATGAGCCACAATACACCACATATCAGGATTAACCTGAACGATGACGAAAACCAGATGTTTGAACCCGTTGTAACCGGTAAATGGGGGGGGCTGGCCTTCTCACCATGGATAAAAGATTTTCAGACAAATGATTTTAAATACTGGATTCTTAACCCCTTTAAATTTTTTAAAACCGCGCTTGGGCTAACCGATATACCTATGCCCGATACCACAACCGAAAATGGTCGCCGAATATGGATGGCCCATATTGATGGTGATGGGTTTCTGAATCGTGCAGAAATGCGAGGCACGCCCTACGCTGCAAGCGTTATAAAAAATAAAGTCTTAAAAAAATTTCCCAGCCACCCGCATACCGTCTCGGTTATTGAAGGTGAAATAGCCAAAACAGGGCTTTATCCCGAGCAGTCTCCGGCATTAGAAAAAATTGCCCGCCAGATCTTTGCACTGAAAAATGTTGAACCTGCCACACATACATTTAGCCACCCCTTCAAGTGGCTTGGTATAAAAGAAAACCAGTCATCCGGCGGCGACTATAATTTACCCATAAAGAATTATAACTTTTCCTTTAAAAGGGAAATTCTAGGCTCCATTGACTATATCAATAAAAACTTATTACCCACGAACAAAAAAGCCAAAATTGTTTTGTGGACAGGAGAAGCTCTGGCAACAGAAACCGCTTTAAAATACAGCTTTGACAATAATTTGGCTAATATGAACGGTGGCCACACCATTATTAGAAAAGACCGTGCCTCCATGTTTTTTATATCACCAATGGTGCGCACTGTTGGAAAATATACACAGATATATGCCCCGGTAGCAAACGAAAATGTCTACACCAATAACTGGACGGGGCCTTTTTATGGTTTCCAGAGAGTGATTGAAACGTTTAAAATGACCGACAAACCACGTCGCATAAAACCCATTGATATTTATTATCATTTTTACTCAGGCTCCAAGCCCGCAGCACTAACGGCGCTACTTAACAGTTATCAATGGACAATAGCACAGGAAATATTCCCTGTTTATATTAGCGAATATACGGCTAAAGTTCTGGAGTTTAGAAGTATCGTCGCAGCAACAGACTTGTCCGGTTCACTGCATTATGCAGGCATAAACCATTTAAGAACATTACGCTCCTTTAGCAAAACCCATAGACCTTATATTAAACAATCGGCAAATGTAACCGGCTACAGAGAGTTGCATGACGCAACCTATATCAGCCTGGGTTCAGCTAACAAGGTAAGCTTAAATATGAGCAATTCAGATGACTCCGATATCTATCTGCTTCAAACAAACGGCCGCGTGCATCAATGGCAGCGAGATACAAACAACATTACAATCAGCCTGACATCCTACCTGCCATTGATCATTGAAATTGCCAGTAAAAATAAGCACTGCTATTTGCACGGTGTAAAAAATACATTACAGCAAACACCCACAGGCTGGCGCTTTAAATTAACTGCAAAAAAAATAAGCAATGCAACACTCCGCTGCCAGTAAACGTGAACATTTAATATCTATACCAGCAGTAATATTACTTGGTGTTATTATTGTAATATTGCTGCTGCTACTATTTCCCGGCAAGGGAACCTTTGAAGATTCACGCTATATTAAACACCCGGACCAGCTCTCTATTGCCTACTTAAAAACTATTTTTAAATTACAACCTGAGAATATTCAATTACGATTAACACTGGCTCAACAATATGTTGCGGTAAGCAAATGGCAGGAAGCCAAAGAACTTATCGATGGCTTTACATTTCATAGTGCCAAAGACCGTGCTCAGGCAGATATAATCAGCATTCAAGTATATCGAGAGAAGTATGCATATACAGACAAGAATGACCCGTCACGTTACCAGGCACTGCAACAGGCACAAAAAATACTGGCACAAATTAATCTTTCGCAATTTAAACCCGAGCAACTGCAACAACTGGCAAAAATTGCTTTAAGCCTTAATCGCCCGGCACTGGCAACCAATATATATCAACATCTGGCACAGACAAGTACGCACGATACCGCTAAATGGTGGGCATTGGCAGGAAAGTGGGCCAGGGCTTCGGCACAAAATGAATTGGCACGTTTATATTATCTCAATGCCTACCTTGCTACAGAAAACTCTGAAAAAGCGACTCAATATGCCAGCTTGTCAGTTATATCAACCATAGAAGCCAATCAGCATCAGCTGGCTATCCAGTCGTTAACAGAATACCTGCGCGTCTTTCCCGGAAACAGGTATTTTCTGGAATCGATAGTCTCTGCATATCAGACAATCGGCAACCTGCAAAAAGCAGCACAATGGAACAGCGTGTTATTAAGCAAGCATGGGCAAAATAACGAAAAAATTATAGCCAGGCAGATAAAACTGGAACTTGCGCTTAGCCATTTGCAACATGCAAAAAAGTACGCTTACCGGCTTGTTTTACTTAAACCCGAAAACCGGCAATACAGAAAACAACTTGCGCAACTGTATGAGTGGACAGGTCATCCGATTGCTGCTCAGAAACAATGGAAGATTTTAGCACTCACCGATAAAACCTTTGCTTCAATAAACCATGTACTGAGGCTGGCAAAAATGAATTATGATGATGCGGCAACACTGGCAGCATTTAAAATAATTGAGCGCCGACGCAAATTAACAGACAAGGAAATATTTGAAAAAATAGCCATCTATGAAAGACAGGGCAAGCCTGTATTAGCACAAACTTTATTAACAAGGTATTTAGCAAAAAAACCGGCCGATAAAGATAAATGGCTTCTATTGGCTAAGCTATACGAAAACCAGGATGATTATGAAGGTGCCATTAAAGTGTGGCAAAAAATTGAGCGCCTCTTTAGCCCTGCTTTGTACGCAAAGACCCAACAAATTAAATTACACTGGGATTATCAAAAGCATAAAAAAGCCTATCTAAAAGCAGCCACTCTGGATCCTGACTTTACAAAAATCAAGTCGCTTAATCAGCTACAGATATTAGTCGAGTTAGGCTGGCGCTTTAAAGATAATGCATTGTTATATAAAGCCAGCAAGGAACTTGTCACGCGCGACAAAAAAAATGAAGCGGCATACAAATGGCTGTTAAGTATAGCGGATGAAAACGGAGATGTTGACCAGGCCGCCCAGCTGGGTAGAACCGCATGGGAAAATACTGGCAAAACCGTCTTTTTACGTTTAGCCATTAACACTGCAATTAAAGAAAATAATAACCGCCAAACCCGATACCTGATCGATCTTGCTTTGCAAAGCAAAATCAGTAGCAAAGAACTGACTGACTATCTGATGATAAAGGCAGAAATAGAAAGTAAAGACAGGCGATTTTCATCTGCTGCAAAATACTATGAATACGCCTTACTTCTTAAGCCCAGCAGAAAGTATATTCATATTGGACTGCTATGGTCATTATTAAATTCACAACAACGAGAAAAATTAAAACATTACCTTATTGTTTTCAAGGGAAAAGCCTATCAGTTCAGTAATTACTGGCCAGTGTATGCAGCGTCTACCTATGCACTTGGTGAGTCACGCGAGTCTGTTTATTGGCACGCAAAATTTGCCGCACTGTATCCAGATAATAAATTGTGGCTATTAAGGTATGCCGATGCTTTAGAGTCGGCCGGGCAAGATAATTCAGCATTAAAACTTCGCCTTTATGTTATAAAGCAAATGCGCGCATCAAATATTTATACCGTACTGTCAAAAAAGCCGGTTAAACAATTAACGCAATATTACTTATCGCTTGAACGTAATATCGGGCTAAGCGCTAATACAAACAATATGATCAGGGAAATTATAGGTCGTAATAAAAATAACATTCCCTATGAATTTCTGGTTGCGTGGTATTCTGCAAAAAATATGGATGAGATGTCACACTACTGGCACCTGTCGCAACAACTATCACGGAAAAAAATATCGGATAATCAGCTATTACTTTTTGCATTAAAAGAAAATAATACCAGCGAACTAAAAAACATCCTTGCACGCCATTCAGACATATCCGCTGTTGACCGAAATGAGGCCTTAATACGACTCAGTCAATATGAAACCGCGCTTGCATATTCTGTTGCAGGAATCGGGCTATTGTCCAGCCAGGAAGAACGCAGAGTATATCGGCAACAAGCAGCCTCACTTATGAATATATTGCCAAACTACTGGTCAACATCAATCGACCGCTACTCAAATGGCCAGCTCTCTATTTCGACAATAAAAACTCAGCTTAAAACCAGTATTAATAACTGGAACTATACATGGTCACTCTCAAATAATGTGCTTAATATTGATACTTCCATTGTTAATCTTGGTGGAAATGACACTGAGCAGGAATACACTTTTGGGTTAATGCGCCCGAGCAGGCGATTTAATTTTTATTCAAACCTGACATACAACCAGCGTAGTGATAAATCCATTACCCCGCTGACCCTTGCTGTGGATTACAACGTCTCAAAGCGCGCAAATTTTAAACTTGCCTGGGAATATAACCAGCTATCAGAAGAGAGCTCGGCGTTACGCAGTTTAGGCATGCTGGATAAATTGCAATTCGGTGTCAATGCCAATATTGGCAGCCGTGAATATATGTACACGCAAATAGCGAAAACAAAATATCAAAGTCGCTGGAGCGAGGCACTGGCTGATGGCTGGAGCGCAAATTTAGGGATTGGGCACCTGCTTTCCACCGGGCGCAATCGCTGGGCGATTCAGGCTGATGCCAGCTGGATTGCAAACAAACTGGAAAACACCCTGCCTTTTCAGCTAAGCCAGCGCCTGCCCACCAGCACAACAACAGCAACCGTGGTTGCCCAGGAATTTGGCACTTTAGGTATTAGCATGCGCTTAAATAGAGGGGATATTAACTCAAGTTACCCACAAACAGGTTCGCTCGGCTATTTCGCTGATATATGGTTAGGTAAGGTGTATCCAAATAATGACTTTGCCTATCGCTTAAGCTCAGGGATTGCCTCCCGTGTTCTCGGCAATGATCGGCTTAGCTTCGAACTGTACGCTGACCAGACTAAAGCTAACGTTGGTAATCAAACCAGCTGGGGCATCACTGTTTCTTACCGGAATTACCTCGGGAGATAGATAAAAATGGAAAAATACAGTAATATATTCAATAAATTAGAAAATTATTATCAATTTTATTTGGGTCGCAACAAACAATGAAATACATTAATTTAAATGCTTTAATGTATGTAAAGCTTGCTATGCAAGCTCTATTTTTACTCTCCCTGACATCCGCATGCAGTGTTAGCCAGGTTCAGGAAGGCGCCACCCTACCTAAAAATGCACGCTGGATAATGCTTCCTGTCGTCAACCTTGCGGAAGCGCCCCAGGCAGGTATTCGTGCCGAAGCAATACTATCAACCCATCTCAGGGCAAAGGGGTTGGTCAATATCGATACTTATCCCTACCAACCTCTAAAATCCGGATTGCCCGATTTAAATGAGCAACATCGCTATCAACGCGCATTAAAACTTGCACAAAAATCTAATTATCAATATGCCATTACCGGCAGTGTTGATGAATGGCGTTACAAAAGCGGCCTTGACGGTGAACCTGCGGTTGGCCTTTCATTGAAAGTTTTTGAAATGAAAACAGGAAAGGTTCTTTGGTCTGTATCAGGCTCACGCACAGGCTGGGGTTACGAAAGCGTCACCGGCACGGTCAATAAATTGCTGGCTCAACTGCTTGGCAGCCTCACAATAGAATAACCCCCATGCGTCTAACACGCAAAAATTCACAGTCCAATATTATCAGGGTCGCCTCAAGTGTTGCGTGGGCGGAAACCCTGTTGCTCACATTATCAGTGCCCTTGATTGGTTACTTTCTGCATAAAGACGACCCTTTTTTCCTCAACTATCCCTTTCCCTGGTTGCTGTTTGCTTCCTTGCTACCGGCAATACGCTATGGCTTCAGCCATGGTTTTGCCAGTGCGATGATCCTGATTTCATTAATCACACTTGCATGGCGATTTGAACTTGTTCCTATCAGTGAGTTTCCCACAAGCTATACATTAGGACTGCTGGTTTTAACAATGCTCATGGGTGAATTTACAGATATGTGGCTAAGAAAACTAGGCAAGCAGGAAGTCATCACACGCGCACAAAAAAAACGCCTTGATGAATTTACGCGTAACTACCAATTACTAAAAGTATCACACGATCGTTTAGAAAACCGACTGGCTTCTGGAACCAATAGTTTACGTGATGCTCTGGTCAGCCTTAAATTAAAAGCAAACAATATCGAAGATAAATCAAATGTACTCACTAAAATAGCATCGAACATTTTAGCAATACTGGCAGATTACTCTTACGTTCAAAGTGCAAATATTTACCCGATGCAATCAAGCAATGAAATAAAAACAAAACCCGTTGCAACCCTGGGGAAAACTGTCATTGTTGACTCATCTAACCCCCTTATAATAAAAGCCATTGAAACCGGGCACCTGGTTAGTGTGAACAATGAACTAAAAACCAATGACAACAAACTACAGCAAACAAATAATTTATTGGTCACTGTTCCGCTATCAGATATTGAAGGGTATATATGGGGTGTTGTCGCTATACAGGAAATGCCCTTTGTCGCATTTCATAACGAAAATTTACAGTTAATAGCTGTTTTATGCGGCCATATTGGTGACCAGATCTCACATGCTGAAAACCGCTCTTCATTTACAAGTTCCGAAAGTTCTACATTCCTGCATTTTCTTGAGCGTACTATTTTTGACAGAAAACAATTTAAAATCGAGACAATATTACTGGTCTTGACCTTACCGGAAGATAGTACCCTTTCAGGCACGATAAAAACTATACTACTGGCTCAAATGCGTGGCCTTGATCGTGCATGGGTAAGGAAAAACACAGAAAATAGAAGTGTTGTATTTCTGTTAATGCCGCTTACCAGTATTATAGAATTCGAAGGCTACAAAAACCGCATGTCGGACCTGCTTAAAGAGCGCACAGGAAAGTCATGGGACGAGCTGGAAATTGAAACAAACCTGAGAGAACTAACAGGAAAAGAAAACGGTGCCAATATGATACAGAATTTATGTAGGGCAACCCGCATTGATCAATAAAAATCTAAACATCGTCATCGCTATTTTTCTGGAAGTTATCGCATGGTATTTACTTGAGCCAGCAACAGCAGAAGGAGAGCTGCTGCTTCAGTTTTTACTTCTCCATGCCATTGCAAGCTATTTTTTCGCTCGCTCATTAATGCAATATTTACCTGAAAATTATTTAAGTAATAATGGCAGGTTGATTCTATTTTTTTTTAGCATTTGCTTCTTTATCCCCTATTTAGGTGCACTTGGCTTATATATCGCATGGAATGGCGGCTTATACTGGCCTCGGGCCGCCACGTTTAATCTTTATAATATTACAGAAGAGCCTCCCCTACCTTTTAAACCCCTGGTTATTAATGAATCCAGCCATTATGGGCAGGCAGGCCTACCTGGTATTGTGAAAAATGCAACCGATGCCAATAAGCGGTTAAAAGCCATTATGGCAACACGCCAGCTGGATGATCGAGATGCTATCCCCATACTGAAGATTGCGCTGAAAGATCCCATTGACGAAGTCCGCTTACTGGCCTATTCAATGCTTGATGCTAAAGAACAGGCTATAAACTCCGGAATACAAAAGCTTGAAAAAGAATTAGTCAGCTCACCGCTCAATGTACGAGCAAGTTTTCATAAAGAGCTGGCACATTATTACTGGGAGCTCGCCTATTTAGGACTTGCACAAGGTGATGTTAAACAGCTGGTATTAAATCAATCCTGCAAAAACCTTTTTATTGCCCTGAAGATCCATTCAGAAGATGCGGGCACATGCTTTGAATTAGGGCGGGTTCTGTTGCGCCTGGACAGACATGAAGAAGCCCGGCATTACCTTGCATTGGCAATGAAATTGGGTATCTCAGAAAGTGATGTTCTGCCTTATCTGGCTGAAGTTGCATTCCATGTAGCCGATTACCCACAGGTAAAATCACTATTAGAAAAACTGCCTGAAGACGCCCGCAAAAATAGTTCATTAAATAACATTATAAGTTTCTGGTTACCTGCATGAAAAAGTGGCCATCTGTGGTTAATAGTAACCAGCCTGCGGATATCGTACTTTTACTTGAAGGCACCTTTCCTTTTGTCAGCGGTGGTGTTTCTAGCTGGGTTAACCAGATTATTCTGGGGCTACCTAATTTTAGTTTTGGGCTGGTTTTTTTAGGCGGTAACAGAACGTTTTATGACGGCTATAAATATCCCTGTCCAGACAATGTCGTTCATCTTGAGTGCCATTACTTAATGGAGTCATGGGATGAAAAGAAAGCCAGGCCCGTTAAAGGAAATAAGGACATTTTCCAGCAGGTCGATAAAATGCATCATTGTCTACGCTCATCAAATATTGATTTTGATGAAACGGCTTTAAATATTGTTATGGCGGCACTCGGTAACACAAATGAATTATCCCGCGAAGATTTTTTGTACAGCGAAGAATCATGGCAACAAATAAAAAACTACTATAGAAATTACTGTACCGATCCATCCTTTGTTGATTATTTCTGGACCATTCGCACCATGCATGCCCCTTTGTTTATACTGGCTAGAATAGTTAAAAATTTGCCGCCCGCAAAAGTATTGCACTCTGTATCGACAGGCTATGCCGGCATGCTGGGCATGATGTTACAACAGTCACGAAAAATACCTTATATTCTGACGGAACATGGCATCTACACAAAAGAAAGAAAAATTGACCTTGCCCAGGCAGACTGGATTGCCGATGCAAGTGAAACTTTTGGTACACGTCTTGACGATGATGTCAGTTATATTCGGCGCTTATGGATACGCTTTTTTGAAGGTATTGGCAGACTGACTTACAACTCGGCAGAACCTATTATCTCTTTATATGAAGGGAACAGACAGCGCCAAATTGAAGATGGTGCAGAGGTACAAAAAACACAAATCATCCCGAACGGAATAGACATAGCGCGCTTTTCACTTTTAAGAAAATCAAGACCCGATGATATTCCACCCATACTTGCATTAATTGGCCGGGTCGTACCGATAAAAGATGTAAAAACATTTATACGTGCCATGCGAACCGTTTGTAATCATATTCCTGACGCAAAAGGCTGGATCGTTGGCCCGGAAGATGAAGATGCAGATTACGCAAAAGAATGTCATGCCTTAACCGGAAGCCTGAAATTAGAAAATAATGTGATGTTTCTGGGTTATCAAAAAGTGGATGATATATTAAAACAAATAAGCCTGGTTGTACTAACCTCGATAAGTGAAGCACTCCCCCTTGTTGTGTTAGAAGCCTATGCAAGTGGTATACCTGCATTAACAACCGACGTGGGCTCATGTAGAGAATTAATAGAAGGTAACAACGAAGAAGACCGTGCGCTGGGTCATGCGGGTCGCGTTGTTCAAATTGCCAATCCAGAAGAAACAGCTAATGCCGCCATTGAATTACTCACAAACAGGGATGAATGGTTAAAAGCACAGGCAGCCGCAATAAAACGAGTTGAACGCTATTACACGCAGCAGGAAATGTTTACCAAATATTTGAATATATATAGTCAGGCTCTGGGGAGAGGTTAATGGCAGGAATAGGCTTCGAGCTCAGGAAATTACTTAGCCGGGAAAGTTATGTGGGCTTGATCCAGGCTTACGGCTTTGCCAGTATTATTGGTTCAGGGCCATGGGTTCTGTCAATCTTAGGGGTTATGCTGGTCGGCATTATTAGTTTAGGTCTGGTTTTTCCAACCTATCTAATTGTTCAGTTTTTAGTTTCTGTTACTTACTTAATGGCTGCTTCGCTTATTTTTACCGGGTTTTTACAATTAATGTTTACCCGTTATGTTGCTGATCGTTTATTTGAAAATAAAAGCAACATTATTCTTGCTAATTTAATTGGTGCTTTGACCTTAATTACTTTTGTTGGCGGAACGTTAGGACTAACCGTTCTTTTCCTGTTTTTTGATCAAGATATTTTTTACCGAATATTAATGCTTTCGGCTTTTATTGTTCTCAGCAATATCTGGATCGTTGTTGTTTTTTTATCAGGAATGAAAGTCTACAAACAAATACTCAATGTTTTTTTTGTTGGTTATGGCGTTACTGTTATTGCCTCAATATCATTAAAAGTATACGGCCTTAACGGTTTGCTCTCAGGATTTTTAATTGGTCAGGCTGTATTATTGTTTTCAATGCTAACGATGGTTATCTATCAATATCCTGGCAAAATCTTAATATCCTTTGATTTCCTGAACAGGAAAAAAATATTTATCAGTTTGGCATTTACAGGGGTTCTATATAACCTGGGTATCTGGATTGATAAATTTATTTTCTGGTTTACCCCCATCACATCAGATCAAATTATTGGCCCTCTGCGTGCATCGGTCATTTATGATATTCCAATTTTCCTGGCTTACTTGTCCATTATACCTGGCATGGCTGTATTTTTAGTCCGAATGGAAACAGATTTTGCTGAAGCTTATAATAATTTTTATACTTCTGTACGCGAAGGTGACACGCTTGAGCACATCGAGTATTTAAAAGATGAGATGGTTCTAACTATCCGCCAGGGTATATATGAAATTTTTAAAGTACAGGGCATAACCGTTGTATTGCTTTATTTATTAGGCCCGAAAATACTTGTTTTAATTGGCATATCACCATTGTATATTCACCTGTTTCAAATCGACATTATTGCTGTTGGTATACAGGTGCTGCTGCTTTCAATATTGAATGTTTTGTTTTATCTCGACTTTTTAATTATCGCTTTTAGTTTATGCTTGTTATTCGTTTTGTCCAACGCCCTTTTTACATTTATAACCATTGAACTTGGCCCGCAGTTTTACGGCTACGGTTTTGCTCTATCACTGGTGTTAACCAGCCTTATTGGTTTGGCCGTTATTTCACGCAAACTGGACCGACTGGAATATGAAACTTTTATGATTCAATAATAAAAGCATTTAACAAGCTGCCTGCTCTGCCATACTCTTTTAAAGTAACTATATGCTTACTTTAAAAGCTTACTCAACTTTTCTTTTAGACTGTAAACGCTCAATACGTGCCTCTAAACGGTCTACATCATTACGCAGGGTATCAACCGCACTAAAAAAAGGCTCTATTTCTTCTGCAGCCGGTAATATTTTAGATTCCTGCTGCAAATACTCCGCGACGTTCTGTTCTAATGTTTGTTTTGCCTGCATTTGCCATTGTTGAAAACCCTGTGCGGTACGACCAAGCTTATGTGCGATAAGGTCACCGGTGGATTCCGAGGTAAATTTTGCAAACACCTGCGCGAGCTGTTCTTCCCAGTCAATATCGAGCTGCTTAAAAAACTGGCTAAACTGTTGCCCCAGTTCCAGGTCACCTTCAATGCTGATATTTTGCTCACGCAGGGTAGCGGCAGTGCTATCGCCCTTGCTCATATTAAACAGAGCGACGG
>VAPL010020407.1_pt1 | contig 13093 bp, 13 predicted proteins | sample 3395061 | NCBI WGS metagenome assembly VAPL01 (sample SAMN08290444, study PRJNA428436) | hydrothermal vent metagenome | isolation source: Deep-sea hydrothermal vent chimney 2 | place: Pacific Ocean: Juan De Fuca Ridge | depth 2182 m m | reverse complement strand
GTATTCGGCGGCGGCGCCAATCTACGCCAGGCCGTTAACAACATCTTCCATGTCTATAACCCGGACATAATTGCCGTTCACACCACCTGCCTCTCCGAGACTATTGGTGATGATATTCCTTCATTAGTCAACCAGGCCAGAGAAGATGGTTTGATTCCGGAAGGCAAGCTGGTTATTCACACCAATACCCCCAGCTATGAGGGCTCGCATGTTACCGGATTCAGCAATATGTGCCGTTCCATGGTCTCATATCTCACCGAAAGCAGCGGCGAAAAAAAGAATCAGTTGAATGTTCTGCCAGGTTTCGTCGAGCCCTCCGACATGCGTGAAATCAAGCGGATTCTTAAAGAAATAGGAGTTCCAGCCGTGGTTTTTCCGGACACCTCGGATGTCCTTGATGTACCGCAGACAGGTAAGTTCAATATGTACCCCAAGGGCGGGGTCACTATTCCCGAGATGAAGAGTACCGGCGACAGCCAGAAAACTCTGGCCCTGGGGGCCTTCGCCTCCGAGGATGCCGCTAAGATGCTGCAGACCAAGGCCGAGGTCCCCTACGAAGTCTTGGATTTGCCCATCGGCCTGTCGGCCACCGACCGCTTTATCGAGGCCATTGTTGAATTAACCGGCAGCGAACCACCCGCCTCCATCACCGATGACCGCGGCCGTTTACTGGACATGATGCTGGATTATCAGCAATACCTCTATGGTAAAAAGGTGGCCATTGTCGGTGACCCGGATCACGTCATTGCCATGACCGAGTTTGTGGTCTCCATGGGCATGATTCCAACTTATGTTATAACTGGAACACCTGGTAAAAAGTTCGTCTTGCGGATCAAAGGCATTTTGAAGGATATCAATCCCACGGCCAAGATTAAGGCCGCGGCAGACTTCTTTGAACTGCACCAATGGATGAAAAACGAGCCGGTGGATCTCTTAATCAGCAATACCTACGGTAAATATATTGCCAGAGCCGAGGATGTCCCCTTTGTCCGTTTTGGTTTTCCCATTCTGGACCGGGTGGGCCACAGTTATTTTCCAACGGTGGGCTATATCGGCGGTATGCGTTTATTTGAAAAAATTACCGGAGTAATCATGGATCGTAAGGATCGTGATGATCCGGAGGAAACCTTTGAGCTGGTAATGTAGCTTTCAGGAGACAGAAATCAGGGTACAGGAATCAGGGGAAGTTAGTCCTGGTTCCTGTGTTTTTTTTAATTTAGGGAGGTGTATCATGCTCGTACAAATTGAGGACTGGCGAAAATATATAGATGACGGTGAGAAGTTTCTAAACACTGCCATTAATGCCGCCCAAAAGAGACCGGAGGTCTTTACCCCGGAGATTTTATACAACCTCACGGCCATGGCCATCGAAAAATTCTGTATGGGTTATCTCATGTACCATGGCGACCTGGCCGATAACCACACCATGGCCGATCTCGCCGAGGCCGTTGAACGTCATGCCGGCCCCCAGCCAGAGCTTACCAAAAAGCTACTCTTTCTCGATTCCTTCCAGGAAATATGTGACCTGAGCACTTACAAGCGCCGCCCCCCCAACAAGGAAGAAATTACTCAAATCCTGTCAATCGGTCAGGAAGTCAACAACTTTGTATTCTCCAAAATTGAATTGCCGCCCGACCAGATATCCGCTTAATGGATTTATCACCAAAAAGTAGTGATCAATCATACAATTTAACAATTTTGTCACGCACAAACACGCGTGCAATAGACCAATCCCCTTCTGACAATTATTTTTTCCCAAAAGTTTCAAGCCTCAACTCCTTATTTTAGGGGAAGATAATCACCTCAAAGAGCCACCCCATATTCAGAGAAGTTAGATTTATGGCCATTACCGGCATGTAATTTGCTTTAATAACTTTATGCCTTATATATCTTACAGTCCCAGCTCTTCCGCCTGAAGACGGCGGCTTTAACCTTGACTTACGATCAATAAAAACATGAAAACAATAAGACTGGACAGTCTGGATTACGAACGTATCAGGCAGGTAGCGGCCATAAAGTCCATGGAAGTTCAGGCCCTCTGCGAAATCGCCCAATTAGTAGGAGCCGCCGCCGAGCTTGACACCGCCCTGTCGGAAATTCTCCAAATCCTGCACGACACCATGCATATGGAGAGGGCAACCCTTTTTATGCTTGATGCCACAGGGCAGCGCCTGACAATCAAGGCCAGTTACGGCATGACAGAGCAGGAAAAAAAGCGGGGTATATATAAGCTGGATGAGGGAGTATGCGGCAAGATCTTTCGCAGCCGCTTCCCATTTGTGGTACCCGACATCACCAGTGAGCCCCTCTTCCTGAACCGCACCCAGTCCCGGGGCGAGATCGCCAAGGATCGCATCGCCTTTATCGGGGTGCCGGTTATTCTGCGTGATGATCCGGTGGGAGTTCTCACCGTTGACCGGATATTTGAGTCTAAAATTTCCTTTGAGGAGGATGTCCAGTTTATCACCGTGGTTGCCACCCTTATCGCCCAGTTTCTGGAACTTGACAAGATACTGAAACTGAAAGAGGAGATGCTGGTCGAAGAAAACCGCTCCCTGAAGGCCGAACTCAATAAACGCTACAACCGCCACAATATCATCGGCCAGAGCAAGGTCATGAATGAGGTATTCCGGCTTATAGACCGGGTAGCACCCAGCGCGGCGACGGCACTTCTGCTTGGTGAATCAGGAACAGGCAAGGAGTTGGTGGCCCGAGCCATCCATCAGGCCAGCCCCAGGGCCGACTGCCCCTTTGTTAAGGTTAATTGCGCCGCCCTGCCGGAAAATCTGCTTGAGAGCGAGCTGCTCGGCCACGAAAAGGGGGCCTTTACCGGGGCAACCTCCTTTAAGCAGGGCAAGTTTGAACTGGCAGACCACGGCACCTTCTTTTTAGATGAAATAGGCGAACTGCCCTTAAATCTCCAGGCCAAATTATTACGGGTTTTACAGGAAAAACAATTTGAGAGGCTGGGCGGTAACAGAACAATAGCGGTTGATGTCAGGATTATCGCCGCCACTAATGTTGATTTGGCAGCGGCCGCCAGCCGCGGTCATTTCAGGGCCGACCTCTATTACCGGCTTAACGTGGTGCCGGTTCTGCTGCCGCCATTACGGGAACGCCGGGAGGATATCCCCCTGCTTATCGACTTTTTTCTGCGGGAAAGTAATGAACGGAACAAACGCCACCTGCGCCTATCGAGAGAAATAGTTGATTTTTTAAAGGATTATTCCTGGCCCGGCAACGTCAGAGAATTGCAAAATCTGGTGGAACGCTTAGTGATTATGGCAAGCGGGGATTGGGTCAAGATCAGCGACCTCCCCTCATACATGCTGACTGAGCCGGCGAGAATACCTCCAGCCGCGGATCTGGCCCTGGCTCCGGCAAATGAGTCATCCCGCTGTCAGCCCCTCATTCCCGCCCGGCCGGCCGCCGCCTCCCTAAGCGATATGGAGCGTGAACTCGTGGAAAGCACTCTGATTAGAAACGGCTGGGTACAGGCCAGGGCGGCAAGGGAATTGGGGCTTACCCAGAGACAGATTGGCTATCGGATAAAAAAATACGGCATCGCGGAGAACAAATAACCAGCGTTGAAATTCCATGCGCAATCTCATCTTCCTGGTTTTATGTCTTTCCAGCCGCTGAGATTATCCTGTAAAACCTGGAGCCGTTGTAAGCGATCACAGGGTGCCGAATCTGCTTCAGGGCAGCCGACAGCCCATTTTACCGCTTATGCCATGCCAGAAACCTTTGAAATAAGCCCGCACTAAGAGCGGCTTCTTTTGCCGCAGGCCAAAGATAATGACAGCCCCAAGTAATTTAATCATACTGTTATAGAGCATAAAAACCACCAGTTGGTACCATTTGGCCCAGCGCCGCATAAACCATATTCTATTGCGGGAAAAATAATAAACATACTTCTCACTTTGAAAACCAACTGTTGTTGAGGCCTCATGTAAAATCTCCGCCTGGGGAGCATAAACAGTTTTGTAACCAGCCCGTGCTAAACGCTGCAGGTAATCCGTATCTTCAAAATAGAGAAAATACTCTTCGGCCATGAAACCCGCCTCACGGACAGCTTCAGCCCGCAGTAATAAGGCGCAGCCCGACAAAAAAGACACCTCATATATCTCATCACCCTGTTCGGCCACAATCGTTCTTGTCGCCCCGGCAAACCAGTTCAAACGACCTCCGCCATTCCATAAATCACGCGGGAGCCGCGGAACAAGAATTTTCGGCCCCGCTGCCCCGACCTGGGACTCCCGCTCAAAAACCTTCCGCAGGCTTAAAAGCAAATCACTCTCCAGCCGCGTATCGGGGTTCAGCAAAAGAATATAATCCATATCACACTCTAAGGCTCGCCGCAGACCGGCATTGCACCCGGCAGCAAAGCCACGATTCTCTGGCGGCCTAATCAGTTCCAGATCAGAATACCGGGCCCTGATTTCATCACATTCAGATTCCTCACTATTATCAACCACGATAATATGAACCGGCTGGCCAATATGCTCTTTCAGGCTCTGAACGCAGCGGCAGAGTATCTCCCATGAATGATAATTAACTATGATAATGGCGGTATCAGCTCTCATAATCAACCAGCCTCAGCGCCTGTCCCGATCCGCGTATCCCATGGCCGCTCCCATGGCGTAAACCAGCCTGGTACAGATTATTGCACCAGCAAAAGCCGGTAATTCCCACAGAGCAACAGGCAGTTTTTTACGCAGCTTCACAAGCCGCAGACAATCAAGGGTACTCCGTATAACAAACAGGGGCACGGCACTAACGGCCCGCAAATATTTATGCAGGGAGTAACCGGCAAGGTTTTTACAACGTACTCTTGAAGACCTGAAACCGAGGCCGTAAACAAATGCCCGCCGAAAATACCGGCTCAGAGAGAGAGATGGTTTATGCAGCACCCAGGCCGCGCTTAGATAGCGAATACTCAAGCCTGCCATTGTAAATTGAGTGGAGAGCAGCACATCCTCGCCGGCAAAAGGGATGGTCTCATCATAGGAGAAAGAAGACATTACTCGAGCGGTAACGGCATAATTAACACTGGAACAATGTTCCCGGCAGCCGTCCCGATCATCCAAGTACTCACCAAAAGCAGTCAGAGCGGTCATCCTGGCCCAGAAACCGTCTTCGTGACGGACAGGCCCGCAAATTATCACCTCCCCCCGGTGGAACCCGACATTTAGAGATACCAGCCAGGATGGACAGGGAACGGCATCACTGTCAAGAAAAACAAGGACAGCCCCCCTGGCAAGAGAAATCCCCCTGTTTCGCGCCGCTCCCGGGCCTCCATTACGACTTAAACGCTGAAAAATCACCTCGGGGTATTGTTCAGCCACCTCTCTCGTAATATCAACATCAGAGCAATCATCGACCACAATAACCTCAAAGGGCAGACCGCCTTCCTGATGACAGATACCCTGCAGGCAGGCGAAGAGGCCTTCCCGATCATTATAATAAGGCACAATAATTGAGAATAGGCATGGAGTTATTTTTACCATGACAGCAACTGGGTGAACAACTCATCAAAGGCCTGAGCGGAAGCCTCTTCTGAAAAATTTTCCACGGCCGTTTTTCTGCCGTTCACAACAAGCCGCTGGTATAAATCAGGATCATTCAGCAGGCGTTTCACGGCCTGACAGATCTGCCGGGGAGCCCGTTCAGTAATCAATAAACCGGTCTCTTCGTGCCGGACGGCATCAACAATACCTCCAGTCCGGCTGGCAATGACCGGTGTTCCTGCCATCATGGCCTCCACGAAGGTCAGGCCCTGGGCCTCTAACCAGCCGTTTGGGGCCGTACGTGACGGCCCGACAAAAATATCGGCGGCCGCGAGATAATCAGAGACCTGTTCAGCGGACTGCCAGCCGACAAAATGGACACAATCCGCTATCCCCGACTTGCGGGCCAAATCCTCCATTTCAGGCCTGTCCTGCCCTTCTCCCACCACGACAAGCGCGGCCCGCACGGAATCCGCGCGCAGCATTTTCAGCGCCGTCAACAAATCGGCCACCCCCTTTTCCTCCACAATCCTGCCGACAAAAACCAGCAGAATCTCACCCTCTTTCATATAACATCGGCGAAGTTCAGCGGCCTGTCGCGCCTCACGACCGGGGGGATTTACCTTAACTCCCATGGGGACACGCTTTATCAAGGCGGCAGCGGGAACAAGGGCTCGCACGGCCTCCTCCGTTACCGAACTATTCACCGTAATTCCAGCCGCCCGCCGCAGGGCGAATTTCTTGGCACAAGCGTACAGCTCACCCCGCAGGCCGAAGATATCACCGCCATGCACCGTTATAAGGTGGGGAATACGACCGCCCGCCGCCAGCGCTCCGATAAATCCCTGGGGCAGTATCCAATGGGAATGCAGAATATCATAGCGGTGAGCCGCGAGACTCCGGCGAAGGGCAAGCCATTCAAAAAAGAGTAATAAGGGAAGTTTAATATAGTTAAGCTTATTTTTACGCAGATTAACCATAGCGCCGCCCTGATAACAGATCGTTTGCCGGGAGGCAGGCCACAGGTATTGAAATCTTTTGACCCGTACCCCGTCAATGGTCTCCGTTTTGGCGGCGCCATGGGCATGGGGTGCCAGAATATCAACCCGCCAGCCGAGTTTCTGCAGATTCCTGGCAAGGTGCAGAACAAAGGGGGTAGTGCTGTCAGCGTGCCAGCGGGGGAAATTAGAGGTCAGAGTTAAAACACGCCCCTTTATCATGATGAATTGTCTGATTTCTTTAATTTTTCAAGATAATCAATTTCAATTTTCTTTACCCGGTTCAAGGTATCTTCAATTAAGCGCCGGTTAAAGGAAATAACATCACCGAGAAAACCAAGTACCAGAACCTGAAAGCCAATGACCAACAACGAACTGCCGAGAACAAGAGACTGAATATGGCCATCCCCCAGTCCCCGGAAATAAAAGCTGAGAAAACGCACCATGGGCACAGCACCGGCAAGCATAATCATAGTGCTGATCACAAAAAAATACCTGAGCGGCTGGTGCATGGCATACATGCGGGTCATGGTATTGAGCTGATTAATAACGAAACTGGGAATACTCCTGATCAATCGTGATTCACGGGTTTTGGGATTGGTACCCACATGAACACTTGACACGGCAATCTTCCTTTTGCCGGCCTGCAGGATAGTTTCAACCGTGTAAGAATAATGGGTCAGAATATTTAGCTGCATGGCGGCATCACGGCTGAAGGCCCGAAAGCCGCTCACCGCATCCGGCAGATCAGCCCCGGATAACACCCGGACAATGGTGCTGCCGAATTTCTGCAGAATTTTTTTGTGAAGCTCAAAATGAGGGATCTTGCCGGTCTGGCGGTCACCCACCACAATTTCAGCCCGGCCCGCCAGAATAGGGGCCACCAGCTTGGGGATATCCTGCCCCTTATACTGATTATCACCATCCGTGTTCACGATTATATCGGCGCCAAGGCGCAGACAGGCATCAAGACCGGTACGAAAGGCCGCCGCCAGCCCTTTATTATTGATATGAACAATTATATGATCGACGCCGATCTGACGGGCAACCTCAACGGTGCGGTCGGTGCTGCCGTCATCAATAATAAGGATTTCCACCTCGTCAATACCGCCAATCTGACGGGGAATATCCCGCACCGTCTGGGGCAGGGAGTGTTCCTCATTGAGGCAGGGAATCTGGACGAGTAATTTCATGATTTTTATTGCCGCTGACTATAAACGGCACCCCCACGGCAAAATGTTAATCATCAGGAATCAAAGACATTCAGTCAGCATCTTCACACGCCGGGCAATATTAAGCCGCAAATTAGCGGTATGGGCCTCCGGCACCAGGCAAGCGAGGCGGCAAAGATTTTCTTGCAGCGCTGCCCGGAGAGACCAAAACCAGCTCCTTCCGCGATAATATCATTACCGGTTAAGCCTTGATGTTTACCATTAACCAGCAGAATCGGCTCACCCTGATATATATTGGGTACAATATCATAGGCCGGAGACAAACACCAGCCCTAGCGGGTATGGGGCATGGCAAAATTCTGCAGATGGTCATCAGTGTTCAGCAGAGCAATATTAACAATCATCTGCCGGTAAAGTCCTGCAAGATTATCCTTGGGACGATGGGAAAAGCGACTGACAACCTCGGCCAGATCGGCATAAGAAACGCTGTAATGATTCTCCACCCCGATGAGGGTTCTGAAACTCAGCAAGGGGGTAGGCCAGGGGATTTCTGAGATAGTCCCCGGCATAGCGGAAAAAGCCCTCATAATTACCGCGATTATGCGGATTCCGCGATAACAGGCGCCCCACCGGCACAATTAGACCGGCGGTAAAAATAGCATAGACGTATAGATTGACCTCGGCCTTCATTTTCTCCTGACCCGTGTTTTCCGCAACTTATTGAGCTGCCGTTGTTCTTCATCGTACTCCACGAAGGGATCAACCGGCATGATCAAGGCCTGACTCCAAGTGTCCATAAGCCCCAGGATGGAACTTACCCTGATCCATTTGCCCAGGGCCACGGAGGCCTCTCCCCGCTCCATGCGGGCCAGCAGCTGACGGGATATACCCGCCCTGGCTCCCAGGCCTTCCTGAGTCTCCCGCCTCTCAATCCGGGCCTTCCGCAGCCGCAGTCCAAGTTCCTGAAAAAATTCTTTTTCATTCTGCTTTAAGCCCATAACCCACCTCGTGAGTGAATTATATTCATTACATTATATGGCTGTCAAGGAGTTTATGTTACATAAAACAAACATCACATGGGATGCGGCCCGGCTTTTATCATGCCTTCATCCTGCCATAATGCCTGTCGAGCCAGTCACGATAACTGCCATCCATTACCGCCCGCCACCAGCGTTCGTTGTCCAGCATCCAGGTGATTGTCCTGCGAATCCCAGTCGCAAAGGACTCCTGCGGGACGTAGCCTAACTCCGCCCGGCATTTAGCGGCATTAATGGCGTAACGGCGGTCGTGGCCCAGACGATCCTTGACATGGGTAATCAAACTCGCCGCCTTCCGGCCCCGAACCTGGGGGGCATCCGGAAAGCGGGCCTTTAAGCCCTCATCAAGGGCAAAATGCTCGTCCATAAGGCCGCAGACCAATCTCACGATATCAATATTAGTCCATTCATTATTGCCGCCAATATTATAGACCCCGCCCACTTCACCCTTCTTTAAAACCAGATCAATCCCCCGGCAATGGTCAGCCACATAGAGCCAGTCACGGATATTTTGGCCGTCACCGTAAATGGGCAGGGGTCTGCCAGTCAGAATGTTCACAACAACCAGGGGGATCAACTTCTCCGGGAACTGGTACGGGCCATAATTATTGGAACAGTTACTGATAGTTACCCGCAGGCCATAGGTATGATGATAGGAGCGAACCAGATGATCGGAGGAGGCCTTACTGGCCGCATAGGGTGAATTGGGGGCATAGGCCGTGGTCTCGACAAAGGGCGGGTCAGCCGGCCTTAGAGAACCATAAACCTCATCAGTGGAAACATGATGAAAGCGATGTTCCCGGCCGCTGCCGGTCAGCCACACCTCTTTTGCGGCCTTCAGCATGCTGTGGGTGCCGACAATATTAGTCTCAATAAAGGCATCGGGGCCGTGGATGGAGCGGTCAACATGGGATTCGGCCGCGAAATGCACAATAGTATCAATATCATGTTCCCGCAGCAGACCTTCCACCAGTACCTGATCGAGAATATTACCATGCACAAAATGAAATTTTTTGTGATTCTTAACCGCTGCCAGGCTGGCCAGATTACCGGCATAGGTCAGGGCGTCCAGAACCACCAGCACATCGGCTGGATACTCACGCCGCCAGTAATGAACAAAATTAGCCCCAATAAATCCGGCTCCGCCGGTAACAAGTATTTTAGACATTTTTCAACTCTGCCAGCATTTTTTTTAGATTAAACCGCCAGCGCGGGGCGGCAAAGCCTAATTTTTCCCACAAACTGGTCTTATCCAGTACCGCATAAGGCGGCCGCCGGGCCGGGGTGGGATAATCCTCGGTGCGCAGAGGCCTGATAACCACCTCCCGCCTTAGAATGCCCAGCCCCAGAGCCTCTTCCTGGATGGCGCAGGCGAAATCATACCAGGAAGCCACCCCGGCATCCGTCCAGTGATATATTCCAGTCAATTTTTCAGCTGCCAGCCGCCAGATGGCCTGAGCCAAACCAGCGGCCCAGGTGGGGCTGCCAATCTGATCGGCCACCACTCTTAGTTCATCACGCCCAGCCATGAGTCGAAGCATGGTTTTGACAAAATTATTACCATGGGCTGAATAGACCCAGGCCGTGCGGATAATGGCGGAATCCTGGCACTTCGCCAGCACCAGCCGCTCCCCGGCCAGCTTACTCGCCCCGTAAACCCCGATGGGATTAGGGATATCCTCGGGCAGATAGGGGCGGTAATGACAGCCGTCAAAAACAAAATCAGTCGACACATGAATTATCCCGGCGCCGACATCAGCGGCAGCGGCAGCGATATTGGCCGCCCCGTCCCGGTTGACGGCCATGACCCGTTCCACCTCAATCTCGGCCTTATCCACCGCCGTATAGGCTGCGGCGTTAATTATTATCTCCGGACATAAACGGGCCGTAACCTCGTCCACCAGCGATTCATTGGTAATATCAAGCTCCACCGAGTTACAGGCCGTAAGCTCAATTCCCGCCGGCACCGCGCGCCGTAGTTCCCAGCCCAACTGACCGTCAGCCCCTGTAATTAAAATTTTCATTTCTCGCTTTTTTTATAACTTATTCAGCATCCTGACCGGGGGTAAAAATTCCGGCATTGTAATAGTTCACCAAGGGCACCACCGTTGATGCTGCCCGATAGTGTAAGAGTTCATCAGTGCCTTAGATCGGAGTCTCACTACGTTCGCGTACCTTGTTTTTCTGCCCTTGAGTCTGTACTTCCTGCACGTGAGAGGGCTGAAACGGACGGAGATGAGGTGCTGGTAAACTCTTACCAGAAACCTAACCAGAGACATTACAGACTTCCGTTAATCAAAGACCTCGGCATCCTTTAAACAAATCCCGGCTTCATCCTTGGCGGAAAGTACCGTGGCGGTACCATGGACAAGGGGCCAGGCTATTGATAACTCTGGATCGTTCCACAGAATACAGCGTTCATACTCCGGGGCGTAAAATGTCGTACATTTATAGACAAACTCGGCGTAACCGCTCAACACGTAAAAGCCGTGGGCAAAACCGGGCGGCACCCAGAGCATCCGTTTATTAGCACTGCTCAAAACCTCGCCCACCCACTTGCCGTATGTGGGCGAGCCCCGCCTGATATCCACCGCCACATCAAAAACCTCGCCGCTGATAACCCGCACCAGCTTGCCCTGTGGCTGCCTGATCTGATAATGCAGACCACGCAGAATCCCCAGGCTGGAACTGCTGTGATTATCCTGCACAAAGGGCAGGTCAATACCGGCGGCGGCAAATTTATCAGCCCGCCAGGTCTCCATAAAAAAGCCGCGGTGATCACCAAAAACCCTGGGCTCAATTAATATTACATCGGCGATTTTTGTGGGCAGGAATTTCATTTCTGGCCCTCCTCTTCAATAATCTGCAGGAGGTAACGGCCATAACCATTTTTGCGCAGAGAGTCGGCCAGACGGGACAGCTGCGCCAGGTCAATATAACACATACGATAGGCGATTTCCTCAAGACAGGCCAGTTTCAGCCCCTGCCGATCCTCCACCACCTTGATAAAATTTCCGGCATCTAAGAGCGAGGCGTGAGTGCCGGTATCTAACCAGGCCGTGCCCCGGCCCAGGCGCTCAACCCGTAATTGGCCGCGCCGCAGATAGACATTATTGACATCGGTTATCTCCAGCTCTCCACGGGCCGAGGGCCTGATCTGGCGGGCAATGGAGACCACATCATTATCGTAAAAATACAAGCCGGTGACGGCGTAATTTGACTTTGGTTTTTCCGGCTTTTCTTCAATAGAGACCGCCCGGCCCGCGCTGTCAAAGCTGACAACCCCGTAACGCTTTGGATCACGAACATAATAGCCAAAAACTGCGGCCCCTTCGCTTAAGCAGGCATTTTTCTGCAGAATATCCGAGAAGCCCTCGCCATAAAAGATATTATCGCCCAGGATGAGACATACCGTGTCGGAGCCGATAAAATCCGCCCCGATGATAAAGGCCTGAGCCAATCCCTCAGGCCGGGGCTGGATGGCGTAAGAAATGTTGATCCCCCACTGCGAACCATCGCCCAGCAGACGCTTGAACTGTTCGTTATCCTCCGGGGTGGTAATCAGGAGAATATCCCTGATCCCGGCCAGCATCTGAATGGCGAGAGGGTAATAGATCATCGGTTTATCATAAACCGGCATCAGTTGTTTGCTCACCGATTTAGTAAGCGGGTAAAGACGGGTTCCAGAGCCGCCAGCCAGGATAATTCCCTTCATTTATTCTTCCTTTCATTCATTGATAGTAGTTCACCAAGGGCAGCAAAGTTGATGCTGCCCGATAGTGTAAGAGTTCATCAGTGCCTTAGATCGGGGCCTCACTACGTTCGCTTACCTTGTTTGTTTCTCCTTGAGTCTGTACTTCCTGTACGTGAGAGGGCTGAAACGGACGGAGATGAGGTGCTGGTGAACTTACTAATTAGAAAGCACCGTGGCAGCACCCGGTTATAGTTTGGCGTTTTCAGGCAAAGTAACTATTCAGCCAAACAACCGGGCGAACCCGGCCTCTATTTTAAAAGTAACAAATTCAACACGTTGCACATTTTGTTTATATGAAAGTCACCTGCCAAGGATATTGGCCTTGCCACGACTTTCATGTTTCGTTATGCCCATGTTGACCGGGCATGGCTGTTACTTGGAAGCGTGGTGCATAGAAGTAACAATAACCACCGGAGGGTGACTGTTCTATAAAATCATCTAAATTCCGAATTCCCAATTCGACCCGCATAGTATATAATAATTACGCTTAGATAAACTACTTTTTCACAAGGGGCACTATGAGACGATTATTCGGTACCGATGGAGTACGGGGAACAGCCAATATCTACCCCATGACCAGCGAAATTTCCATGCAGATTGGCCGGGCCATCGCCTTTCAGGT
>VAPL010261742.1_pt1 | contig 13101 bp, 16 predicted proteins | sample 3395061 | NCBI WGS metagenome assembly VAPL01 (sample SAMN08290444, study PRJNA428436) | hydrothermal vent metagenome | isolation source: Deep-sea hydrothermal vent chimney 2 | place: Pacific Ocean: Juan De Fuca Ridge | depth 2182 m m | reverse complement strand
GCAAATTACTCAACACGTAGAGGTGGAGATGAGCTCGTTGAAAAACATCTTGTGTTTATCAACGGAAAAAAAGCAAATCATGGTGATACAGTAAACGAAAACGACACTGTTGAAGTTCGTGGAATTGATAAAAAGCAAGACTATGTATATTTTGCATACAACAAACAGATTGGTGTTGTAACAAGCTCACCTCAAGGTGATGAAAAAGATATTAAAGAAGCTGTTAAAAACTCACCAGAACTTAATGACAGCTTCCCTGTTGGCAGACTAGATAAAAACTCACACGGGCTAATAATTTTAACAAATGATGGACGTGTTACAGATAGATTATTAAATCCTATATATGAACATGACAAAGAGTATAGGGTTGAAACCCGCGAAAAATTGCGCAACTCTTTTGCGACACATATGGAGTCTGGTGTTGATATTGAAGGCGAACAGACAAGACCTTGTACTGTAAAAATTCGAGGTGATAAAACCTTTACAATAACGTTATCTGAAGGTAAAAAACATCAAATAAGACGCATGGTATCTGCAATGCATAACGAAGTTTCTGATCTTGAACGTATACGAATAATGAACATATCACTCAGGTCTTTAAGACGTGGTTCACACAGACTCCTAAAAGGAGACGAGCTAAACACGTTCTTAACATCATTAAGATTAAAGAACTAAAACCATCAAAAACAAAATACCCGCCAACTGGCGGGTATTTTGTTTTCTTTAAGAAAAGATTATCGTTTAGACCATTGAGGTGCTTTACGTGCTTTCTTAAGACCTGGTTTCTTGCGCTCTACGGCACGAGGGTCTCTAGTCAAAAGACCTGCCTTTTTTAGAGCTGGACGTAGCTCAGCAGATGATTTAATCAATGCTCGCGCAATACCGTGCCTTACAGCATCAGCTTGAGCACTCATACCACCACCAGACACACGTACCTCTATTTTGAAAGTACCAGCATCTTCAGCTACGATAAAAGGCTCTGTTGTAACATGAGCGCGTTCTTTTGTTTTAAAATACTCATCAACAGTTTTACCATTAACAACAACTGTTGTTTCTTTTGCTGGAGTAATTCGAACACTTGCAGTTGCTGTTTTACGGCGCCCTATAGCTGGAATGTAACGTGTAGTATCAGTCATAATTAATCAATAATAGTAAGACGCTTCATGCGCTCCTTTCTTAGTTTGTTGCGTGGAATCATTCCGTCAACAGCTTTTCTTATAACTTCAGATATACCCTTTTTCTCGATAACATCTGACATAGAAACCTCTCTAAGACCTCCAGGGTATCCAGTATAGTGAGTATACACCTTGCCTGAGATACGACGCTCTGAAAGCCATAACTTTTTCACATTTTCAATAGTAACCCTAACAGGTAGAACCTGGTATTTAACAAAGTTAACAGATTTTTTACCAAGCAATACAGACGCTGCTTCACTAGCAACACGCCCAAGCGTACGTCCGCTCGCATCAATAACATAGTTTTCTATTTCTTTTTTTTCCATAGGTTTTTCCATAACTATTATACAAGCGCAATATACGCAGTTTTCCTTCCGTCTGCCGCCGTTTTTGCACGCTTAACTATCCGTGTGTATCCTCCGTTTCTGTCAGAGTAACGTGGAGCAATCGAGCTGAATAGTTTTTTTACGCTATCCTCATCACCTCCAAGGCGTGATATTGCTAAACGTCGACTAGCAACAGTTCCTGATTTTCCATAAGTTATTAGTCTTTCAACAAATGGACGAAGCTCTTTTGCTTTTGCCTCTGTTGTAGAAATCCTCTCATGGATTATAAGTGAACGCGCAAGCGAACGAAGTAACGCTCTGCGTTGATTTGTTGGGCGTCCCAATGACCTGCCTTTGTAGTGATGTCTCATAATTCAAATACCTTACTCTATTTCTTAGTTTATCGCCAGTTTATTCTCCCTTAAGAGAAAGACCAACTTCAGAGAGAGCCGACGAAATCTCTTTAACAGCCTTGTCACCAATGCCGTCAATGTCTTTTAGAACAGTTGGTGTTTTGCGCGCCAAGCCAGCAGCAGAACGTATACCAGCCTCTGACAAAGCGGTAGCAACACGAGAAGATATGTTCATATCATCTACTTTCATTTTCGAAGTGTCTTTTTCTTCTGTTTCTTTTGTATTTGTATCTGCAACTACTTCAGCAACCTCTTCTGAAGTAGTAGGGGCAATCAACTCCTCTTCTTGAAAACCAATTATTGATTTCAATTGATTTATCATGATTTCAATTGATTGTTCTAGAGCATTCTTAGGTGTTATTGCACCATTTGTTTCAATCAAAATATGCAGTCTATTGAAGTCAGTACGATCACCAACACGCATGTTCTCTACTTCATAGTTTACTCGTCTAATAGGTGTAAACGTTGCATCAAGTGCAATTGTACCTATGTCAACTTTTTCCTTTGCGATAGCTTCGCGAGGAACGTATCCAAGACCACGTTCTATTGTAGCTTCTAGTTCAAATGATACTTTATCCGAAATGTCTGCAATATGTTGCTTAGGGTTAACAATCTCAACTTGTGATGGAAGATTAAAATCTCCAGCAGTTACTGATTTACCACCCTTAACAGATATCGCTATTGTTTGCGAATCATCACCATGAAGTACAAAGTGTACTCGTTTAAGGTTAAGTATTATCTCCATAACCGTTTCGTGTACACCTTCAAGTGTTGCAAACTCATGCGGTGCTCCTTCAATCTTTACAGAAGTAATAGCAGCTCCATGCAGAGATGAAAGTATTATGCGACGTAACGAGTTTCCTAGTGTATGACCATACCCTGGGTATAGTGCATCTATCTCATAAGTGCCTTGTGATTCATTTTCAGAAACAACTCTAGGCTTGGACGGAAGTGTAATATGGTATTCCATAACTCAATCAAATATTACTGTAAATAAAACTAGCGACTATAGAACGAAAGCACAGCACTCAGGTCACCGGCTGGCTCAGCAGATGTCCTTGTTGGCAATTCCTGCACGCCTCCTTCCATAGTTTTTGGATTCCAAGAAAGCCAAACAGGAAGTGTTCTATCCATAAACCTTTCAGTAAATCCTTCAAATAGAACGCTTTTTTTGCTTCTATCGCGTACTGCGATACGGTCTGTAACGCGAATCTGACGTGACGGTACTGTTGTTCTATGACCATTAACCATTAAGTGACCATGAGCAACCAACTGTCTAGCTGCACGACGTGTTGGTACTAGACCTAAACGCCAAGCAACATTGTCTAGACGAAGCTCAAGCTGCCTATGAAGAAGGTCAACAGGAACAACACCATGTGTTGATACGGCTTTTTGTATGTAATTTCCAAACTGCTTCTCAGTAATACCGTATGTTACGCGTACTTTCTGTTTTTCTAGAAGCTGTTTACCGAAATCGCTAGGTCCGCGACGTCGTCCGCGACGTCGGTTTTTAGAGCTGCGCTCTTGTGCAATTGCGAACTTTTGTGTTTGCGTCTTTTCAAAGACACTAGCACCAAGTCGTTTTGCTATTTTGTAACGAGGTCCAGTTTTCATAAGCTATACACGACGTGGTTTAGGTGGACGCGGGCCATTGTGTGGTACTGGCGTTGCGTCCTTGATACTTTTAATTTGAACACCCTTGCTTGAAAATCCACGCAAAGTAGATTCACGACCAGGGCCAATTCCGCGAATCACAACAGAAGCTTCTTTTAGCCCAATGAGAACTGCTCTTTCTCCAAGAAGTTCTCCAACTTTTGCTGCGGCGTACGGAGTTGATTTTCGTGCTCCAGAAAAACCTAGAGCACCAGCAGATGATGACACAAGTGCGTTTCCACGCTCATCTGTAAGCACGGCTTTTGTGTTGTTGAATGTAGCTTCAACATGAAGAACACCACGGTCAATGCGTTTTTTGATAACGCGCGACAATGCGCGGTCTTTTCTACCTTGATCAAGCCCTCTGCCTGATTTTTTGATGATTCGTTTCTTACCCATAGTAAATTAAAAAATGATATACGTAATGATTAGGTTTTCTCAAGCGTGCGTTTACCAGAACCCATGGTTCGACGAACGTTTCCGCGCACAGTACGAGAGTTTGTTTTTGTTCGACCTCCGCGGACAGGAAGACGTCGTTCATGGCGCAAGCCACGTATAGAACGAATGTCTTTTAGTCGTTTGATGTTTTGTCCGATTTCACGACGCAACTCCCCCTCAATAATATATGACTCAGAAATTGTTCTTAGATTCTGTTCTTCTTCTGAAGAAAGGTCAGAACCTTTTCTTTCAAAATCAATACCAGCCTTTGTCAGTATTTCTTTAGCTCTAATACGACCAATACCGTATATAAGAGGTAGTGTGTATGCAAGCTGTTTATTGTCCGGAAGAGTAATACCTGAGATACGCATAATTTAAGTAAGTATAAAAATTAACCTTGACGCGCCTTACGACGAGGGTTTTGTTTGTTAATACGATATAAACGACCATTACGACGAACTAATATATCGCCTGGTTGTTGTTTTTTAATAGATGTTCGTACTTTCATATGTTTTATGTAAGACGCCTCACAACACGAGCACGACCACCGTATGGATCTGTTACAAGTTCTACCTCGTCACCAACCAACACACGAATGTGATGCAATCTCATTTTGCCAGCAAGATAAGCCAAGATAAGTTCATTGTCTTCAGAAACACGAACCCGAAATAATGAATTCGGTAGCACTTCTTCAACCGTGCCTGTTACTGTATCTTTTATCTCTTTATCTTCTGTCATGTGAAGCAGTAGCTATACTAACAGTATACGCTCAACGCGTCAATTCTGTTGACCAATTTCTGGCTTATTAACGACAACAGAAATCTGCGAAGGGTCTTCTGGAAGTGTATTTCTCCAGAACGGACGCAGCACAATATAGCCTTGTTTAACCTCTGGGAAGCTATTAAGCACTTCTCGAGCCTGGTCTCGTGTTTTACCAGCAACAGCAGCAGCGATACGTTCTGGCGTTACAGACCATACAACGGTAGTGCTACCAGAAAGCGTGAAATAGAACGTTTTATCAGTTGTTTTTGGTAAACCGTTTGATGGAATTAGCATGAGTGACTTTGTACCAATCAAAGACACTGGCTGTCCTGAATATGCTCCAGAAATAGCACCTGCAACTGCTTTGGCAAGGGCAGATTTTGGAAATATAACAGCTGTCATAGTTCCGCGCTCCTGCATTAGAACCTCGCCAGAGGTTGTAGCTTGTTTATTAGGTAATACGGAATATGTTGTTGTAGCTGCTCCACTCAAAAGAACATAGCCAGGAGGGGTCTGTGCTTTTATTGCTTTTTTAAGGTCTGTGTCTATCGCAACACTCAATCTCGTGCGGGTTGAAGATTTAATTTCAGGAGTAATTTGTGCGCGCAACCCAACAAAACCACCAGACATTGATGACTTTGAGCGTGCGTATACTTTTTTATAAAGTGAAGTACGTATAAGCCCAGGAACAGAGAAGTATGATGCACCTACGTTGTACTTATCTCCTGGGTTATCAGCATATACTTTCGCTGTAATAGCTCCTGGTATCACTCCATGAGCCGCAGGAACAACGACAGAAGAACTTATTCGAAATACAAGACCATTTTTTGTTTTAAATCGTGTTTTAGCTACAAGTTTTTGAAATCTTTTTTGAGTGTTGTATATCGTTATAACCCCATTTGCAACTTGTTTAACACCACTAACTTTTCCACTTTTTACAGTTTGTGACGCAATATCCTCTGCGTTTATGATTGTATAAGGAAACTCACTCGTAGTTGATGCGTTTGCTGTAAAACTTCCTGTTAGGTTTGCTCCAGCTGTCATTGGGTCTATTTCAATTCTAGATTTTGAAAACATAAACAAAAAACCAAGCGCAAGAAGTATTACAACAACCGCCACAATAGACGGAGTGTATGCAAACCGCCTTTTCGTACTGTGTCTACGTGGAGCTTTAGTAACGCGCTCTTTTACTTCTTGTATATCTGCATGAGTGTCACTCACAGTGCGGCGTGATGGTGGAATTATGTCTTCAAGAGTTTTACGCATAATGGTTATGTATTTCGTAATTAATTATAGCTAACTTATCTGTAAGTATAACCCGATGACATACGCTACGAAAGTGTTGTTATGCACTAAACACACAGCTCAATAAATAATTGTTATACAAAAGAAGCTTTAATACGCCTTACACCTGCAGAGCTTGCACTTTCTTTCAAAATCTTAAACCGCTTACCGTTTGTATGCATAACTTTAGTATTTTTTACGTGTGGACCTCCACATAACTCTTGTGAATACACTACACTATCACCAGAAGTAATCGTATAGACATTTACAACGTCTGGATACTTGTCCCAAAAACTTGCCTCTATACCCTTAGCACGGACTGTTTCTTTCGGAACCTGTTCTACCGTAACTACACAGTCTTTATTTATTGCTTCGTTAACATAATCTTCAACTTTATCTAAAATCTCACGAGATACTTTTTCTGGATTTGTAAAGTCAAAACGAGTACGTTCTACTGTGATATTTGAACCAGCTTGATGTACGTTTTCACCAACATACTTACGTAATCCAGCAAGCATAAGGTGCGTCGCAGTATGCAATGCTGTTGTTTCTTCGCTTGTGTCGGCTAACCCTCCTTTAAATTTCTGTGCAGCGCCCTCGCGCGACAGAGCTTGATGTTCCTTCATTTTCTTTTCGAAATCTTCCAATAAAGAATTTGTTTCTGACTGAGTTAGTGGTTGGAGTTTTTCTTGTTTACGATAGCTATCGTATTGTTCTAGAATCAGTTCCGCAGGGAATCCTTCGGTTGTAAAGAAATGAAAAAGTATCTGACCATTCATTTTTTCTGATAAATCTTTGGACTTGTTATTAAAGAGTTTCCATAGTTCTTTAATCGCACTACCGAGAGTTTTAACAAATTGTTCGTTTTCTTTTCGTAATTCATTTTGAATACTTTCAATATTTTGTATCAGCATTGGATAAGCATTTTCATAGGCTTTTGCATACATATGAGCGATATCTACAAAAATATTTTCCCCAGCTCCAATTCGTCTTGACCTTATAACAGATCGACGAAGTAAACGCCGAAGCACATACCCTTGTTCCGTTTTGTCTGGTGTAATTTTGGAAGCGAGCATAAATGTAGCGGAACGAATATGGTCGAGTACTATTCTGAAAGATTCTATGTATGCTCTTGCAATCTCTTGTTTTTGCGTTGCACTACTTTCTTCTTTATCAAAAAAGTAAACCTTTTCGGCAATTTTCGTACTTGCACTATTAAATACATCAATGGAAAAGATATCTGCATTGTGGTTTGTTGCGGCGGTCATACGTTCCAAACCACCGCCAAAGTCTACATTTTTCTTTGGCAACTCAGCAAAAGTACCGCCTTCTTTTTTTATATATTGCATAAAAACCGAGTTCCCTATTTCAACAAAACGCCCACAGTCACAGTTTGGATGGCACTCTTTGCCAAATTTAGTATCGTGCGGAGTGCCGAAATCATAAAAAATTTCAGAATCAGGACCACCAGGCTCGCCAACAGGCATTTGCGAAGGCACACCAGAACGACTCCACCAATTTTTTTGTGCACCATAGGAAAAGATACGTCCGTCTTGAATACCTAGTTCTCCACCGTGCTTTTCTGTTCCAAGTTCAACAAGCTTTGCGTCAATACTTTTTTCTGTAAAAAGTTTCTTCCATATTTCTGCAGACTCAGTATCGGCGCTCATTCCACTTTCTGTATCACCTCCAAAAACTGTTACGTAAAGATTTTTTGGGTCAAGCCCGAGACCTTCTTCTTTGCTCGTTAGAAACTCGAACACCCAAGGTAGTTGCTGTTCTTTAAAATAATCACCAAGAGACCAGTTACCAAGCATTTCAAAAAAAGTTGTATGACGGTTGTCACCAACCTCCTCTATATCTTCAGCCCGAAAACACATTTGAGAATTGACTAAACGGTCACCTTTTGGATGCTTTTCTCCAAGCAGATACGGTATCAACGGTTGCATCCCAGAAGAAACAAAGAGTGTTGTAGGGTCATTTTCTGGCACCAACGGCGCAGATGGAATAACCGCGTGTCCGCGCTTTTCAAAAAATGACAGATATTTTTCTCTTACCTCGTTAACAGTCATATTATTATGAAGATACCACGTATTGTGAATATAAAAAAATAAATTACAACATATAAAAACTTAATATATTAAGAACAATTAAACAAAACAAACACAAGATGTATAATGAACTTTCAGCTTAAAGAAATTTTTATACATACACCAAACAAACATGATTAAATTATATTACAGCCCAAATAGTTGTTCTATGTCTGAGCACATTGCACTTGAGTGGGCAGGCGCAGAGTATGAAGCGATTAAGTCTGACGTACATGATAAAGAATTCCTAAAAATCAACCCAAAAGGAGCCGTGCCAGCAATGCGGGATGCGGATGGAGATATAATGACTCAAAATAATGCACTACTCCGTTGGATTGCTCAAAAGTTTCCACAAGCACATCTTACAGGTGACGGGTCTGCCGAGCATATTTATCAGACTGATCATTGGCTTGCATACGTTGGAGGCGACCTTCACCCTGCATTTAGACCTATAAACTCTCCGTACAATTACACTACTCAAACAGATTCTGCATCGCTAGAAGCGGTTACAGAAGCTGCGAAGAAACGTGTTGAGAAAGAATTAACATATCTTAATGTCGGTCTTGAGGGGCACAATTATCTTGTGACAGATTATCCCACAATCGCAGATGCCTATGCATTTGCCGTCTCACGCTGGTACATTACCTCTCTAGGCAAAGACTTTACTGAAAAGTTTCCTCATATTGAGGCATTTTATAATCGTATGAAAGAAAACAAGGCTGTTGCAAAAATAGTAGCTATTCATAATCCTTCTAAATAGTAATTAAAGGGGGTCAAATTAAAGGGGTCTGAATTAAAGGGGTCTGACCCCTTTGTTTGCAGACCCCTTTGTTTGTTCAACATATTTAGTTAGAATTAGATTGCAGAAAGTTATATATTTGCACGAAATAAATAGAACCCGCATAATCGTTATATGACAAAAAATAAAAAAGACTCGTGGGGAATTGATACTCGCGATATGGACATTAAAATTCGACCGCAAAATGATTTTTATCATTACGCCAATGGCGACTGGATGAAAAAAAATCCAATTCCAGAACATGAATCTAGATGGGGCTCTTTCCTTATGTTGCGTTACGATACCGAGAAAAAGCTACATGCTTTAATCGCCGATATACAAGATAAGAAAAACTTAAAAGTTGGAAGTGCTGGTCAGATGGTACGTGATTTTTATGTTTCAGCCTTAGATATGAAGCGACGTAACGAGCTTGGTATGAAGCCCATTACTCCATTTCTTGATCTCATTAAAAAAATCAAAGATGTACAATCGCTCATTCTAGCTTTTGCTCATCTAGAGAGAATCGGTGGTGGTGGTCCATTTGGAATCGGAGTTGATCAAGATATGAAAAATAGTGAAAAGTATATCCTTCATATTTATCAAAGTGGGCTCGGTATGCCAGATCGTGACTACTATTTGAAAAGTGATGCAGAATCACTTCGTGTGCGCAATGCTTATGAAAAACATATTGAAGCAATTCTCATACTTTCCGGTAGAACTAAAAATGAGGCGAAAAGTGACCGTGAGATAATTATGCGTATTGAGACAAATATCGCGAAGGTGTCTATGATGAAAGAAGACTTGCGTGATGTTGATAAGACATACCATAAGATGAGTGTTTCCTCTCTTTCGCGTATCACTCCATCTGTAAATTGGGATATCTTTTTAAAAGAGATTGGTGCTGAAGGAGTTCGCAATATTGTTGTAATGCAACCAAAATTCATTACTGCTATAAGCAAGATGCTCGAAAGAGAATCCATAGAGGACTGGAAAACGTATCTTACGTGGCATTTGGTAGGTGGAGTGGCAAGCTCGTTAACTGCGAAGTTTGAAAAACAGAACTTTGCTTTTTATGGAACCGCTCTTTCTGGAGTAACAAAAATGAAACCATTGTGGCGTAGGGCGCTCGGTGCTGTGAATGGCAATCTTGATGAACTTTTGGGGGAGCTTTATGTAAAAGAACATTTTAGTCAGCAAGCAAAAAAGAAAATAAAAGAAGTAGTTGCTGATTTATTTGAGGCGTATGAAGCACGTATTAGAAATCTTGATTGGATGAGCGCACCAACAAAAAGAAAAGCACTTAATAAACTTCATCAAATAAATCGTAAGCTCGGCTATCCTGACAAATGGAAGAGTTATCGTGGTCTTACCATAACTCCAGATGATTACTTTGGTAATTTAATACGCTCAGCACTCTTTGAGCACAAACGTGAGATGCGCCGTCTACATAAAACGGTTGATAGAAGCGAGTGGTTTATGAGCCCACAAACGGTAAATGCCTACTATAGTTTTGGAATGAATGACATTGTATTCCCTGCCTCTATTTTACAGCCTCCGTTCTTCTCTGTTGACGCAGACGATGCGCTTAACTATGGCGCAATGGGCTCTGTTATAGGACATGAGATTACTCACGGCTTTGACGACCAGGGGTCAAAGTTTGACGGCAAAGGAAATAGAAAGACATGGTGGGCGTGTAGCGACTCAGAACAATTCGCCCAAAAAGCAAGTGTACTCATTAAACAATTTAACGAGTACACTGTCGCAGATGGAATCAAAGTAAATGGACAGCTGACGCTCGGTGAAAACATAGCCGACCTCGGTGGAGCATCCATTGCTTTTGATGCCTACCAAATTCGCCTAGGAAAAACTACTAGAAAAGATATAGATGGCTTTACTCCTGAACAACGATTCTTTTTAGGGTTCGCACTTTTCGAACGTGAAAACGAACGTCCTGAGGCACAAAAAACGCACGTACTTACTGACCCGCACTCACCTGGCATATTTAGAATTAATGGGCCAATGTCTAACATACCCGAGTTTTATGAAGCGTTCGATGTAAAAAAAGGTGATGCGCTCTACCGAACGCCAAAGGCGCGCGCCAAAATCTGGTAATAATACGCAAACAGTAAGTATATTTGCGTTATCTGCATAACACAGATATTCTTTTACATAGATGTGTGTAAAAAGTAAACCTCGAACAAATAATGGAGGTGTAGTATGCACGGTAACAAAGAATTACCACAACAGATGAATCCTGAAAGGATATTTCAGGGTGAAGAATTGCAGCGAATATCAACATGCTGCATATGCAAGGTCATGTTCGTGACATCAGCAGGTGTCATATATGACGTTGGGTGGCTAAACGATAATGATGAAGAAGAGTATGACACGTTCATTTTTTGTTCGTTGTCATGTGTCTTGGATGCACTTGAACCAGACGGGAACGCATGAAAGCGAGGTGTGTTATGAAAATTACTCAAACAAGGACAACCGCACATATTAACAGTTGTTGTAATGAAAACTTCCTTTGCCCTGTTTGTTCTAAAAAATTCACAATAGAAACGTCATTCGTTTACACTGGTCCGTATCGTATTGAAGATATGGATATGGACGATATATTATTTATTCGATTAGTGTGCTGCTCATTAAAATGCTTGCTTGAAGCAGCTATCGTAAAAGGTACAGTGTAACAAATAAGAATTGAAAGAGGCGGCACAACAAATGTGTCGCCTCTACTGATTTCACAAACAAAAATTATGTTTACTTTTAAATAAACATAATTATACATATAAATCACCAGTCGTATATGTACAGTTGTTTTTTTATCCTAATTTTATAAATTATCTAAAATAAATTTCAACCTCTCAGACGGTGGCATTACCGAAACTTTCACAATATCCACATCTATCTTTCTATAGCTCTCTTCTAGAAGTCTGTGAAGCTCGACCTGTTCTTCTCTAGTCTCTGTTCTTGCATAATCTTTTTGAAAATCAAGAATGTCTAGCAAAAAGACTTTTTTGTACTGCAAACCAATCATCGAACTACTCAAAAGGTCGCTCTTTCTAACACCGCCTAAAGTATAGTGTGCGTCGCTGTCTGGGATAGCGCTATCAAAAAAAGTCACGACTTTTTTTGATAGGTTTTTCTCTGCTTCAATTTTAAGTTTTAAAATTTCTTCTTGAAAAGACTCGTTGTTTTCTCTTATTTCTTCGATCTTTTTTCCATTACTTATATTATAATCAATATAAACCCTTGCCATCTCATGCATTACATTAAAACCTTTATCTTTTAAGAGATTTATTATAGTGGTTTTTCCAGAAGAAGGAGCTCCAGCTATAACATACCAATTATTTTCCATTAACCTCATTCTATACTATAAAATTGCATGTTTAGAAATTCTTTATGAAAAGCTTGGAACATAGTGAAAAAACACCAAAACTTTTCTATTTTTTTAACAATACAGAAAAGCTAGATTGTTACGCACCAAAATGAAAAAATTGTGTTACACACTATAACCAATCTATCGGTGAGTTGTTGTATGTGGTTAGGTAGTCGTTTGCTTTGCTAAAATGTTTGCATCCGAAGAAGCCATTGTATGCGGAAAATGGTGATGGATGCGCTGCCTCCAACACAAGGTGCTTTACACGGTCGATGCGTGCGCCCTTTTGTTTTGCGTAATTTCCCCAGAGTATAAAAACAATACGTTCGCGCTTTTCAGAAAGCGTGTGTATTACAGTATCTGTAAAATCCTCCCAGCCACGTTTTTGATGACTACCAGCCATGTGTGCACGTACTGTGAGCGTAGAGTTAAGTAATAAAACTCCTTGAGTTGCCCAACGCGACAGGTCCCCATTTTTGGACTCAACAGACTTACTAGTGTCACTTTCTATTTCTTTAAATATATTTTTCAATGATGGAGGTAGTAATCTTTCACTATTGACAGCAAAACACAAACCATTCGCCTGCCCTTGCCCGTGGTACGGGTCTTGCCCAAGTATCACAACTTTTACTTTTTCAAATGGACATAAATCAAACGCACGAAATATATTCTCTGGTGCTGGATATACTGACTCACTCTTGTACTCATTTTTTACAAAATCAGTAAGCACGGCAAAGTAAGGTTTTTTGAATTCCTCTACCAATTCTTTTTCCCACGATGGTTCAATTTTTACTTTCATATTT
>VAPL010067746.1_pt1 | contig 13104 bp, 12 predicted proteins | sample 3395061 | NCBI WGS metagenome assembly VAPL01 (sample SAMN08290444, study PRJNA428436) | hydrothermal vent metagenome | isolation source: Deep-sea hydrothermal vent chimney 2 | place: Pacific Ocean: Juan De Fuca Ridge | depth 2182 m m | reverse complement strand
GGAACACGGAGGGGTGGTTCGGAGCGAAGATCACCGTCTCGGACCTCGATCCGAACTCGGCACACCAGACCGTCGTGGCATTTGGCACGCGGGTCCATGAGGCGGCACACGAGGTCCTCGAGGGCTGATCCCCTCGCCGATCTCACCGGCGCAGACCTACGTCATGTGCTAGACAGTGGTCATGGCATTCCCCTCTCCCTTCTATCGATGGCGGCCGCATCCGTGGCACGGCCTTTCGGCCGGCGATGATGCGCCGCGGTGTGTCAACGCGTTCATCGAGATCACACCATTCGACGTGGTGAAGTACGAGGTCGACAAGGAGACCGGCTACCTGAAAGTGGACCGGCCGCAGCAGGGATCGTCGTCACCTCCGGTGCTCTACGGGTTCATCCCACGAACATTCTGTGACGTCCACGTCGCCGAACTCTGTGAGGGAACCGACCGCTCCGACGGGGACCCGCTCGACATCTGTGTCATCTCGGAGCGGCCCATCAACAGGGTCGAGGTGCTCATCCGTGCCCGTGTCGTTGGAGGACTCCAGATGATCGACGGTGGAGAGGCCGATGACAAGATCATCGCTATCCTCGATGCCGACCCGGTCTGGGCCGATGTACACGACATCTCCGATCTTCCGACGGCCCTCGTCTCGCGTATCGAGCACTACTTCCTCTCCTACAAGTCGATTCCCGGCGAACCGGGAACGGTGTCCATCCCGATGATCTACGGAGCAGAACACGCCCAGAACGTTGTGCGAGCAGCGATGCGGGACTACGGAGACACCTTCGGTGAGCGCTGACGGTGACGTCGCTGCCCTGGAGAGCTTCAAGCCGCTGACCCAGGACCAGGTCGACGAGCGAGTCCGATCGGGAGACGTGAACGTCCTCGATGCCGCTGAGTCGCGATCCTTTGCGAACATCCTGCGAGCCAACATCGTCACGCGTTTCAACGCCATCATCGGTGCGTTGCTCGTGGTGATCCTCGTGTTCGGTCATCCTCTCGACGCGATGTTCGGACTCGTCATGGTCGCCAACGCACTCATCGGTATCGTTCAGGAACTCCGGGCCAAGCGCACACTCGACCGCCTGACACTGCTCGTCGCCCCGAAGGCCATCGTGCGGCGCGTCGACGGTGACCGTGAGATCCCTGTGAACGAGATCGTTCGGGATGACGTGCTGCTCCTCGCACGGGGGTTGCAGATCCCTGTCGATGCCACCGTGGTCTCGAGCGACGGTCTCGAGATCTCGGAGGCGCTCCTCACCGGCGAGTCGGACCCGATCATGAAGCCCCAGGGTGCAACGGTGCTGAGCGGGAGCTTCGTCGTCTCCGGGACCGGGCTCGTCGGGGTGACTGCGGTGGGAGCCGATGCGTACGCGAACGTGCTGGCATCGGAGGCCAGACAGTTCACGTTGTCCAAGAGCGAGTTGCGAGCAGCGATCGACCAGATCCTGAAGATCGTCACATGGCTGATCGTGCCGACATCTGCCCTGCTGGTGTGGAGCCAGTTGCAGTCCGGCCAGTCGATCGCTGAAGGCATAGTTGGTGCGGTGGCCGGCGTCGTCGCCATGGTTCCTCAAGGACTCGTGCTGCTCGTTTCGATGTCCCTTGCCGTGGCAGTCGTTGCCCTCGGGCGACGCAACGTGCTCGTGCAAGAACTGCCCGCGGTCGAGACACTCGCGAGGGTCGACACCATCTGTGTGGACAAGACCGGTACCTTGACCACGGGTCGTATTGCGTTCACCGAGTACGTGGGCATCGCCGAGATCGATGGAGACGTATCCGTCGTGCTCGGAGCGATCGCAGCATCGGACCCGGATCCGAACGCGACGATGCAGGCGCTGCGAGATGCGTTCCCGCACGAAGGCACGGAGACCGCCGGGCACCGGATCCCGTTCTCGTCGGACCGCAAGGCGTCCGCTGTGGTCCTCAGCGACGACTCAGCGTGGGTTCTGGGTGCACCCGAGCTCGTACTCGACGAGGGTGATCGGGAGACGTTCGAGCCAGATCTGGCCCGGTTCACCGATGAGGGGAAGCGGGTGCTTGTCCTGGCACGGACCTCACGTGACGCAGTCGTCGCAGGATCCATCGACCCGGGACGACCCGTTCTGCTCCTCGTGTTCTCCGAGGAGACGCGGGGCGACGCTGAATCGACGATCGGCTACTTCGTCTCTCAAGGGGTCGATGTGAAGGTCATCTCGGGAGACGGTGCAGGAACCGTGGCTGCGATCGCAGCTCGTGTCGGGGTTCCCGGCACAGTGTCGATCGACGCCACGAACCTCCCCGATCCTGAGGATCCCCGATTCAGCGAGATCGTGGGTGCTACGTCGATCTTCGGCCGCGTGAAGCCGGAGCAGAAGCGAGCGATCGTCACCGCGCTCCAGGAGCAGGGCAGAACCGTTGCAATGACGGGCGACGGTGTCAACGACGTCCTGGCGTTGAAGCAGTCCGACATGGGTATCGCGATGGGCTCGGGATCAGGCGCCACGCGTGCAGTCGCACAGCTCGTCCTGCTTGATGACCGCTTCGCTTCGTTGCCTCACGTCGTTGCGGAAGGCCGGCGCGTGGTTGCGAACATGGAAAGGGTTGCATCCCTGTTCCTGACGAAGACGGTCTATGCGACGTTCCTTGCCGTGTTGATCGGCTTCGTAGGGCTGGTCTTTCCGTTCCTTCCGAGACACATGACGCTCGTCGGCGCGCTCACCATCGGCATTCCGGCATTCGTGCTGTCGTTCGAGAAGCATGAAAGGCCGATCAAGCCTGGGTTCCTGACGAGGGTTCTGGCGTTCGCGGTTCCTGCCGGACTCGTGTCAGGGCTCTTCCTGTTCGTCATGTACGGGATCTCGCGAGTCGACCGTTTCGGGTTCACGCTCGATCAGTCGCGCACAGGCGCCACGACGCTCATGATCGTCCTGGGACTCATCGTGGTGCACGAACTCGTTCGACCTCCCTCTATCGGTCACAGGATCCTGATCGGGAGTCTCTTCGCCGCGTACCTAGCGGTGCTTGCCCTCCCACTTGGGCGGCGCATCTTCCAACTCTCGCTCCCAGGGCCGTATGCAGGAGTGGTCATCGCGGTCGTGGCAGTGGTCGCTGCCGTCGTGATGGAGGTGCTCCTGCGCTACAGCACAGGGGTGGTTGTACAACGGTTCGACTCTGTGGATCGTTGACCGTGTAGCGTACGAGTCGCGAACGAGAGAGATGCCGGTGAAGCGCTCAGATAGGATCATCAAGAAGCTCGTATGGTGGGCGATCGCGACCCTCTACCACCGAGTTGAGGTTCGTCAGGCCCCGGACCTGACAGCACGCGGGCCACTCCTCGCGAACTCGAGTCACTTCGGGGGGTTCACGGATCCCTTGATCCTCATCTACGCGATGGATAGGGTCCCCAGGTTCATCGCTCGCGATGTGATATGGAAGTACCCAGGCGCCCGCGGAATCATGAAGTGGGTCGGAGCGATCCCGGTTCACAAGCCTGAGGACGGTGGGGGCTCGTCCAACGACCAGATGTTCTCTTCGACCTACGAGGCTCTGCACGAAGGAGAGTTGGTGACGATCTTTCCTGAGGGGATCACCGTCGACGACCCGTCGATCGCTGAGATCAAGACCGGCTCGGCCCGGATCATTCTCGGAGCGCGAGCAGATGGTGTCACTGGTATCCGGTTGATCAGCGCGGGAATCCACTATCAGAACAAGGCCGCTTTGCGTTCCGACGTGTTCGTCGACATCTCTGGCGATCTCGATCTCGACCAGTTCGTCGCGGACAACGTGTCGCCGGGAGATCCTGAAGACGCATCGAATCGGGTGCTCGTGCGTGCGCTCACCGATGAGATGGAGGCTCGCCTGCGCAACGCGGCTCCCGATTTTGAGGACTGGGCGACGGCGCACGCTCTGTCGTCCGCATCCGAGGTCGCTCTGAGAGATCCCAACGGTGACGACGTCGAGGTCGGCCATGCAGATCGCGAGCGGCTCGCTCGTTTGATCGATGAGAGTTCCGACGAACACCGTCGGACCGTGATCGATGCAATGAGTATCTACCAGGACGACCTCGACGCCATGGGCTTGAGTGACAGGATGCTCGTCTCTGGTCTCGATACACCGTCGAAGTTTCTTGGCTACGTCATCCGCACGTTGATCGTCGGGGTGATCCTGCTTCCGTTCGCGTTCGCCGGAGCGATCGTCAACGTCGTCCCGATGGCTCTCGTGTGGTTGATCGGAAGGATCAAGGTCGCCGACGCAGTGATGGCAACGGTCAAGCCTCTCGGGGCACTCTTCGTGTTTCTCGTCACCTGGGGACTCTGGGTCTGGGTGGGTGCGAGAGCTGCGGGTGTTCAGGGAGGAGCCGCGGTGTTGTTGCTCTTACCTGTCTTGCTGTATGCGTTGATCGCGATCTTCGAGCGGGGCATTCTGCTGGCGCGCGTGATCCGTGGGTTCACGCGCTCGCGTTCAGTCGATGACGTGTACGGGCAGCTTCACAGACACCGTGACACCGTCGTCGATGCGGTCGCCAGGGCGGCGTGAGTTCAGTCTGTCGGGATGGTGCCTTCTGCAATGGCCTCGGCCCGACGCACTTCGCTGTCGCGAAGGCGTTTCTCGATGGCTGCCATCTGCTCGTCCGACACGTCGGTGAATCCGTAGGCTGCAGCGACGAACCGTGCGAGGTCTGCCCGGTAGTCATGCCCCGTCGATTTGAACTCACCGGGGACGACCGTTGCTGCGTTCTTCGTGTCGATGAGACCCTGGAAGAAGGCGATGCCTGGAAGCCAGCGTTGATAGGGGTTGGTGCCCCTTCCGCGGTCTGCAGCCTTCAACCACTCCGGCATGTCGTACGCCATCGACGGCGTGAACTTCGTCACCGGATCGTTGTCGTGATCGAGGAACGTCACCGGTGGCCGACGTGAACCGACCTGGGATGAGAACTGTTCGAAGCGGTCGAATACGGGAACGCCGCTATCAACGGTGAGCCGCTCGAAGAGTGCCGACCCGTACGGTGTACCGACCCAGAGGGCAGCGTCGACGATCAGTCGATCCGGACCCGATACACCATCGACACCCATCTGGGACGTCAATGCCCCGAGGCTCTCTCCGTATGCGACGAGTTCGATGTTGCGGTCGAGGCGGTCGATCTCCTCACGGAGCCTTTGGAGCAGCTGGCCATAGAGGGTGGCTGCACGCGGGACACGCGAGGTGGAGAGCATCGAAGGTAAGCCACCGTATTGGATCGCAACGGTGGCAACGTCACCGCCTGCCAGCAGCTCGGCAGCCTCGATCGTGATGTAGTTGACATAGCCGGTGCCTGCAGGTGAAGCAGCGATGATCGTCGAGCGGTCGAAGCCGCCCGCCCGGCGCAGTTCGTGGATGGCGAGTTCTACCAGATCGTCGTCGTGAGTGCCGGATGCGATCCCGACGTACGCACGAACAGGTTCCGCCTTCGGGGTGGCTCCGGTGATGTCCTCGATGACTTCAGCGGTGGTCACCTCTGAAACCAGTCGGCGTCCCTGGAGTCCGAGTGTTGCGAACGGGATGAGGCTGAACGTGCTGCCCGAGACCGTCGACGCCGATGGGGGCTCCCCGTAGCGGACCTCGGTCCGTGTGTTTCCGGCCTCGATGCCTGCGATGACCTTCGTTGCGGCGAACCTTCCTGCGGTGGAGATGCCGGCGATCGTCACCGCACCTCCGACGAGTCCGCCCAGCGCTCTCAACGGTCGGGAACGAAAGGCACGGCGGGGGAGCGCTGCGCCGAGGAAGATGATTCCACCGAGTCCTGCAACCGCGGCGTTCGCACCGGCAGCGATGCCGATCGCTTTGCCGAGGTAAGCCGCGGTGGGTGAGTCGGCTCTCCGGTTGATGGCTGCCTGAAGGTCCATGGCGCTCGCGACACCGACGGCTGCGAAAGTCGCGCGTCTCGACGCGCCAACCGCTGAACCTGTCGACCCGCCGGCGATCGCCATCGCCCCGACGAGTTCGCCACCCGTCTCGGCCCAAGCTCCAGCAGGAGTGTGCTGCAGTTCGTTGGGGTCGAGGCGCGATCGCGTGACCTGAGCGGACCGGACACCGGTCACGGCGAGACCGGCGAAACGCAGCACGCGGGACCCGCCGAGCAGCGGAATGACTCCTACGGCTCTGCCGATCGTCGAGCCTGCGAGGAACCCTGTGAGGAAACTGCCTCCCGTGATGAGCCCCTGATCGATGGCCGAGCGTGGCATCAGGCTCGGCTCGAACGACTTGATGGCGAAGCGAAGACCTGTGACGGTGCCGGCGATGAGCGATGAATATTTTCGATACGCCATGAACTGCCCGCCTTGCTGGGATCGTGGGTCTATGGGGACTAGACACTAATGCGTGATGAGATCTGGCTCTTTCGCGCCTCGTCACCTACGTGTATCGTACGGGCAGGAGGCATCATGTCGCGAGCTGACAAGAAGATCACGCCGGGGCGGCTGGATGGGCCGGCAACCCCATCGCGTGGCCGTTCATGGTCGAAGTACGGGCGTATCGAGACCGTCGACACCCACGATGGCGACACCACCGAGGTGATCGTGGACCTCTCCGGCGACGTTGATCAGGACGTGGAATCCACCGTCACTTCCTCGAAGTACGCTGAGCGTTCGTTCGGAGCTCAGCTCCCCCCGTTGCCCGAGGACGATGACGACGACCAAGAGCCCGAGCTCGTCTTCGTGACCGAGTGGGTATCACAGCGGTCGATCGACGGTCGGACGTATCGGCGCCACGATGAGCTGGTGACGAGGATCGTACAGCCGTGACAGCGGGCGATCCTCGCTAGGCGCCTTCAGGTGCGCCGCACACGTCGTCGAGCTTCTCGAGCCCGAGTTCCGTGACGGCACGCTGCGGATCGTTGATCACGAGCTGGACGTGCTTGCGCACGAGGTCGATGTTGGCGACACGTCCCGGCTTGCCATCGTCACGGAACTTGAGGTGATACTCGGGCGGGATGAACCGTACCGACACGACGTTTGCGAGGTCGACCTTGGGGAGAAGTTCGACGAGTGCCGGGAGCGTGTCGATGGGGATGTCGGTGATCATCGTTTCCTTGATCACGTCGGCGAGTGAGCCGAAGTTGGCGAGCAGCGATATGGGGTCTGCCTGCTCCATCATCGCCTCGATGACGCACCGTTGCCGGCTCATGCGGAAGTAGTCGCTGTCCTGGTTGCGCGAGCGTGAGTAGGCGAGGGCAAGATGACCATCGAACTTCTGCCATCCAGGTTGGATGTCGATGCGCTCGTAGGAAGTTCCATCTTCGTTCGGATACTTCTCGTCGATCACGGCAGAGGGTACGTAGATCTCGACGCCCCCGAGCGCGTCGACGATGTCGACGAAACCGTCGAGGTTCACCATGGCGTAATAGTCGATCGGGATCCCGAGGAACTCGGAGATGACGCCTTTCACCGCGTTCTCCGACGGGGTTCCTGGACCGGGGAACGCATCGGGGTAGCGCTCTCCCGCTACCCACAACTCGTTGATGAGCTCCGGGTAGCAGTCACAGTCCCACACACCCATACCGTCGGGAAGGGGAGCCTGTGTCCAGTTGCGTGGCACGGAGAACATGGCGGTCTCGCCGGTCGATGGATCGATGGACACGGTGATCATCGTGTCGGTGCGGATACCGGTGCGCCCTTCTCCGAAGTCACCGCCGATCAGCAGGATGTTGAGTCGGTCGGTGCCGTTCCATGGGGCACTTCCGGTCGCAACGACCGTGGTGGACGTACTGGGGGAGGGTTCTGTCGTCACGGTCGCACCGGTCGCGTCGGTGCTCGGCGGTGCAGCGTTGGTCGTCGTTGTGTCGGATGCAGCCGCCACGGTCGTGTTGCTTCCGAACACGGTCTGGATCAGGTCGTACTGGACGACGTCGTAGTACCCGAACACGATATGGGGGGTCACGAGTACAACCGCCAGGACGGTGGCGCCGCCGAGTAGCGCTGCGGTGGTCGGCTTGACGTTGCCAGGCTGATTCCCTTTGGCAGACCGATAGGCGTCATCTGCAGCCCATACCCGGTAGCCGAGAAGGATCAGGTTTCCGATCATCATCCATGCCAGGGAGGTGGGGCGTATCCAGGCGGTGAGGACGGCGACCTTGTCCCGGAAGAGGAAGGCGATTACGACGAGGATCACCACGTCGATCAGCAGAAGGAGGCGGCCCCTGCGAGCATCCCCCGCAACGAAGTGTCCGGCACCGGGAACGGCCGCCGACAGGCCTGCGGCGATGAAGGGTTTCATGGTCGAAGTGGGTTGGGAGGAAGCCATCGCGGCAATGGTAGAGGGAGGCTTCATGTAGTAACCGCAATCGCAACCGGGCAAGGTCGGTGGGTCGGAAATGAGGTCGGGTATGCTCCTGGTCGCCCTTGTGAGGAACCGTGGCGGAGAACACCGAAGAGCAATCTGAAGATCAGTCCGACAACGAACGGACCACTCGCTACGCGTACATGCGCAGCGATGGGACCCTCGACATCGTCCTCGGCAGCCTCGTCGCGGGCATCGGCGGGTACGCGTACCAGTTCATTGGAGGCAGGGCGCTTGGTGAGAACGGCTTCGCTCCGATCGGGATCCTGCTCACCGCGCACTTCCTCGCCTTTATCATCGTGCTGCTCCCCATCGAACAGTTCGTCATCCGCCGTTTGACCCTCGGGTTCAGGGGATGGGTCGTTCCCGGACGAGCCATCGCCCTCGCTGCCTCGAGCGCTGCCGCTGCTGCGTTCGTCGTCGGTGTAGCCGGAGACGACTACTTCACGTCCCGTCGCGAGTTCGTCATGTTCGTACTCCTCACTGTCCTGTTCCACTTCTTCTTCGCCGTCGGGCGCGGGTACCTGGCGGGGTCCCGAAGGTTCCGCGCATACGGGTACTCGTCGGCAGCAGCATCCATCCTGCGAGTCGGCCTCGCCGTCGGCGTAGCGATCCTCGCTCCATCCGTCACCGGCTTTGCCTGGGCCCACATTCTCGGTCCGCTCGTCATCTTTCTCTGGCGGCCGTGGAAGCCGTCAGAGCAGGAATCGCGCATCGCCGATCCTGAGTCCGCCCACGAGTCCGAGCGGGGTCTCCTTTCTGGTCTCGTGCTGTCCGCAGCAGCATCCCAGGCACTGCTCCTCGCAGGCCCCCTCGTTGCGTCACGACTCGGGGCCACGGCGGCAGAGTTCTCCATTACCTACGCCACATTGCTGATCGCACGGGCACCACTGACGCTCGGATACAACCTGATCGCAAGGATCCTGCCCCCGTTCACCGAGATGGCCGTGCAAGGACGGCGCAAGGAGCTGCGGGCATGGGCCCGGGGGATCGGCGTTGCCTCGGGGGTGCTGTCCGTGTTCGGCGGCTTCGCCGGTGCCCTCCTCGGGCCGTTCCTGGTGTCGGTCGCCTTCGGTGAAGGGTTCGCCCCGACACCGTTCGTTGCTGCAGTCGCAGGCGCGGGAGTCGTCCTCGCAGGCGGCGGCCTCTTCATCGGACAGATCCTCGTCGCTCGAGGACAGTCCTTGCGCCTCCTGATCGCATGGATCCTCGCGGTGATCACGGCAGTGGTCCTCGTTGCCATACCGATCGACGACCCGATCGTGCACGTCGTCATAGCGTTCCTCGGCGGTGAGATCGTGGCGCTCGTAGCCCTCACGTTCGCAGCGGCGATGGAGGACGTTGACGAGGGCGCACGTCCGCACGGGTACTCCGTCGTCAAGCGAACGGTCGACATAGGAGGAGCACTCGTTGCTCTCGTCCTGTTGTTCCCGATCCTCCTGATCGCTGCCCTGGCGGTCAAGCTCGATTCCCAGGGTCCGGCGTTCTTCCGTCAGCAGCGAGTAGGTCGTGATGGGAAGGTGTTCTGGATGGTCAAGCTGCGCACGATGGTGTTCGACCACGATGAGGAGATCTTCCACGAACACCTCGATCGGCTGAAGCACGGTTCGCTGGACGCAACCGACTACACGATCCGAATCGAAGGAGACCCCAGGATCACGCGCGTCGGGGCACGTCTGCGGGCATGGTCCATCGACGAACTCCCGAATCTGTGGAACGTGCTCAAAGGCTCGATGTCCCTTGTCGGTCCACGACCGCTCGTGCGGGAGGAAGCCGAACTCATCGGTCTCGACAACCCTCGATTCAGTGTCAAGCCCGGCGTCACCGGCTACGCGCAGGTCCACGGCCGTGACTCGATCAGCCTCGAGGAGCGAACAGCGTGGGATGAACGGTACGTCGAGGACCGCTCATCGAGGCTCGATCTGCAGATCCTGCTCGCAACGATCGGGACCGTGCTGTCGTCGTCTGGGGATCGGACGGAGCCCGGGGTGCCCGGTGTCGGCGAGGAATAGGCGACGGCACGCTGGGTTGGAGACGGCATGACCGATCCCGTCTCGGAACGACTCGACCTACTCGACCCGTACATCGCGGTCGTCGGCGCCACGGACCATCCTCACAAGTATGGAAATGTCATCTATCGAGATCTGAAGTCGAAGGGGTATCGGGTCGTCGGGGTCAACCCGCTTCGAGAGACCGTCGATGAGGATCGCTGCTATGCCAGACTCGCCGACCTCGAAGACGTGCCAGACATCGTGAACTTCGTCGTGCCCCCGACCAGGACATTGCGGCTCCTCGATGATGTTGCGGCTCTCGGCGATGTTGCCGTGTGGATACAGCCCGGGGCAGCCGACGACGCCGTGCGGGCACGTGTAGCCGAACTCGGTCTTCCCGCGCTGATCGATGCGTGCATCATGATACGTGTCCGTGGCAAGGGTTGAGCCTGTCAGCCTGTTCGGTCGGGGTATGGTGATGTATCCTTGAAGAACAGCAGAGGCCAGGTGATGCAGCAGGATCTACACGATGAGTTGGCAGTGCTCCCAGGAGCAGATGTTGGCGACGTGGCGCGTGTGTCTCAAGGCGGGCCACACACAGATCCTGGTGTCCGCCGGCAAGGGGAACAGTCCGGAAAGCGGCGCTCCGGCCTCGGCCGCGGACTCAGCGACCTCATCCCTTCCGACGAGCCAGACTCCGTACCCACGCATCTTCAATCAGATTCCGGTCAACGGCCAACCGTCTCGGTCGTTGCGATCGCGGAGACGGCAGACGCGGTGATCGTCGAGGTCGAGGACTCCACAGGCAAGCGTGTGTCGGTTCCCATCGTTGAGGATGCAGTCGAGAGCGCCGTCGTCGAGGCAACTCTCGCACTGCTTGGCATCGACGATCCTCCATCGGTCCGTATCGACGATCTCGAAACCGATGACGGCGATCTGGTTGTCGTCGTCGTGAAGCGGGGTGCCGACCGTGCGGCGAGCGCCGTGTTCGTGGAGTGCGAACGACCCTACGCCGTGGCACGCGCCGTTTTCCTCGCGATCCAGGAGCTTCGATGCCGCTGAGCATCGAGTGCTCGGTGTGTGGAGAGGGCGAGGCACTCGTAGGCGTGCAGCGTTTCGACGGTATCGAACTGTCCTGTGAATCCTGCGGAAACACATGGATGCGACCGACTGCCAAGACATGTGCAACATGTGGGAGTGACGACCTGCAGACTGTTCCGCTCGCGATCGTTGAACGGAGTCGAGGGACGCAGTTGTCCGTCGTCGGAACACGCCCGGTCGATCTGTGTTCCGTCTGTGATGCCGCACAACTCGAGCGCTACCACACGAACCGTCCCAATCCGTTGATGCCCGACTCGCTTCCGACGGTGGGTGAAGAACAGATGAACGGTTAGGCGACCGTTCTCTGTGTCGCCGGCGTCGTCTGTTTCGTGGGCCGTGTCACGACGTAGGCGGCAACGGCGAAGGCCAGAACCCACATGCCGGCTCGAAAGTAGACGTGGGTGCTGCGAAGAGCGACGAACGTGCTGATCCCGAACGACAGCATGATCGCGGTCACTGCAATCACCTTGGCGCGTACCGTGAATCCGGCCCCGGTCCGCCAATCGCTCACGATGCCACCGAAGTACCTGTTCTCCAGAATCCACCGATCGAACCGTTCGGACGACTTGGAGAACAGGAACGCTGCTAGGAGGATCGGTCCGGTCGACGGGAGGATCGGGACGAAGATACCGATGAAGGCGATCCCGACCCACAGCCATCCGAGCACCATGAGAACGGTTCGAAGCGTACGACTGCGGACGACTGCCATCATCGGACCATACGAGTTCCCGTTACCGACAGCATGTCGGACTAGGGTTGCCTGCATGCAGAACTGGGTCAAGAGCCTCTTTTCGCCGGAGGTACGTGAACGGGTCGCCGGACCTCCCTCGAGCGGGAACGGCGCATCATCGTTCCATCTGTGGTGGGACGTCCCCTTTGGTGATCGTCTGAACGGGGTGTCCGTGACACTCGAGATCGATCGGCGCCCGGACCTCGATCGACTCGTGTTCTTCGCCATCCAGGTTGCCTTCATCAAGCCGGGCGGTGGAGGGGCACACCTCGGTCTCCAACACCATCCGGGGTACCCGGAACGCTCCGCGGTCAACTGGGGCGGCTACGACCCGCACGGAGGCTTGCTCGAAGGGTCCCGATCGTCACTGCCGTCGAGCCAGGACGATCCGAACACGAGAGACTTCCTCTGGGAGGCCGGCGTTCCCTACCGCCTCGAGATCACCCGTGTCGGGGAACGCTCTGACGGGTTCTTCACCTGGAGAGGGTCGGTGACTGACACCACGACGGGTCGTGTGACCCATATCAGGGATCTCCACAGCGCAGGGGCGCACTTGCGTGGTCCGGTGATGTGGATCGAGTCGTTCGCACCGTGTGACGCCCCACGGTGCCAGGTGAGGTGGTCGGACGCCGAGGTCACGATGGACGATGGTTCGGTCCGTGCGGTCACAGCCATGCGGGTCGACTACCAACCACACGCTGCGGGAGGCTGTACCAACACCAACGTCGTGATCGACAACGGTTGTTTCGTGCAGCGCACCGGCCAGTTGCGCACGACGAAGGCAGGAGCCACCATCTCGATCGTTTGACGGCGGTGGGCTTCTACCATTGCTGTCCTCGGGCGTTTAGCTCAGTTGGCTAGAGCGCCGCCCTTACAAGGCGGAGGTCGCAGGTTCGAGTCCTGCAACGCCCACTCCAGTACTCGGTGCGCGAGATGGCACTGGTTCGAGGTTTCCCGCGGTCTCTTGCCTTGCATCGTTGCTGGTGTGGC
>VAPL010103509.1_pt1 | contig 13117 bp, 9 predicted proteins | sample 3395061 | NCBI WGS metagenome assembly VAPL01 (sample SAMN08290444, study PRJNA428436) | hydrothermal vent metagenome | isolation source: Deep-sea hydrothermal vent chimney 2 | place: Pacific Ocean: Juan De Fuca Ridge | depth 2182 m m | reverse complement strand
GGTTAAAAAAATACCCACTTAACCTATGGGTGAAGCTAAGATTTTTTGAGCCACATGGATGTGGTGAATGTCGATTATGCAGGAGCAATAATCTGACTAAAGCCCCTGTGAAACCAATATCTTGAGCCCTGTTATCCGTATTGAAGTCACGGATTCAGGTATAAACTTATCATAGGTTGAAAATTATAGGGCGGACTGAAGTCCGCCCTACAACACTTACTTTTTATTTTTTAAAATCAAACCGTGGTTTGTATATAGCCATGTAAACTTTTAAAATAATCATTAAAATTTAACAGGAAAAATCATGAACTGCCCCAAATGTAATGCTGACGTAGCTGATGATGCTATTTTTTGTAATAGCTGTGGCTATAAGCTATCTGGAGATGGCCAGATTTTATCTACAAATGCAGTTGTTAGTATTCAAGATAAAAGTTCTCAGCTGTTTAATCGAGTCACATATTCCACATTAACTAAAGTGCTATTTTTCGATACTTTAGTAGCAATGCTTGGTGGTATTTTGAGTATGTTTTCTTTGGTTGAGGGAGCTTACGCATACGCTTTACCAGCAATTACAATACTTGGTGTTAGTTTATATTTTACTATTAAGTCATTTGTCGATATTGATAGATCATCAACTGAAACACTCAACCAAGTATTGCGCTTATTACTAACTTTTATGGCCTATAGTTTATTTTTGATTGTGTTTGCTAGTATTGTTATTGGCGTGGCTATGTTGATAGGAACATGGAAATATGCGACTATTATTGCCATTTATACTGGTTTAATCTCTGCTTTTGGTGGTATTGTTTGTTTTATTCTTGTGATGACTTCTATAATGTATATGATTGTTTTTGTAAGGGAAAACAATAGATAACTTTTCTAAAACATACTTAAATCTTCCCTAAATTTAATAATATAAAATATGAATTATAAAAGTCTTTATTTTCTTTTGATCTTTCTTTGTCTTTATGGCTGTGGATCATCAGAAGTGCCTGTTGAGCAATTAACATACAAAAATGGTTTAAAAGTTTTAAAAGAATCTGGTGAACCGTTTACAGGTAATTCAATTAGGTTTGTTGAGGATGGCTCAACACCAATAGAAATAATTGAATATAAAAATGGAAAGTTAGCTGGAAATATCCAAATTTTTTATTCTAATGGGGAGCTAAAGGAAAATTTTTATGGGCGGCTAGATAATAAATTTTATATGATCGCCCAAGCTTTTAATATGAATGAACGAAGTCGAAAAAGAGGCTTAGACAAATTAGATAAAGTAGCTTTAGAATCTTTTTTGATTCGTTATGGCGAAGAACAAAAGTGGTATAAAAATGGAAAAATGCAAAGTGAAGGTGCCTATTCTGAAGACGGCTCAAGAAGAATAGGCGACTGGCAACAATGGTATCAAAATGGTGAGGTAAAAGAACAAGGTGAATATAGCTCTGACTTATCTATTCCTATAGATAAGGTAAACAGAAGGTATAACTCTAAAGTAACGGGTATAAAAATAGACGAGTGGAACCGCTGGTATGAATCTGGCGTCAAATCTCAAGAAATTATTTACGATAATAACAAAAAAGAAAGTGTGCGTATGTATTGTAACAATAACACCTTAGGTTTTGAGTTAAAAACTAAGGGAAAATATCCGCTGGGAGAGATGAAAATTTGGGCTTGTGATGGAACTGAGTTTATCCAGCATGACTCTGCCAATAAGGAAATTAAATATGCCAAAAAGAAAAAATATGGCTCTGGATTTCTAGTGGATAACGTGTTAAGCATGGTTGAATCAGGTAAATACAATATTAACGCTGATGACTATTATAAGAAAAGTGAAGTAAAGAGAAAAAATGGTCAACCTGTTGGCTTAATGACTGAGTGGGATGAAGATGGAAGGATTGTAAAAATTAAAGATTATAATATTGCTAATTTTATAGACTTTGAATATTTAGATGCTTTCTTGCAGAAAGGTCGTTTTGGATCTTATTATAAAATAAATTATGACAGTAAAAATTGGCCAATATCTCGCTTTAATTTTAAAAATTCTAAGCCTGATATAGCAGCAACAAAACTTTATTTAGATAGAGGTTTAGTAGACCCAGCAAAGAAAATTGCTATTAAACATTCACTGAAAGATATATTTGGTAACTTAAAAAAAGATCAAGGTATTAGCCGATGGACTTACCCTATTATTGTTGCGCCTGAAGCTTTATTTGATGTAATAAGATCGTATCCAGGGGTAAAACTAGATTCGGTCGATTCTGAGGGCCAAAACCGTTTACACCTATGTACAATTTTAATGCTTGGTAATAAGCCAAGTAGGTGTAGTTTTGAGCATTTTCAATTTTTGGCGAACAATATTCCCGTTAATACTGAAGATAATTATGGAATGGCTACTATTAACTATATTACAGATTCCTTTCATAAAAGAAGGTCAGTTCGGTCTCGTCGCAGAAAGGGAACGGACAACCTTGCGATTAAAGCCTCAGAAATTTTGGTTAAAGCAGGAGCAGATGTTAACCATCTTAATAAAAATGGACAAACACCTCTGATGATGGCCTTATCTCATCAAGAATATAAAATTGCTAAAGCTCTTTTAGATTTAGGGGCGAATGTTAATGTAAAAGACAAAGAAGGTCATAATGCTTTGTATTTTGTATTTTTTGAAAAAGCTAAATCCAGTTGGGCTAAAGATAAAATCAACTTCAAGTTGAGTAAAAGCCGTAAAGAAATATTGACCGCTTTAGCTGAACACAGTATACAGATTGATGCTTTAAACTTAGCTGGAAAATCTGTAAAAGATATTGCTTTAAAGTTTGGTGCTATATCCGTTGTACAGTTTTTAGAGTCTCTTTCTGAGGTTAAACCTATTGCAAAAATAACGCCTTTAGATGTTCAAATTGACCAAAATATTGAGATCAAAGAGCCGAATAAAGTTGAGCAAATAAATACTATTAAAACGACTATTGAACCAAGCAGTCACTTAACACCAAGGGCTGAAGTAGTCATTGAACCAATAATTGAAGAAAATGTTTTAAATCAAGAAGAACAGTTATATCAAAAAGCTTTAGGGCAAATTAAACGAAGTCGTTTAAGTAAGCCCAAAGGTGATTCGGCTTTAGATACTTTAAATCAATTATCAGATTTAACTTCGAATAATGAGGGGCATGTAATTGAGTTACGCCAGAAAATTGTTGATAAATATTTATCTTTAGCTCGAGGGCGAATTAATGATTATCGGTATCAAGATGCTATTAAGTTTATTAAAATTAGCCAAAGGATTAAACCAACAAAAAAAGCAACTCAACTGATGGTTAGAGTGAATGATAAAATTGCAGAGGAGGCACTTTTTCAGCAGCAACAGCAACAAAAAATACAACCCATTCCTAGGCAGAAAGAAAAGTCTGAGTCAGGTTTTCGTACAATATTTCAAAGTATTTTCAATTAAAAAGGTCAAGCATAATTCCTGTAAATCTTTTGTTCTGAAAATAAATAAAATGGTAGTTGGGCGAGTCTGTTGATAAGGCTATTTTAAAAACTTATCCATTATTAGTGCGCCAGCTGTAGCCAGCTCTTGCTATGAAGAATGCAGGTTAAAACCTGCGCCCCATAAGACGGTTACCAATTTGGTAACACCACAACTTCAACCCATCACCACATGGCTATGTATGTAGCTTGTTAATAGGTGTGTATGTTAATTATTTAGCTTATTTTCAATCTTTTTCTTATAGTTAAGATAATGGATAGTTTGTAGCTGCTCTTCATTGTTTTCACTTATTATGGAACGAGAAATATCTATATCTGAAATGTAGACAGGGTAAGTTTCATTATTGTTTCTGAAGCTGTGAATATATTGAGCTACTTTTTGAAATATCTGCTGACCATAATTAACAGAGCTAAATTCATTATCATTACAATAAATAAAATAGTCGGTAGATGGTGTTTCTTCCTCAATAATGACACGGATGGATAGGTCTGAATAATTAGTTGATGTCTGCCAGCTTTCTGAGTAAGCTGAAAAATCAATGGGCGAGCTCCTTTTGATTTGATAGACCTGTAATTGACTCTCTGTTTGCTGAAAAGTGTGGTCTGATATAGATTCAAGAAATAATAAATAATTATTTAATACTTGTGTATAACTGGCATTACTATGCTGTTGATTAAATAAGCTTCCTTTTTCATCAATAATAAAAATGTTAATCAAATCATTTTCAGGTAAATAAAATATTTGAATAGCCTGTGTTTTGTTTAAGCTGTATAAAAAAGGAATTAGTGGGCTGTCAAATACCTTATCATCAAAATACGCAGGACTGAATATTTCATTTGATTTTGCTAACTCTTGTAAAATTTGATCTTCTGTTTCCAGTGTTTTGTACTGTAGTTGTTTATTTGTTTTTTGAAAAAGATAAGTTAAATGATCAGCAGGGAGAAAATAGCGATTATTATCCTCAGTAAAGTTGCTAAAAAAATGGATTAAATTTTCAAAAATTGCTTTGCTGCGTAAAATTATGCTGTTAGCGCGAGTTGGGGTGAAGCAGGTTGTTTTTAAAGTACCGGTTGATAAAGGCTGCTGACTGGTATTGAAAATATGGTTAATACAGTTAAAAAAGCCATCACTGCCTAAATAAAGATAAGTGGTTACTTCCCCCCAGCTAGAAATAGAAATTCGAGCAATATTATGGATAAAACAATGACGACCTTTTCCATAGCTTAAGGGATCGGACCTATCACTTAAAACCATCATGCCATCTTCCCGTTCTGCAAGGTGTGATAAGCCCAAGTTTATAATAAGGAAGGATGAAATAACTTTATTTGGTTTACTGTATACCTCTAGAGATTCCGATTTGTTTTTTGCACTGTCAGTTAAAAACAGAAAGATTTGAGCCAATATCTGTTGAAGCTCAGACCTACTTATAACATAAGAATGAGAGCTGAAGTGTAATTGTATATGTTTACTATATAAGCCATTAGCAACAAGCCAGACAAGTATTTCAAGCAAACTGGATTGTTGTTTTATAAGACTGTTTTTTGTAGCTTTTTTAAGGTCAAATTGACCTGAATATAATGCCCAAATAGAACCTGAATCGGCTAATGACTCGATAATAGATAATTCATTTTCTTGGGTATGTACAGCTGACCGAGTACTAATTATTTCAACTTTTCCAGGTTTTCTTTCCAGGAAAACATGCAGCTTTCGGCTTAGTAATTTTAAGTCTTGGTTTTCTCTGTAGTTATATTCAACATATTGCCCTGCTAGTTTTAAAATCATTCGTAAACAGTGTTTTAATTGTGCCCGAACGATAATATGCTCTTCATTTGCTTTTTTTATGTCCCAGAATTTTTGTTTTTTAAAGGAGGTGAGTAAGTGTTCTGGCCAGTGCCATTGTTTAGCAATGGAGAGCATATAATCTTCTCTAAAGACACGAGATTTATAGTCTAAGTCATGGCTTGATGAACCCATTATTTTCAAATAAAAGCATTGTCTGGCAAGGTTGAGACGCTGAGTTGACTGATTGTTTTGTAAATAATGCTCAACTTTTGCGTAGATTAATAAATAAGGGTCAAGCTTATCTATATTCATAGTCCCTTGGTAAATGGCTTGCTTTAGATCAAAGCAAAGCCACTGTGGTTTTGGGTATTCGCTGGCATAGCTTTCCATTAAAAAAAGCTTTAATAAGGATTTGTGTGGTGAGTTGAGTGATTTATAAATATGCCAAAGCGTAGCACTAATAAATTCTTCTGCTGGAATGGTCTCTAGACCTCCAAAATCAATGACTTCAGTTGCCGAAATAAAGCGGTTTTCAATAAGGTGCTGAAGGTAGCCTGTATAGTTATATTCTTGTTCAGGAGGGACTAACCACCAGGCAGGTATTCTTCCGGCAATAAAAATAGCAGTACGGTAAAACTCTTCTAAAAGTAAATAATGCTGAGTGTCACCACTGCTTTCTGAAGAGATAGGTATATTTTCCCCTTTAGAAAAAGATTCATTATTGACTAGAAAAAAATGCACCTCAAGTCCAAGTGAATCAGCCCATGTTTCAATTTCTAATGCCTTTTTCTGTAACTCTAAAATACTGTCAATACTAAGTTTGGGGTCGTGACATAACCATATATCCATATCACTGGTTTTAGAAAAAGCAACGCTGCCAACACTGCCCATCAGGAAAATACCCTGAATCGGGTGGTTTAGTAAGGCTTTGCGTTTATAAGTAAAAGTTTTAGAAAACTGTTTTGCAGCATGAACAGCCTTTTTGTTAGGTGAAAAATCAGGAATACCAATAGGCGTATCTAGTGAGATAAAACCAGGAAGCAGGGGGTGATTTTGGTGAAATAAAAGAGGCAAGATATCCAAAAATATTTGCTGGCGAGACTGTAAAAATTTTTGTACTCGCTGTAAGCGTAACTGGTTGAGGTTTTTAAAGCGCTTAGCAATACTATGAAGATCTCTTTTGCTAATATCTTCACCTGGAGAGCCTAATTTTATTACTGGGTAATTTGTTTTTTCAGTCACTGGGAGTTTGGTTATTCTGATTTTTTATGACAGGGCTGATAGCAAACTACAGATTATTAACTGTAGAGCAAACTTTAGTCCGCTACAATTAGGTTGCATCATTGTATTACAAGCTCATTCCTAAATATTAATTATAGATTAGGCTGAGTTAAATTGTGAAATACCAGAGTGATGAAGTTGGCAGGTTTAGCATTAAAACACTCAAAACGCGTTAAGCTGGCATGATCAAGCTGAAGGTTGAAAATTTTATTGGTTGGTAAATCTAAAAATAAATTAAATAAACAGCGGATAACACCTGCATGGCATATTACTAAAATATGTTTTCCGGCATGTTGATGTAATAAACTTTCCCATGCAGTCTCTATACGTGAAAGAAATATACAGAAGCGTTCAGCATTTGTAGGTGTGTTTATTAGAGGGTTCTGGTAAAACAGCATTAATTCAGTGGGGTTAATTTGATCGGCTATTTTTCCTTCCCAATCACCAAAATCAATCTCTTGCCAATTAGAATCGATTGATAAAGGTATATTTGTTTGTTTATGCAAATGCTCAGCAAATGTTTGGCAGCGCTGTAAGGGCGAGCTAATAATTAAATCCCACTGGCGGCCCTTAACAGTTTTGTGCATTTGTTGCCAGCCATATTCGGTCAGTGGGTCGTCGGTGCTCCCCCTATAATATGAGCCACCAGCTACTTCTCCATGACGCAAAAAGTCGATGGTGGTTTTCATTTTGTTATTTTAACTCTGAGCGTGCTGTTGCAATTGCTTTTCTAACGGTATCAGGTGCAGTACCACCAATATGTTTCCTAGCCGCTACCGAGCCTTCCAGTTTTAAAATATCGAATACATCTCCAGTAATTTCAGCAGAAAACTGTTGCAATTCAGCCAGTGAAATATCAGATAAGTCCCTGCTTGTTTCAACACCCAGTCGAACAGCTAAACCAACAACTTCGTGAGCATCACGAAAGGCCATGCCTTTACGCACTAAGTAATCAGCGAGATCTGTAGCTGTTGCAAAGCCTTGCTTAGCAGCTTTATACATATTTTCTTTGTTTGCAGATAAGTGTGGCACCATATCAGCAAAGGCACGTAATGAATTAATCAGTGTGTCTGCAGTATCAAAAAGGGGTTCTTTATCTTCTTGGTTATCTTTGTTATAGGCTAAGGGTTGGCCTTTCATTAACATTAATAAAGAAACTAAATGCCCCGTCACACGCCCTGATTTCCCTCTGACTAATTCAGGTACATCAGGGTTTTTCTTTTGTGGCATGATTGATGAGCCTGTGCAAAAGGCATCTGGCATATCAATAAAATTAAATTGAGCACTTGCCCATAAAACCAATTCTTCAGAAAAACGAGATAAATGCATCATAATTAAGCTACCTGCGGCAGTAAACTCAATGGCAAAATCCCTATCACTCACTGAATCCAGTGAGTTATTAGAAGGTCGAGAAAAACCTAATAATTCAGCCGTCATATAGCGGTCAATGGGGTAGCTTGTACCGGCTAAGGCGGCGGCTCCTAAAGGCATGATATTAATGCGCTTACAGCAATCTTGTAAACGTTCTTTATCACGAGCAAGCATTTCAAACCAGGCCATTAAATGATGACCAAAAGTTACTGGTTGGGCAACTTGTAAATGGGTAAAGCCCGGCATAATCGTGTCAGCCTCTTTCTCAGCCAAGTTTAAAATGGCAGTTTGTAAACGTGTTAATTGCTCGTTAATAACAGTGATTTCTTTGCGTAAATATAGGCGAATATCTGTGGCAACCTGATCATTTCTGGAACGACCTGTATGTAATTTTTTACCAGCAATACCGATAAGGGCAGTTAAACGAGCTTCGATGTTCATATGAACATCTTCTTGCTGGATTGACCACTTAAACTCGCCTTGTTCAATTTCTTTAGCAATAGTTGCTAGACCATTGATAATATCTTCACGCTCCGCTTCCGTTAGAATGCCTATTTTACATAGCATTTTTGCATGGGCAAGTGAGCCTTCAATATCTTGTTGTGCCATGCGCTGATCAAAGTCAACGGAGGCGGTAAAAATTTCAACAAAAGCATCGGTTGCTTGAGCAAATCGAGCGCTGGAAAGTTTGTCTGTATTAACTGTGGCCATGATTATTATTTTAAAGGGTGGTAAGTATTTATAAGCAAAAGACAATAATTATACCGTTAAATACAAACGAGGGTGTTTATCTGTCAATAAATACTACGATTAAAATAATTTCGAATCTGATGACTAAAAGATTACAATAGAAGGATTATTAGACAGATGTTTAAGGATTTGTTTTGGCAAAAAAAATAATTCGAATTGCAACCCGTAAAAGTCCTTTGGCATTATGGCAAGCCGAGCATGTTGCTGAAAGATTGAAAAAGGCTTTTCCAGAGCTTAAAACTGAATTGGTTAAAATGGTGACCAAGGGAGATAAAATTCTGGATGCCCCTTTAGCTAAAATTGGAGGGAAAGGCCTTTTTGTTAAAGAGTTGGAGCAAGGTATGTTGGATGGAACGGCTGATATTGCCGTACATTCGATGAAAGATGTGCCTGTTGAATTTCCTGAGGGCTTATATTTAGCTGCTATTTTGGACAGGGAAGATCCTACTGATGCATTTGTTTCAAATAACTATAAATCATTAGCTGATTTACCTAACAATGCAAAAATTGGAACTTCGAGTTTACGCCGGCAGTGTCAAATTAAAGAGAAATTTCCAGATGCTGAAATTTTATCTTTAAGGGGTAATGTAAATACGCGTTTGGCAAAACTGGATGCGGGTGAATATGATGCCATTATTTTAGCCTCAGCAGGTTTAAAACGTTTGGGGATGGGGAGTAGAATTACCCAATGTTTAGATACTGGTATTAGTTTACCTGCCATAGGCCAAGGTGCAGTAGGTATTGAATGTAGAGTTAATGATGCTGAAATTAATAGCTATTTAAAACAGTTGCAAGATGAACAAACAACTATTCGAGTGACTGCCGAGCGCGCCATGAATGAGCGGTTAAATGGCGGTTGCCAAGTACCTATTGCTGGTTTTGCTGAGATACAAGGTAATGCATTATTTATGCGGGGCCTGGTTGGGTCACCTGATGGTTCTGTTTTGTATCGAGCAGAAAGAACAGGGTTACTTGCTCAAGCTAAACAGATAGGTATTGATATTGCAGATGATTTATTGGCACAAGGTGCTGATAAAATTTTGAAAGACTTATATTAGTGAGTGCAAAAGTAAAGCCTTATAATGTTTTAGTTACTCGCCCCGTTCATCAGGCAGAGGCTTTATGTGATTTAATTGAGCAGCAAGGCTGGCAAGCTATTCGCTTTCCTACATTAGATATTGTGGGTTTTACAAATGATAAAATTCAACAACAGTTTAGAACGTTAGGTAAATATGACTGGCTTTTTTTTATCAGTAGCAATGCTGTAAATTTTGCACTTACTGCGAATAATGGCAAAATAGATGACTTTAAGGCATGTTCAATTGCGGTGGTTGGAAAAGCAACTGAAAAGGCCTTGCTTTCTGCTGGGTTAACAGTTGATTTGATGCCTGAAAATAATTTTAATACAGAAGGCTTATTAGCAACACAAGCCATGCAACATATTAAACGTAAGCACTGTTTGATTATTCGGGGTTTGGGAGGGCGTGAGGCTTTGGCTAATAGCTTAAGTCAAAGGGGTGCGATAGTGGATTACATGGAAGTTTACAAAAGAGTTACTCCTATCGTGGATAGTTGTCATGTACATGATATGCTAAGGCAACAAACACTCGATGTCATCACTATTACGAGCGGTGATGCATTAAAAAATCTAATAATAATGATAGGGGCTGAATTAAAAAATCAGTTATTAGCGGTTCCTTTAATTGTAATAAGTAATAGAATTAAACAATTAGCAGAAAAGAGTGGGTTTAAAAAAATTCTGGTGACAGAAAGTCCAAGTGATGTGGCAATTATTAAGACAGTGGTAAAAATGAGCAGCCAAGCTCAAAACTAATTAATGGGGGATACAGTGGCTGAAGAATTAAAAAAACAGCAAGAAACTAAAGAAAAGGTTGAGGTTCAGCCAGAATTAAAAAAACAACAGAAATCTTATGGCTGGATTATTGTTGGTGCAATTAATTTTTTTCTTATTCTTTTACTTATAGGCGGTGGATTTTATTTATTTCAAGAAATCAAAGATAAACAGCAAGCGCAAGGTAAAGATATTAATGAGGGAGATTTAAGAGAAATAGAGGTGAGTAAGCAACTTAATGCTTTTCAAACCCAGTTAGGTAATATGAACTCCCAAATTTCAACTTTTAGTGCAGAAATGGCAGGAAAGGATAATCATTTCACTAAAACCTTGGCTGATTTCTCACAGCTACACTCAGAAAAACTGGATGCTACACGTAAAGAACTCTCAGCAGAAATTACTCAATTAAGACGGCAGCTTGGTAAAACGCGTGGAGATTGGCTGGTGGCTGATGCTGAGTATTTATTAACGGTGGCTAATCAACGGTTACACTTGGCGGGAGATATTAAAACCGCCAAAATGGCTCTTGAGGCCGCTGACCAAAGGCTTCGAGAAAGTGGTGATACGGCTGCCTTTAAAGTCCGTGATCAGATTGTTAAAGAAATTGCAGAGCTAGAAAGTGTAAATGCGCCTGATATTGTCGGGATATATTCTTCAGTTCAAGGTTTAAAAGAAAAGGTTAAAACACTCGCCCTTTTCTTGCCTTATGCAGGTAAGCCACTTACACAGTCTAAACAAGTCCATAACCACGAAAAAGCACAACAGGCTGATCATGGCTTATTAGGTTCAACCTTACATTTACTAGAAGGCTATGTCACTGTTAAACATTCTGATCACGCGGTGACAGAAATTATTACCGAACAAGATGCAGCCTTTATAAAACAGCAGTTAAATGTAAAATTAGAAATGATTAAAATTTCTTTGGTACAGCAAAATGATGCTTTATTTCAAGTGAACATTAAAGATGCAATACAGTGGGTAAAAACTAATTTTACTAAAAATAAAAGCTCAAAAAGTATTCTGGCAGAATTACAGAAATTAAGTGTTATACAGCTTCGCACTCAATTTCCTGATATAAGCCAGTCATTAAAAATGATAAAAGATATTACTAAATTAAGGATAGAAACTGATAAAGCTCAAGTATGGGTTACTAAAAAACCTATTTTAAAGCAGATAAAAAAGCCAATCATTTCAAAACCTATCGTCAAAAAAACTGAAGTGCCAACAGCTGATATTAAGCAGCCTGCAACTGTTACTCCTTAAACGGAAAGGGTATTATGAAAAATATAATTTATTTTCTAGGGTCTCTTTGTATTGCAGTCGCATTCGCTTTTTTTATACAAAATTGGCTGTCAAGTTATGAAGATCCTGGATATGTGTTAATTGGGCTGGGACATTGGTCGATAGAAACATCAGTTATTGTGTTTGCAATAGGCTTGATTATTGGATTTTTTGTACTGTATATCGTTTTTAGATTGTTAGGTGTGTTATTTCGCTTACCAAGTAAGTTAAAGCATAAAGGCAAAAGTATTAAGTTTAACCGGTCTCAAGAAGCATTAATTGCAGGTTTGGTGGATTCAGCAGAGGGTAACTGGGAAAAAGCTGAAACTACCTTGATTAAACACGCATCGAATAGTGGTGCTCCTTTGCTCCATTATTTGACAGCTGCAAGAGCCGCACAATCAAGAGGCTCAATAGAAAAAAGAGATGAATATCTCAGAAAGGCGACAGAACAGTCTGGTGAAACTGATATAGCGGTTGGGTTAACTCAAGCAGAGTTAAATTTATCGGCGAATCAATTTGACAAGGCTTTAGAAACATTAATAAAGCTACATTCTATCGATTCAGGGCATGCCAGTGTTTTAAAATTACTGCATCAGACTTATCAGCGGATTGGTGATTGGGAAGGTATACGTAAACTGATACCCGCATTACAACAGAATAAAGTGCTGATGGAAGCAGAAGTAAAATTACTGGAAACTGAAACCTTTAGTGTTTTATTGAGGCAAGCTTCAGAAAAAGGTAATGCTGAAAAAATTCAACAATTATGGCAAAGTGTTCCTGAGCATGTACAATCTTTTCAAGGTATGACAGCCATTTACTTTGCTGCAATGATTGAAGCTGGGGCTGGTGATAAAATTGAAAATTTACTTGCTGAAACAATTGTAAAAAACTGGGATGAAACATTATTGGTTTTATTTGCCAATATACAAACAAAAAATAGTCACAAACAGCTACAAACTGCAGAACAATGGTTAGCCATACACTCAGGAAATTCGGTGCTGTTACAGATATTAGGTAAAATTTGTATAAAATGTAAGCAAATGGAAAAAGCTGAGCAATATCTAACCAAAAGCGTGGGTATTGAGCCTTCAGTAGCAGCGTATCAAATGTTAGGTGATGTGTTACGAGAAAAAGGTGATCAGGAAAAAGCCTCTGAATGCTATAGAAAAGGTTTGGAGCTGGCTTCTAGTGAAGTTGTTAATCGTATTGAAGGGATTGATGGGTAAATAAGATAACCAGATCCGATTGTTCTAACGAATAAGGATAGATTGTGATCGCGAAGCGAGCCACAATCTTATCTTATTGTTGGACAAGCC
>VAPL010286203.1_pt1 | contig 13119 bp, 7 predicted proteins | sample 3395061 | NCBI WGS metagenome assembly VAPL01 (sample SAMN08290444, study PRJNA428436) | hydrothermal vent metagenome | isolation source: Deep-sea hydrothermal vent chimney 2 | place: Pacific Ocean: Juan De Fuca Ridge | depth 2182 m m | reverse complement strand
GCCATCGCGATGTTGATGGCCCGATAGGTGTTCTCGAGGAGTTTCGTCATCTCTGCAACGGCTGCCGTACTCACGGGGTGCACGTTGGAGACCACCTGCGCGTACGCCAGTGTTGCGAGCCGTGTTGAATCCGCTGTGACGCCCCCGACCACCTTGGGGATGTCGGCGGTCTTCATCGTGTCGCCCGGTGATACCCGCTCAGGAGAGAAGGCCACCCACACGTCTTCATCGAGCGTCAGCCCCGCCGCTTCGACGGCAGGAACGATGATGTCGTTCGTCGTACCGGGGTAGGTCGTGGATTCGAGCGAAACGAGTGTCCCCGGCGTCACGACGGCGGTGACAGTGGCTGCGGCGGCCTCGATATAGGACATGTCCGGCTCCCTGTGCGCTCCCAGCGGGCTCGGCACACACAGAACGAGCACGTCGGATTCACCGAGGAGTGCCCGATCGGCGGTCATCGTGAGTCGACCACTCGAAAGGGCCACCTGGAGTTGTACATCCGATACGTCTTCGATCGGAGAGATGCCGCTCGAGAGGGTCTCGACGTACGTCTGGTTCACGTCGAAGCCGATCGCTCGGATACCAGCATCGACGGCAGCAACCGCCAGAGGAAGGCCGACGTAGCCGAGGCCTATGATCCCCATCGTCCAGGAACCCGACGCTATGCGTTCTTCGAGGGTCGCCATACCACTCCTCAGTATCGGCGGTCGGGCCAATGCTACGGCAGCGGCAGTTTCTTCAACGCCCTGGCGAGGAACGATGTCATCTCTGCCCGGGTGAGGAGACGGTCGCCGCAGTACCGGTCGTTCGCTGGAGGGTTGCAGCCCAGCGTGATACCAGCCTGGGCCAACCGGTCGATGTCGTCCTCGAACACGGACGAGTCGTCGTCGTGGAACCAGTCGCCAGGTCCCGGATCGGTGAGGTTCCATGCACGGACGATGAACGCTGCCGTCTGGGCTCGTGAGACCGTTTGATCGGGACAGAACTCGTCGTTGTCCGGTGGGTTGCAGCCCTTCGTGACACCCGCCTGGGCGAGAGCGTTGATGTCGGCCTCATACGCCAGCCCATCATCGTCGTGGAAGTAGTCCTTCGTCGTAGCGGGGAGGTTCAGAGTCCTCACCATGAAAGCCGCCAGATCCTCTCTTCTCATACGGTCCTGCGGGCAGAACTTGTCAGGACCGTCATTGCACGCCAGCGCAACACCACGGTCGGCGAGGTACTCGATGCTCGCCTGGTGAATCGTCGTATCGATATCGGAGAACACCGGTGGTGGAGGAGGAGGCGGTGGTGGGGCCACCACATCCATGTCGCCACGGAACCCTGTGATGCCGGCTCCACGCAGGCTGTACCAGGACTGAATCCAGACACCATCGATCGGGGTACCGAGATACGAGTCGACCGTCACCGTCTGGCCGTCGCGTGTTCCGGTGACCACGATGCGGCTGGGAGTCCCCGAGTCGTACGTCTCGACGATCTGCACGTCGGACACCGCGTCGAGACCGAGCTTACTTCTGAGCACCGCCGTCGACTTCGTGTAGGTCCACGACGAGTAGGTGTTCCCCGGCGCCGTGAGGGTTATCGGATCCGGCCGGCTGCGGAGATACGGGATAGCGGCGCCTCCCCATATGTCCTCGTTGTTCTCCGTTGCTCCCCCGTTCGACGATCCGTAGAACGCACCGATCGGACTGCCCTGATACTGGACGATCTCATCCCTGGTCGCGTCGACGGCGGCCCGCCAGTTCTCCCCGTAGCCGCCTGCTGTGACGTTGTAGACACGACCACGGAACACCTGATCGTTCACCTTCCCCGAGGCGCCTTCATCCGATGAGTCGTACAGGGTGCACCAGCACCAGGATCGACTCTCGACGGCGGGCGCCATCGAGTTCTTGTTGGTTGCAGCAACCCGCTTGTCCGACGTGTAGCGGGCGAACGACCGTGCAGCCACCGCTTGTGCCTTCAATGCCTCGACATCCCACGATGCCGGCATCTCTGCGATTCCCGAGATATATCCGTCGAGGTCCACTTCGAGTGAGACATCGAGACCTCTGTTGTTGTCCGGCCGAACACGGAGCTCGCCCTGGTCGTAGGTACACACGGTCCCCGCCCATCGTGAACACGCCGTCGCGTCGGAAGCGATGGCTGGATCCTTCGCCCACTCCCAGTGCTTGACGAGCTGAACCGCAGCGGTCGGCGACAGCTCCCAACCATCCCACGCGATGTCGAAGTTACAGCCACCCTCAGCGGAGGATCCACCGGATCCGATCGTGTACGTGCATCCATCTGCTGTGTAGTCGATGACGATCTGGGAGTTGATCGGCACCGAGACGGACTCGATCTCGCCGGTGAGCGCAGCCGAGCCGTCGGTGGCCGTAGCCCGCTTCAGTGTCACAGGTACGCCACCACCCGATATTGCTACCGGCCTGAGGACGACTCGGACCGCTTCTTGTTCGAGTCCGATCCAGAAGTTGTCTGTCACCGGGTCGGTGACGACCGATGTCAGGTCACTCCCAGGTGCGTCGTAGTAGAAGTCGAGGATCTCGACGTAGGACTGGCCGTCGATCGCTCGGGCGTAGGCTCCGTACTGGCTCATCCCGATCCCGTGACCCCATCCGGAGCCGTCGATGATCAGCTCGCCCTCGTGCGCGTCAGCGGTACCGCTAGTCGCAAAACCAACGAGAGAGAGCAGGAACGCAGCAAGGACCGTCAAAATGATCCGGGAACTGCGAATGGAGAGTTTGAGAGTCACGTTTCCACCTACCGAACGGGCTGGCCACCCGAAATCAACGACCGGATGCTACAAACAACATCGGTTAAGGAGCCATCCACTTGAGGGCTCTGACCATGAAACTGGCCATCTCTGCACGTGAAACGTTGCGATCCGGGCAGAAACTGTCGTTCGTTGGAGGGTTGCAGCCCTTCGTCACGCCAACGGCTGCGATGGCGTTGATGTCACTCTGATACGGCGATGAACCATCGTCGACGAAGGCATCCGTGTTGGTCGGTTCGAAGCCGAACGCCGCGACGAGGAACTGCGCCATCACCTCACGTGTCACCACCTCGTCGGGACAGAACCGGTCGCCGGCGGCGTTGCACGCGACGAAGACACCACCACCCACAAGGCTCTCTATATCGTCCTCGAAGATGGAGTCGTCGTCGTCGACGTAGGTGTTGACGCCGCTCGGTAGGAACCCGATTGCACGGTTCAAGAAGGCGGCCAGCTCCCCCCTCGTGATGGTCCGCTCCGGGCAGAACCGGTCGTTTCCCGGGGGGTTGCAACCCTTGGTGACGCCGAGGCGAGAGATCTCGTCGATGTCCTCCCGATGTACCGATGACTCGTCGTCTCTGAAGGAGCCGACGTACGGGTACGCCAGAGATGGGTCACTACAGGAGAACCCGGGGTACTCGAACCAGCTCGTGACGTCGAAACCTGCGAGGCGGGTGTTGCCTGCGTACACCCTGATCTTGTCTCCGCTGAGGGTCACGAGGTCGTGGCGGCCGTCTCCGTCGAAATCGGTGCCAGCGACGTCGTCGATCGTGCCAGTGATGGCGGGAAGCGATTCGCGTTGGGTGAACTCCGATGCCCCGTCGAGGATGAACGACTCGGTGCTGTTCACCCCGACGAGGTCCGGCACCTGGTCGAGATCGCGGTCGAGTGCGGATAACGTGGTCGATGGGTCGGCTGAGAAGGACCCGGTGGCGAGAATGGTCGCGAAGCGATCAGCGCCGCTGCGAACCTCGACGGTCCACGTAGAGCCGTCGTTGCGCAGGATGTACAGATCGCTCCAGCCATCAACATCGTGGTCTGCGGTGAGATACGCATCGCCACCTGCCGCTGCGATCGTCGCGGTATCGGTCTGAGAGAAGTCGCCGAACCGGAGGAATGCCGTCACGGTCAGACCGTCGGAGTCGTCGATCACCCAGAGGTCCTGGGCGCCGTCACGATCCCAGTCGCCGGGTATCGCGATGTCACCTGTGGCACGTTCCGAGCTCCAGTAGCGAGACACGGCACAGCTCTTGTAGCCGGCGTACCCCCTCACGACGTCGATCACCGTGCCCGTATCGGTATCGCTCAGGCTGACGATGTCGATCGCAGCGTCTCCGTCCCCGTCCATGAGCACCCTGAAGCGCGCATCGTCGAGAGCGTCGGGGACCGTCCTCGTGGTCATCGTGCGGGTGAACCCTTCGGGTGAGGTGAGGGGGGCAAACGCCGGCGGAAGTTCGGCGATGCTCTCGGTGAACGCCGGACCGCGCCAGTTGTAGTGCATGGCGTCTTTGACGCTGATCCAGTTCCCACCCCAGCAGAACCCCGAGTCGGACCAGGCTGTGACGAACCAGCTCGGCATATTGGTCCTGAGGGAGCCTGTCCTGTACGGGTTGTACCGCGAGTTGATGTCGATGGCGTTGCCGTAGCTGTGCTGGGACACCCGGTAGGAGCCGCCAACGGTTCTGGCGGTATACCCGAACGTGTATCTGTCGATGATGCTGTACGTGCGTCCCTGCACGGCCTCGGCAGCGAGTCTCGCCTCCACCTCGGCAAGTGCTGGCTGCATCCTGCGATGCAAGAGCAGTGACTCACCGTTCGATCCCGGGACGTCCCACCATCGGAGTTCATCCCACACCTGGCCGATGGTGCGTCCGAAGTAAGACGCCTCAGGCCCACGCAGGACCGCGGATCGAGACAGGGAGCCCTGCTTCTCGACGAGCGATCCTCTCACCCAGGGCGATCCACAGCCGTCGGATTCGTTGAAGGACGGCCAGCTCTCACCTTCACCGCCGACGGCACGCGCTTGTGGGGAGGACACGACGAGGAATGCGACCGCCAGGATGGCCACCACGGTACCGACGCGAGCGCAACGGAAGAACCCAGTCATTGCGCGTGATGGTACGGACATACTCCTATGAATCGACGCATTTGTCTCTCGACCTAAGGAGAATCATCGCCGTGTGGGACTCTCCCAAGAAGATGGTGTGGGACCTCGCACGGAGCGCTGCCCACGGCATCGGGGCAGGATTCTGTCCAATGGCAGCACCGAAACAGATGGTACCTGGGCACGCGCGGCACATCGCGTCATCCCTGGCACTTGGGAGCCTTCCACGCGACATCAGATTCCAGGATGATGAGGTTCCGTGAGCACCCTTCACACAGTGAAGGGCGGAAGGCCCATCAACGCCTATGCAAGTGGATGGTCTCCCTGTCTTCGACGATATCCCATCAGGCCGAGGTCGATGCGAGACACGTCCCCTCGTTGTGTCACCTGAGCCGAGGGAAAGGTATCCAGGACATAGGCGATACACGGCTCAACAGCATCGCCAATCGCATAGACATACGATCGTGACGGGGAGACGACATCGCCCATGTCCCTCAAAACCACGGGCCCCACGACCACGGCGTCGACACTTCTCGGTCTGAACCGATCACCGATCTCAGTTCCGTCGCGTATCTCTCGCGTCGGTAAGGATCGCTGCAGATCGTTGTTGCCGAAATCAATAACTACCTGCACATCGGGGTCGGCTTCGATCATGGCAATGATCCCATCAGATTCCGACGACGCAACGACTTCGCTGGAGGAAGATGAGGAGTCAACGATCTTGAACAGTTCATCCACGCGGTGATCGTATGTGTGGTGTTCCATGGCAAAGGCATATGTCGCGGCGGCAGCTGCCGACGAGCTGGGATCCGACAAGATGCGGTGCGTGTCAGCTACAGGATCAGAACCCATTTCGACATAGTGAATGCCGGGCTTGAACAGACAGTTGAGCCCCGGGACGGGTTCCGCCAGCAGGCGAGCACCGTTGCCGACCGCCTCGAACACCCGCATCGTGATCGGTTGATGGCTCTGCCCACCTTCGTTGGGGACCACACGCGTGTTGCGGTAGAGATCTGCCAGGTCCTCAGGATGCAGCCCATACACGAAGTGGCTCCTGTCGGGGAAGGCATCTCTGAGTGCCGAGACCATCTGTTGGCGCCGTGTGTATGTGCCACCGACATCTTCAAGGCCCGCCGCAACCATCGCTACGTCGAACTCCCGCTCTTCGAAGCTCCTTCCCGGCCCGCTGATCTCCGGTGCCACAGCGAAGGGGAAGCGATGAACCGGAACAGGGAAGCGATGAGCGAGATGCCATGAATGCGCGAGGAGAACTCCATCAGCGCCGTAGCGTGCAGCAAGGCGCACATTGGCTTGGAGATGATGCTCCCCATGGTGTACCCAGAAGAGCGTCGGTACGTCAGGCTTGCTACCAACCACCTCGAATGGGGGGTAGAGGGACTCCACGATGACAACTGCATCGGTCGTTGCCGACACAGAGGCATAGTCGACGATGTCTTCGCAGTGGTCCACGACAACGCCGGCCCGTTCAAGAGATGTCTGGAGATACCGACCTGGTGACGTCACAGCTCCTCGATACACAAGAGTGATGCGTCTCCCCGCGTGTCGACATCCTTCGGGCATACTCCCCCTGCCGGTGGGAACGGCCAGGTGCAACGGATACCCAGGGCCCGCCGGAGACATGCTCCATCGCTGCTCATCCGGTGCAAGCTGTGCAATGTCTCTCGGGGTGGGCGATCCCCAACCTGGAGGACGGAACACGGCTCCAGTTCCACCGGCTGCAGCTACCGCGGCATCGAGATCGCGACGAGCGAGGGGGTAGAAGATCGATGCCCCCGTCCGCCTCGCAGCCTGAACGACCCGGCGACGGAACAAATGGGACTGCATCGACGATGACAACGCACGACGGAGAAGGGTCCCAAACCTGCCTCCACGAACAGGAAACCGTGCAGGAACGATGCGCACGTCCAGATTCCTGGGCAACGATCGTCGGTTCGGCCCCGATACGCAGCAGACATCGTTCCCTGCACTGCGCAACACCTCGATCAACGGAAGGAACCCCGGATTACGTGAGGCATCGCCGGTGGAGATCACGCAGATGCGCGGAGAGTCTGGACGGTCAGATTCCATCAATCGGCCACCCAGCGGCGTACAGCCGGCCCGGTTCATCGCCATCGAACATGGGAGTGGATCCGACGAGAAGGGTCTCGTCGTCCGACGTCCACGTGTGTCCACCGTGACCGCGAAACATGCGGAACTCCCATTTGTTCGCTGCGTAGACATCGACTCCGGCAACACGGGCACCTCGCACGAAGTGAACGTCGACTTGGCGAGGGCGATGCGGGAACCTGGTCACTTCCCACACGGCCCTCCGGAAGACCAACGAGGCACCGGTCGGTGTTCCATCGATGAGTTTCTCTTCAGTCCCAGAACGTCGCAGCACGGTGACGTCGCGTTGAGCGAAGTAGAAGAACTGTGCTGCCTTTCCGACAATTCCCGCACCCGAGTAGATAAGCGTGTGAACGGCATCTTCGATGTATGCGGGGCCATACGCATCGTCATCATCGATCTTGGCAATGATGTCGGCGTCAGTCCTATCGATGCATCGGTTGAGTGCTTCCCCGAGAGTCACCGACTTGGGAATCTCGATGATCTGCGTTCGGTCGGTGATACCCAACTGCTCCGCATGCTTCGCAACGGCCTCTCTGTCTCCTCCTCCGTGGAGCCCGACGATGATCTGGAGCCGCCGATAGGTTTGCCGAGACATGCCTTCTAGCGCGCTCAGCACGAATTCAGGTCGTTTGGAAACCAGAACGCCGGCTGCCGAAGGCCAGGGGTCATAGGTTCCGATTCCGGCGGCATCGGTGAGTTGGCGCGCTCTCACCCATGGTGAATGAAAGCGATAGGCCCACCTTCGAGCAACAACCGAGGCAGCGGACCTGGCAAGCTCGTCGAGATCGCCTCCTTCCCGAGGAACAACGACACCTCCAGCCGCAGCGTGCTCGATGAGAACGCCGTCGGGAAACCGGACGCGATCGGGTCCCGCCACAACATCGGGCTGCTCGGTTTGTCGTCGCGATGCGGGACTGTGCACCAACGGATCGAATGACGGCGGCAGCGATACACATGACCACGCATCGTCGGTCCAGTCGACGGTCTGGGTCTGGGTCGAGGGATTCCACAGTACGACCGGAGGACCCGATTCCTGCGAGATGAGTGCTCGGAGACCAGCCGTTTCATCGATCCCTTGCAGTGCGGCCGACTCGATGACGACGAGGTCGGCGTCATCGAGCGATCCCTGGTCCACGATGTCACGCCGATCCATAACGTCAAGGGCTGCGCTGACTCCAGGCGTCGAGACGAGCGCAGCAACACGAACGGTTCGGAGGCCCGGGAGCGATGTCGGAGAGGAAAGCCGATGCAGACTCGTCTGCTCGACCGACGCTGGGATGCTCGCCGATCGTCGGGGTTTCGGCCTGAGCCATCCCATGATCGGACCGGGACGTTCCTCGACCAATCGCTGAATACGAACTGCTCTGTCTTCCGCCCGCTTCCTCCATGTCTCAATATGAGAGGTCAACTCAGCTGAACGCTGCTCAGCTGCGTGCCGCATGGACCGCTCATCGAGCAGTTCTTGTTCGAGTTCTTGAATCCGTTGTTCGAGATTCGCCACGATTCCTAGGCTACCCACCCTCGTACGGCGTCGGAGCGGCTCCTGGGTCAGCGTTGAACGAACAGCAGCACGAAGGGCCAGGCATTGGCGACCTCTCACCGCACCCACCCGGTCAGCCGTCAAACGCCTCTCGAAGGACATCCGCGACCCCACGCTGGCGAACCCTGAGCGGCTCGACGCTGGCACGGATCGATCTCACGATATCTCCGCGCTCTGCCAGCACTCGGTCGATAACCTCGTCGAGTCGCCCCATATCGTCGGTGCGCACGACGGCGTCCTCTTGGTCGATTGATCGTGCGAAGTCAAGTACCTTCGGCCGATACTCGACGGCGACGAATGGCGTCTCCATCGTTGCTGCAAGCACAACAGCGTGAAGTCGTTCGCCGATCACCAGGTCAGCCGACGCGAGCAGTCGAAGCGTCGCATCGAGGTCCACATAGCCCGGGACATACCCCAGGTATGGGTGGCCCGACCGTCTTATCAAGTCTATCGCGCAGCGGTCATCGCCGGGGAACGCGGTCATGATGACGACGTCGCGCCCTTCAGCTTGAAGCCGATCGATCGTGTCGGAGAAATGGTCGAGAACCTCGCGATCGTCGCCACCCCAGCATTCGCCTCCCGTGTCGAGTGGGCAGACGACCACACGGCCATCGACGCGTTCGACGTCCTTGGGACGTTGCAGCGACAGGGCAGGATCGCCGATGACCTCGATCGTACCTTCGTATCCGAATCGACGAAGGTGTCGTTCCGAATCCGGCCCACGTACGGTCACCTTCAGTGAGGATTCGAAGATCGGCCACCAACGTTCGACGGGCTCGGACTCCCCCCAGTAGTCGGGACTTCGAACACCGGTCCCGAAGATCACACGATCGACGCGGGGACTATCGAGACGCTCGATGCGTCGCAGGTAGTCACCGTTCGAGTTGATCAGTGTCCCACCACCCAGCATCAATCCGGAAGGGCTGTCGGCAGATGGATCGATCTCAGCCCACGGCATCGACTCACGGGTCGCCGCCAGCATCGCCTCGTCACCGAGATTCTGCTTGCCCGTCCAACCCACGTAACGGATCACGGGGCGCCTCACCTGAGCTTGCGGGGATGCTGTCACGTCGGAGTGCCGACCAGATCGGCGAGCCTGAACAACGCGCTTCAGAGTGCGAACAGTTTCTTCGGCGCCAGCACGCACTATCTCAGCAGACCCGAGTGGCAATACTGAACGTTCAGGGAGCTCGAACTCCCCGGCATGTCCGGTAACCGTATCGTTGATCAGCAGGTCGAGCCGGCATCGGCGGAGCAGCCTCTCCCAATCGGGTGTTCCGCCAGCGTGCACCTCCTTCATCACTTCCCGTCGACGTATCGCAGCGAACAGTGGCCTACCCGCCCCGTTCGCAAGATCGAAAGCAAGGAGGTCACCGAAGCGCCGATATGTTCCCGCTCCTTTGATCGCGTATGCGCCGCGGACGATTCCGATTCGGGGATCCACGTCGAATCGGCGAACGACACGTTCGAGGAGTCGACGGTTCGGTGTCATCCGGCCATCGAGCATCACAACCAGTTCTCCTCTCGCAAGCCTGATCGCTTCGCCCACGTCATCGCCCTGAACCCATTGAACTCGAGGGTTGTCGCTCACAACGGATACACGCTCGAGTGCGGAACTCGAACCGGTGAAGATGACCTCAGCATCAGGATATGTCGACCGTGACAGTTCGTTCCATGCTGCATCTGCCGCATCGGGGGAAGCCACGGAAACGATCCACGTCACACGGGGAACCGAATGGAACGGTGACGGCACCTTGCGATAGAAGCGATGAGGAATCCGATCTGCCATCAACATTCGATTCGCATTGATCGACGCGGTTCGCCAACTGCGATCCTCACCAGGTTCCAATTGATGGAAGACAACGGCATCGTTGGCTACGACAACAAAGGCCCCGTCGTTCCAAAGGCGCCACCCGAGCTCTGTGTCCTCGCCGCCCCACGTGTGGAATCCGTCGGGAAACCCACCCAGATCATGGAATCGACGAGCATCGACCGACAAGTTCGACGACACGACGGCTCGATAGGAACCGTCGCCGATTCGAAGCTTCCTGTTCCTCCGGTAGAAGAGACCTCTCCAGTCATCGGGAGTACCGTCATCTGAGATTCGGATCGCTGCCGACCGTATCGACGAGAAGTCTCTCTGCACCATCTCGGGAGAAACAGAATCACCGTCGAGATGGAACCGACTCCCGACGACAACAAGACCGGACGCGCGGCGATGCCATGAGAGGTGACGTTCAACGAGGTCGGGTGCCGGGATGCAGTCGCTGTCGATGAAGATGAGGACATCGGAATGCGTCGCCTCTGCTCCGAGATTGCGTGCCTGACCGGCACCAAAACCGTCACGGCCTCGACGAACATAGCGGAGGGGAAGGAGATCGCTGTATCGCTCGACAACGGCGGAGACATCCTCTTCGGATCCGTCATCGGCGATCACGATCTCCTCAGGCAGCGTTGTCTGTGCCACGAACCCGGCAAGCGTCACGGCCAGTCGATTGACCCTGTTGTAAACGGGGATGATGACGGAGGCCGTCGGCGACCACGTGGCGGTCCGCTTCATCACGTCCTCGTAGTCGTTCTCTCGTGCCAACAAAGGTGGCGGTCGATCGGTCATGGGTTGATTGCACTTCTCATCGGGAACACATGATTTCGAACGACAGTATCTGCTGCGAACTGCAAGCCCGACATCGTCTGAGGATGCTACACATCGAGCGAGCCCCGGGTGTTCGTTGAGACGGGCGGACAACATCTGATCGTACTGATCCGGATCTTCCATCACAGGGCGTTCTGGGTGATGACGACGTAGGCGCATCCGTTGCCCCCGGTAACTGCCCCGTGTGATCGACGCAGATCCTCGTTCAACATGGTGTACAAGATTCACGACACCGCCATACTTCCGGTGTGAAGATCTGCATGTTCGTCAAGAACTCGTTCGAGTACGACGCCCGCGTCACGAAGGAGGCGAAGTCCCTCATCGGCGCGGGCCACGAGGTGACCGTCGTCGCTCTCTACGTGCCCGATGTCACCGCGGCCGAAGAGACCACGGCGGATGGGATCCATGTCGTTCGTGTGCCACGGTCGAGTTTCGGTGTCCCGACGCTCAACCGCCTTGCCCGAAAGTACGCCGGGTCGATCGAGGCACGACATGTGCGTCTTACCGGTGAGGCGTACAACGAGGCAACCGTGCGTGAGCTCAGCCAGATGAGCGCGCCGTCGACGGCGACACCGGGAGCCGAGATCACCGACACACCGAGGGTCGTCGCTCCCCCTGAAGTGCCGCCGGGTCGAATCGAGAGGGCCTGGGGATCCGTGACCACCCCCGTACTACGTTCCTTCGCACGGTTCGCCAGGTGGTCGTTCCGGTTGACGAAGGGACTCCTCGGCCAACAAAGCCAATGGATCAAGCATCGCGCGATCGACAAGCGCATGGTCGCCATCGGTGTCGCGTCGGGTGCCGACGTCTTCCACTGCCACGACCTGAACACGCTGCGCGTCGGTGTCGAGTGCAAGGCTAGGACGGATGCCCGGCTCGTGTACGACTCCCACGAGCTCCAAACGGAACGCAGCCGCATGACACCGAAGGGGAAACGCGCAGCGATCAAGGCCGAAGGAGGGATGCTCCCCAACGTCGACGCGATGATCGTTGCAAGCCCATCGTGGATCCCGTGGAACACGAAACTGTACGGCAGGCTTCCAGAGCCGACGGTCACGGTCATCAACGTTCCCGAACCGACCGAGATCGATCCGACGCTCGACCTCAGAGAGGAACTCGGGATCGACCGGGACCAGACGATCGTGATATATCAGGGATCGATCCAGGAGAACCGTGGCATCGAGCCGGGTATCGACGCGGTTGCGATGCTCGAAGATGTCACGCTCACTGTTGTGGGATACGGCTATCACCGGCCTGTCCTCGAGGACATCGTGCGTGCTCGCGGCCTCGAGTCGAAAGTTCTCTTCTTCGGCCCCGTTCCGAACGATGAGCTGATCTCGTACTCGGCGTCGGCAGACATCGGTCTCGCCAATATCGTCGGGACGTCCGTCAGCTATGAGACGTCTCTGCCGAACAAGCTGTTCGAGTACGCGATGGCAGGGATCCCCGTCATCGGTTCCGACTCCCCTGAGATCGGGCGGATCATCGACGAAACCGGCATCGGGATCACCTGCGACCCGACCGACGCCGAGGCGATCGCCGCAGCAATCGAGACGATCAGCGAAGACCCCGAGCCGTACCGAGCTGCAACGAGGGAAGCGACCAAACGCTACAACTGGGCGGTCGAACACGAAAAGCTCCTCGACCTCTACTCGAGCATCCTCGACGACTGATCTCCTGTCGATGCCCGGCGCGACATCGCCGCTCTCGTGTGACCACAGGGGCTGCGCCTCGTGAGGGCATCCTCCATCTTTCCGTCAAGGAGAACGGCAGAGGAGCGCAGCAACGATGCAGGGGGATGGGGATTTGTATCCAGGTCTTTGCCGTACCGGGCTCGCAGGCTCGCACTCCCCCCTCGCTCGAAGACTCGCTTGTCCCCCCTGAAGGGGAGGACGGAAGCATCAGAAGTCCGAAGACGGTTTCGACCT
>VAPL010650330.1_pt1 | contig 13139 bp, 11 predicted proteins | sample 3395061 | NCBI WGS metagenome assembly VAPL01 (sample SAMN08290444, study PRJNA428436) | hydrothermal vent metagenome | isolation source: Deep-sea hydrothermal vent chimney 2 | place: Pacific Ocean: Juan De Fuca Ridge | depth 2182 m m | reverse complement strand
GTCAGAAAACATGCCAGGGGCTCTATTGTCAACGAGGTGGCCGCTTATTCCATCTTCTATAATTTCAGGGAAACCGCCTACCTTAGGCGTAACCACTGGCAATCCATATGACATTGCTTCCAGAACGCTCATAGGTATCCCCTCATGGACAGACGTGTTGATATAAACATGGAGGCTTTTGTAAAAAGTATCCATGTCATCTTGATGACCCAAAAATCTGAAGCGCTTTTGCAGGCCATATTCCCTGGCTTTTGCTTCAAGCATGGGGCGTTCCGGCCCGTCTCCGGCCAGTACAAAATCAACCGCGTCACTTCGCGAAATTACCAGCTTGGCAATATCCACCATAAGGGAAAAATCTTTGATGGGAAAAAGGCGGCTGGCAGAGCCAATAATCAGTCTATCTGTGGTTTGTTGAATTATATTTGCTGGAAGTGAAATGCCGTTGTGAATTACATTCGTGTTTTTTACTGTAAAGCCATAAGAACCAACCAGAGATTGCCGCATTTCCTCGGATACCAAGACCGTTCGAGCAAAGCAACAGGACAATAGCCTAAAAAAAAGCCTGGTTCGCAACCTGGCAGGTAGGCTTTGCTCTTTTCCTGCCATCTCGGGCATACCATGTTGAGTGGCGATCAACCTTACGGGCCTTCCTGCTCTTGTCACAAGCCAGGCCAGCAGGTTTTCTTTGTAGCGGTGGGAATGAATAATCTGAGGAGAAAACTTTTTTACAATTTTACGCATTTTCTTGGCAAGGCCTGAAAATGACAATTGTGCCTCATCAACAATGCGTACCTCAATACCAAGCGATTTTAGCTCTGCTGCCAATCGACCGTTGTTTAAAAGAACAATCAGGATTTTTACGTTGTTGATTTTTTGGAGACCAGAGGCAAGCTGGTAGACCATGACTTCGGCTCCGGCCCAAAGATCTCCGGAAGCCAGTAATATTACTCGCATCACGTCCACCGCCATTCTGGCCTAATTCGAAAAATGATTTGATTTACTGTAGCGTAATGTACCTTCCAATTGCCCAATTCTTTATTAGTTGTCACCTATTACCCCAGACAATTGCCTAACAAACCTATATCTGCTAAAATTTAATTTAATTTTGTGAAGACTGTTATTTCCATATACAGTTATCATCTCTCGATTCTCTGCAAACCATAATATTGCTTCTTCTAATTTCTCGAATCGATCTTCGGTATATTGAATTAAGATACCATTCACATGATCTTCAATCATCTCCCCTATTGCTGCTATATCAAATGCTATTACAGGTAATCCTTGACTCATGGCCTCCAAAATAACAAGGCCAAAAAAATCAAATTCTGATGGAAAAACAAAGAGATCACTTTCTCGGTATATGTTCTTCATTTCTTCTGTCTTGTCAGATGTTATATCATTACGAACCAATATGTTGTCCGACAAACCTTCGACCTTCTGCTGGGTTACAATAGTCAGGTTACAAAAACTTTTCAGTTTTTTCTCGAAAATTTCTACAAGGTCAAGCCCTCCCTTCTCCAACAAGTAGTTACCGACAAAAAGTAAATTAAGGGGGTCTTGCACCCCAGCAGTTTCGGCCTTTACAGGTGATTGTTCAGAACGAACAGACAGACGCGAATAAGGATAACAAACATTTATAGAACTCTTTTCTTTTTGGAAATACCGGAGAAAAATATTCGCCGCCCATTGGCTCATAGGTAAAAAAATAACTTTAGTACCCATAAGGTAGGTATAAACAATAATCCTACATTGATCCATGAACGTTATTTTATTTGATTGCCCAGGTATTTTATTTTTTGTAGCAAAAGGGCATCCATCAAAAAGTACAATCTTTTTTTTATTTTTAAATTTGCGAGAGAGCCCTAACAATGGGGTAAAGGTAACGACTATAATACAATCGATATCTTTGTATCCAAGATTTGACAACTTGCTAATGAGTACTTTCCTCACTCGATAAAGTATGCTACTAGATAAAAACTTTGGGACATCACAAGAATATACTTCTTCAGATGTTATTGTTAAAAAAATAGGCTCAATATCGTTATTACAGGATATTATAGCATTATATACATAATCACTTATTATTTTATTTCCCAAGATATGTGACAATACAACTAAGACTTTTTTTTTCATGGCCCTCCAATAATAACAATTAAATGAGTTTGTACCCCTTTTAGACTACCTGTAACATTTACCCTCGGTGCTTGCTTTTCATCAACAATACTTTACTAATCGATAAGACAGGATAGATGATGTGCAACTGATATCTTGATGCAAGCTGATCCGCTTCAAGTGAAATAAGTTTGCCGTTGATTCATTCCAGCCTGAATCGCAGGAAACAGCAGAACTGTAACCAGTTTGTTCAACTAATCGAGAAATATTTTCATTATAATTCCCATTTGGGTAACAAAAAGGGACATGAGTACTAACAACTTTTTCTATTAATAATTTTTTCTTTGATGTTTGTAGTTCCATATGTGCTTCATCGTGAGACAATGTTGTTAAAATGGCATGGTTTGCAGTATGGGAACCAAATGTTATCTGTCCTGAACTGAATAGTTCCCTGACTTCATCCCAGTTCATGAATGTTCTACCATAAAAATTATGCGATATGCCACTTTTCTTCTCACATTCGTCAAGGAGTTCCTTTATTGTCTGATATGGATATTGTTTCAATATTTCAATGGCCCCGGCCAATTTTTTTTGAAACGAAGTAGCTCTGACAACAGAACGCCATTCTTTGTGGACATCTTGACTTCTAATAACTGTTTGCAACCCAGATTCGCTTACAATTAATGCCAACCTGTCAGTCCAAAACATTTCATTGGAGCCGATTAACCCAGTAGGAAGGAAAACTGTAGCAGGCACCTCCTCATTTTGTAATACTGGCCATGCGTATGTATAGAAGTCGTACCACCCATCATCAAACGTAATAACACAATAAGGCTTGGCATCAATTTTTTTAGGTGATGCTCTCTCTAACAAACTTTCAGCCTGACTAATTGAAACGATATTGAAATATTTTTTAAGGAAACGAATATGAGCTTTAAGAGTTGTGGGTGTCACATACATTCCTGGTTCAACGCATGTAGTGAGCAAGTGGGGGGGGAGTATGCGGTGATAGGTTAAAAAAACCCCCTGATTAGAAGCTAATAAGCCGCTTAATTTTCGGCGTACAGTCCCTTGCAGTAAAAAAGCACGAACATACTGAAAGTATTTACTTGTATTCATGAAATATTTCCTAAAACATCTGTCCAATCATACATAAATGCTATCAATAGAAAAAGCTCAAGTTACTGTAATGAATGTCTCAAAAAGATGAATTATTAACCACGGCCCTAAACTTTCCATTGGAGGAGCGGGGGATTTCATCAACATATTTAATCTTGAAGGTAACACCTTCTCCCATTCTTTTTTTCAACTCAGTAATTACAGATTGCCCATCATTCCCTGAATAATTAACGCCTTTGACAATTAATATTTCTACAAAGTCAGGAGCTTGTTGAATAATTTGAGTTTCTTTAATCGAATTACTCATTCCCTTGAAAATGGGATCTAATCTTCCAATATATTTTCCTTCTGGAGTAAGCAATATATCATCCATTCTGCCTATAATCTTTTCTATCACCGGGAAATTTCTACCGCAAGAACATTTGTTTTTTGACAAAATGCCCATGTCTCCAATTTTATACCTGATCAATGGCATGGCATCATTGGTAAAGCCAGTACATACAAATTCTCCAAGTTGCCCAAGTTCAACAGGATTGTTATTATTATCTACTACTTCCAAACACCCGAATTCAGGATTTAGATGATATGAACCGTATTCACATTGGCACACAAAGACTACTTGCTCCGCTGAACCGTATTGATCATAAATTTTACATTCAAAAGCTTCTTCGATAACATCACGTTGGTGTTCAAGCAAGGTTTCAGCGGAGGTAATTATTGCCTTTGGTCGGATGTCAATAATGCCCTTCTTTAAGGCATAGATTGCAATGGGATAAATAGCTGAAGGGTAAGTGTCGATAAAGTAAGGCTGAATACGTCTGATTTCCGATAGATAAGATGATATAGTCATCCTGGAAATATGATATGAAGAAAATAAGCTATTGCGAAGAAAAATATTCGTTCTCCAATACGGAGGATGTTGTTGTGACGGAGGAACTACCAAACGGCCAGCAAAAGTTATATTCCTCTCAAAGCCATCTATGCCAGCCCATTTCTTTGATCTCTCAAAAAAAGCATAATTCATTTTACGTGCTGATGGTGTGAGATATATCGTCATGGGAGCGCCAGTTGTTCCACTGGTATTAATTTTGACCAACTGTTTCCTATTGTACTTTTTGGACAAAAAAGGAAGTGGATTAGCACGAAAGGTATCCTTTTCAAGGATGGGTATACTTTGTAAAATATTTTCTTGCGTAATAGATGTATCATGTGGATCCATATCGGGCAAGATGGATGAATAATATTTTGTATGATTTCTTGCTGAATCCAATAATTTTAGCAATTTGTTTTTTTGCAACTCGACGATTTGCTCTTCAGATAAGCATTCCGATTTCAGTAATGAATCAACAAATTGCTTCCAAGGCGCAAAGTACCTTTCTCGATAAAGTTTAAGCCCATATAATGAACATAATGAATTTTGTATCCATAAAGGGGCCGAATTATATATTTTTTCAAGAATCATTTTATGGTCGCTCTATTCATGCTGAAAATCTTGCGGAATCTCTATAGCATTTTTTGGGGGAGAATTAATATTGACCTTATACCCGTTACTAACTTCTCCGTTGGCATCTACCAGAAATACATAAGCTATGTCACCATCCTGAAATTGTCCCTGGTTGATTTTATTAACCGTGACAGAGGTATTATTCCAAAATCTTGCAGGTTGTACCTCACGGTATGTACAAGAATCAAAATCTTGTTTGTTTCCTAATTCAACACGACTCCTGGTGTTATTAATATATATATCATCAAGGTACAGTTGAAAATTACCATGATGTCTACCATCCATCAAACCGAGTAGAACTGTATCAAGTTGAAATGATTGCCCTCTAGCACGAGTCATTTCATGGTCACTATAATAACGATTAGTTCCAACAATTGATGTTTCAATAATTCCATTCGTGAGACCAGGAGTACTTAACTTTTTATAAGATTCAATACGAACCCATTTATTCCATTTCTTAAACGAAATTTTACAACAATTTTCTTTTGTGCTTGTTGCACCATTATTGTAAATAGTGAAAAGGGTGTGTGATCTGGGAGGCGAAGACCCGTAACTTGTCGAACCAGTCCCATTATAAATTCCACCTCCACCAGCAGCAACGGAAGAATTTATTCGTACCAGCTTCAAAACACTATCATCTCCCGTTTCAATATTGGCCACTTTCCACCAATATGTCACATACACCTCGTTACTTGGTTTAAATCGAAAATAATTTGTTGCAAATCCGCGACCTCGCAATGCTGTAAAATCATTTACAATGGATAACTTTCCTGAGTGCTTATCATTAGTTGAATAATAAGCACCTTTATTGTCGGTATCATAAATCTTCCATTTAGGCTGGATGAAGTTTAATGGCTCTTTATTTTGCCCATCTTCAAATTGATCCCACATAATTGGAGCGGCATGGGGCTTAACCCCGAATTTTGTTCCAGTTATGAGCAATCCTTCGCCTTCGGATATATTCTTTGGCGATACGCTATTTATTATCGGCTTGCAAACGCCGACAACCGGAACCAAAATAATACTTATTACTAATAATGCTATTTTGTCAAACATATCAACCCTCATTGTAAAGTCTGAATTAATAAAGACCAACTAATCGGTCAAACAAAGCAAGAAGCAAGCCAACAGCTCTTCCTGTGAAAAACACCATAAATATAGTTGGTAACATAAGCCAGTTCAATATTCCTGCTTCTCGACCGTGAATTTTTTTATAGGTCATTAATCCAGGCATAAAAAAAATTAAGGTAATTATACTAAACCAAAGGATATTAGATTTAATAGTAAAAAACTGTAATAAAAATAAGCTGCTAACTATTCCGGCGGTAAAAAACAAAGTTGCCCAAAGCATACTTGATGTTTTATTCGATAGATCTAAAGCACTCCTACCGTGCCAAATTTGTCGTTTAAAAATTTTATAATATGTTTTTGGATACCCAAGATGCAATATATAGCAATCCTTGATAGAAACTATTTTTCGCCCAGTTTCTGAGATTTTTATTGACAAATCGTCATCCTCTCCTGCAGTTATTTCTTCGTTAAACCCGGATAATGAATCGAAAAAGGCTTTTAATAAAATAAAATTACAGGCAGGAAGGTACTTTACTTCTTGTAAATTATCCTTTTGCTGTGTTACCCATGCTTTTTCTAACAACGTTGCATCATTTGGAACCAAACACCCCCCCCCCACAGCCCCTATTGCCTTATCTGTCTGCATGGCTCTTATAGCACTAATAAGCCACTGTGCTGGCAGAACACAATCTGAATCTGTATGAGCAATCACTTCTCCCCTTGCAAAACTTGCACCAAAATTTCTGACTGCACCAATACTCCCGTTGGGAAAACTTACAATATTAAAGCCTAGTTTCTTGACAATCTGTACAGTATTGTCAGTAGAACCATTATCAATGATGATTACCTCAAGTTTCTCAGGCGGATAGTCTAAAAACCTGATCGAGTGTAAGCACTTTATAATAGTATCCTGTGCATTATAGGCAGGAATAACTATAGAGACGCTAGGGTAGTTTAGCACATCCTGCTCCCATGTACTGCTCCCATGTAAAGCGACTCATAATGGCGAACAGCATCTGCAATATCGTAGTGTTCATAAACATACTGCTGGCCTTGTTTACCAATTGTCTTACGCAAATTGACGTCTTCCAGAACCCGAATCATTTTGCTCGCCAACTGCTGTGGATTTCCAGGGTCAACCAGAAATCCAGTTTCATTGTTTTTAACAATAGATGTTATTCCAGATATATTAGTAGAAATAACAGGAAGACCAATAGCCATTGCCTCAAGGACAGAAATTGGAAGCCCTTCATACTGAGAAGTGCAAATATACACATATTCTTTGTTGGTAGATAGAATACAAAACGGCTCTGCAACCCAGCCTGTTAAAAGCACTTTCTCTGAAATTCCTAACTGCTGGGCCAAAGTCCGCAAATTTTCTATCTCCGGCCCATCCCCGATTATTGTCAAACGGAGAAGCGGCTTCTTCTGATGGACTAATGTGAATGCTTTTAATAACAAGCTATAGTCTTTCTGCAGAGAAAGACGACCAACTGATATAATTTCACAAGGCACCGTCTCTTTTTTACAACTTTTACTCATTTGCTTATACTTGTCTACCCGAATTCCGTTCTCTATGACATGAATTTGTGTATGGGGTGCAATTGTTGACAATATGGCCTGCTTCACATCATGGGACACCGCAACAACTTGACGATTACTGCCGCAATACAGCTTCTGGCTTAGCCATCTTTTTATTTTACTCTTAAGATTTTTTTTAAAAAAATATGGATAAGTATTATGCACTGTTACGATATGCAAACAGTTATGGTATACAATAGACCCAAGAATAGTTGGCAAAAATGAATGAGTATGCAAGACATCTGGTTGCAATTCATGTAGCAACTTTTTGTAATTAGTCATTGCCATTAATGGAGAAGTACTAAAAGAAAGAAAGTTGTTAGATGTGGCTATGCTGCTGAACTGATGGCGGGTTTCATCATCATGCTCGAAGAAAATCACATGTTGCTCAAAAAGTTTTTCGTCAAAAAGTGGTAACATATCACGCACTAAAGTAACAATGCCACTTTTGGGCCAATGTATAACATGGAGGATGCGTTTTTTCATGTTGCCCTTCTGATGGCCATAGGATGGAATGATAATTTTTTTATCTTTTTGTAAACAAATTGGCTTTTTAATAACATATTACCCTTCGTAAAATTACGAATAAAGTACTTCCATTTTAACAAAACTTGCCCTCTTCCCATCGCTTCAACATGTTGTAAAAATAGCTTTTCATATGTAAATTTATCTAATTCTCGAATCAGTAAAGAGGCCTTATCAACCCTTTCGAAGAATTTTGTTTTGCCCAAACCATGCAATAACGTTATTTTATAATCTGGGTGCATTACAACAGGAATGATTTTATACACAAAATTTTTGTTTGGTAAAATATCAATTAGCACTACAGCGGACTCTACCAGGAGATTATTCCAAAACAAATCGAAGATAAAATCTCCTAAGCTATATATTATCAAACCTTTCCCCCACTTCTCAAGAGGTTGCAAAACATGAGTGTGGTGTCCAAGCACAATAGTTGCTCCAGCATCAATTATATCACGGAAACAACTTATGATATGAGGAGGTGGCAATAAGACGGCTTCTTCTCCACCATGTATAGATACAATGACAATATCTACATTTTGAGCCAGTTCTTTTACATCTTGAAGGATTTGCTGTTTTGTAGAAGATGCATATTTGTTTTGAGTTGGTATGTATCTTTCTGGGACTAATGAATAACTAAGGAATCCAATAGAAACGCCACGAATAGTTGCAAAATAAGGGATGGTAGAATATTTGCCTATACTGGCAAGGTTGGCAAGACCGATTGCTTTAATTGATTGGCTCTCTAATACGGTAACAGTATCGTCAAAAGCATTAAGGCCATGTTGGCATATGTGATTATTCGCGACACTTACAACAGAAAAGCCAGCTTTTGAAATCAATCGTGCGAAATTAGGATGACCACGGAAAACTGCTTTCTCTAACTTACTATTTCTACAAGAGATATGAGACAGAGGACATTCCATGTTGCAAAAAGCGACATCGGCATTATTGAAAATGTGTGTTAATTCCGCATCAATTCCCAATGATTTTCTTTGAGAAACAGTACTTGCAGTGCCATGGCCTATTGAAAAATAATGATCCCCAAGACAAACATCTCCTACGGCGGCTATCGACATCAATGGTTCTTCATTCATTTAACTATTTCCCTAAACACCTGCTCATAGCCATTAATCATCGTTTCAATTGCAAATTTTGTTTTAGCATGGAGCTGCCCTTGGAATGCCAAGGAATTATGAAGTGATAAATTGTCAGATAACTTTAATATAGCATCTGCTAATTCTGTTGGGGACGCCGCAGGAACAAGCATACCTGTTTTACTATCTTTAATAATTTCTTCAGGACCTCCACTTTTTGTTGCAATAACAGGCACCCCCGCCATCATGGCCTCCACCAATGTTAACGAAAACCCCTCAGATGTTGAGGATGATACATATAGATTACTGGCTGCAAATAATTCTCTTATATTTTCATAGTAACCCAGAAACAGAACCTTTTTCGAAAGATTCAACTTAGCTGTCAAACTTGTAAGTTCTGAAAAATTCTTCGTTTTTCTACCAGCAATAACAAGTTTCAGCTTACCATTTTTTTTAAGTGCTATACCTATACTTTTTATCAATGTTGGGTAATCTTTTGCAATATGAGTGTCACCAACCGCAAGGACAAGTATTTCATCTTGTGAAAGACCCAGTTTGCTTCGCAAGAGTTGCCTCTCCTCCTCCAACAGCACATAATGGCACGAGTTCACCCCATTATATATGGTAAGAGCTTGATGACAATTTATAGAATATTTTTTCTGGAAAAAGTCACGTAGGAAATCAGAGACAAAAACAATCTTTGTCGCACAGGATTTCAGTAAGCTAAATTTAACAAAAGCAAACTTATCACTATCGGATACATCCATAACGCCATGAAATACGCTGATTACTGGCAATTGCATTAATTTCCCCGCAATACTCGCGTAAAGGCTTGCGGTGAATAAATGCGCACACACTATATCAATTTGTTCTCTCCATAAAAACTTGAGCAAATGCCCAAAAAATATATAGTCAAATCCACCTTTCTTATTAGGAAACATTATAGGACGAAATCCATCAGCTTGAAACTTGTCTTTCAACCAACCATCATACAATAAGCCAATTGTCACATCATACATTTCTCTATTAGTATTGTGGACTAAATTAAAAAAAATTGATTCAGCTCCACCTGTCTCAGAAGAGTCAATTATGTAAAGAATCTTCTTCTTTTTTCTCAATTTAATCACCTATGAGTTTATTATGCCGGTTTTATTGAGCAATTCCGGAATTTCCACCTCCATTTTAACGGCTACAGTAATTAAACTGCGATCGTTTCGTTTAGCTGATGGCCTGTTGGAATTTTCTGAATCGGTTGTAAATTTCTCACGCGCAGCGGAGCTTAGACAAACGGTCATCGAGCAGTGTATCCAAAAATATGGGTAATACAAAACTGTTACAAAAAAAGCACTTCCGAGATAACCAAGCAAAGCTGCGTCAAACCCGTATGACATAATCGCAAGGAATTGATCTTCCTGTCCTCTGCTCAATTTTCGTACCTTTCTGGTATTCACAAAGCAGGCTATAATCATCAATACAAATACGCTCAAACCGGTAAGGCCCAGCTCTGTGCCGCATTGCAAAAAAACATTATGGATAAGCTTAGTTCCTTTTTCTTTCACCTGATAATGTTGCGAGAAATCTTCCGCCCAAGCATCAAAGCCAACCCCAAACACTGGGTATTTATGCATGGACTCCAAGCCGGCATGCCAGCGTTCAAGGCGCTGGAGTGAGGTTTTATCTTTACCCGCTTCCTGAAATCTCTGCATGGATTTATAAGGGATCGCCGCTATTGTTAAAGCCGTTACAACTGATAAAACTATTGAGCTGATGAAAAAAATCCGAGGTTTGATAAGCAACGGGCGTATTCCCGCAACAGCCAAGCCAACCAAAGCCCCTCTGGAGGATGAAGCCACAGCCGTGGCGATACCGGTAAACGGCATGAAGAGAAAGAAAAGGAGTTTTGGTTTTGAGAGCAATTTATAGGTCGCCAGAATAAAGGCAATCGCGAGCGGCACATAAATACACATTTGGATCCCGACTTCCCCTGAATTACGAAACCATCCTGGTGCCCCGGTTACCCCCCACCCTGCGAATGCAAATCCTCTTCTCATCCAAGAAAAAAAACCGTGTTGGGACATCTTAAAAGAGTAGAGCAGAAATGACAGAATAAAAATAAAAAACCGTTTCTCATTATTGACAATCAGGACAATCAGAAAATAAATAAAGAACCAATTAAAAAAAACACGCCATCTTGAGAGGGATATGGCAGGGTAATGACTTGTGGCCGCAATGGATAACATAACTACCAACGCATAACACACCATAAGCTTGTTCAATATATTGGGCTTTACCTTGAAATTACCACTTAACAACATAACCACTGCAGTCATTAACAAAACAATAAAGGCCCAGGGGATTGCTTCTACTCCTGTATAAATTGACTGGGGGCGAACATATTCAAAAAAAAGGTAGAGGCATATGAGCTTAAAGGCCCAGCCTTCCTCCCGAATGACTTGCATTATATATTGTGCATTAAGGGAGTATAATTTTTTCATTGCTGAGGCTTGTCAGGGAAATGCAATAATTCATTGTACATTTTTATATAACGCTCACAGACTGTTTCCAAAGAAAACTGTTGCTTAATTTTTTTTGTTGCCGCCGTAGAAAGAAGCTCATAGGACTTCTGGCGAAAGTAACATTCCTTCACAACCCGTTTAAAATCATTATTACTATTTATACCAAATATGAAGCCATTCTTTTCGTCATCAATCACGTCTTCCACTCCACTGGTTTTAGAGACAATTGGCACAGCCCCACAAGCCATCGCCTCAAGCATAGAGTTGGACAAACCTTCAGATAACGAAGGATTCATGAAAAAATCTGTTAACTGAAAGTAAACCTCAACATCTTGTCGAAATGGCAGAAAAAAAACTTTGTTTTCTCCGCCAAGTTGCCCAACGTAATCTTTCAGATAACCAGCAAATTCAGGCCCGCCGCCGTCGGCCATTATATTTTTTCTAGCCTGTGGGCCCGCAATGATAAGATAAACATCAGTAAATTTATCAGCTGCAGCCAGCCAATTTTTTACCAGCCATTCAAGATTTTTTCGTTTATCCAATACACCAACATACGAAAAGAAAAGACCATCAGCGGGCAGCCCCATGTTTTTTCGTAATTCTTTTTTCTTGTCAGTATTAACAGGTAAAAATAGTTCAGTATTAACGCCGTTAGGGATATATTCTAATCGTTTTCCCGAGCCCAAAGCACAAGTTAGTTCTTTCATTATCATTTTACTTATGCAAATAATACGGTTATAGGCTTTATTTGAATAAAAGTTAAATTTTTGTTCAAAGCCACATTTTTTCGGCAAATGAAATTGTCCTAATTCATTTGAGAGCGTAGTTTTTACCAATGTTGGCTTACGAAGTAATTTACCAACCCACGGAATTATATTGTGTAAGGTACATGGCCCTATAACATGAATGATGTCATATCTTCTGACGTGGGTACAAAGAATCCATATTGTTTTGTACCAAAAGGATATGATAGACACATTACTGGAACTTTTAGCCGGGGCCAAGCGGATAACAGCAAATCCTTCATGATGTTTTATGTCATGATTTTCATCTGCTGGTGTTGCGGGGATAAAGGTTACCTGTACCCCATGTTTTCTCAGTGCCTTAGCAAGAGTAATTGCTTGAATGGAGGCACCTGTATATTCCGGCGGGAACAGATATGCAAAAATATATACTTTTATATTAACAGGCATAAAATAACTTTCCAGTAGCTATACGGATAACATGAAGGCGCCATCCCCTAAATGTATCTGAAGGGTAGGAAGATGCTTGACAAAGATCAACTATCTCGCTTCTTGATAACTTTGGCCGGAACTCCTACAGCGACAGAATAAGAGGGAACACTTTTAGTTACAACAGCTCCTGCGCCAATCACACATCCATCCCCGATTTTCACATTATCCAAAATTATTGCCCCAGCTCCAATCCACACATCGCTGCCAATTGTGATACCTTTACGTGATTCACCTTGAAGTCTTATCTCAAGTTTCTGACTTGAGTAAGACACTGTTATTTCACCAAAAATACTATGTCAGAGCTTAATAAACGAGAAAATGATCGTCAAAATCATTACACTTTTTAATCAAATCATTGCAAACATTGATAGATTTGGTTGTT
>VAPL010579434.1_pt1 | contig 13144 bp, 12 predicted proteins | sample 3395061 | NCBI WGS metagenome assembly VAPL01 (sample SAMN08290444, study PRJNA428436) | hydrothermal vent metagenome | isolation source: Deep-sea hydrothermal vent chimney 2 | place: Pacific Ocean: Juan De Fuca Ridge | depth 2182 m m | reverse complement strand
GGTCATCTGCGTTGTTGCACTCATTTGGATTAGCCTGCTAGTCCTGCTCTCGTGCGCCTAGCAGCTAACCACTTTTCAACTCCCTATACACGGCAATATCACATTGAAAGACTACTAGTGTTCATTTAAACCCACTCCTCAAAATCCTCACCCTCTTTTTCTGGGGGCATTAAATCTTCTTTACTGACACCGAGCGCCAATACGACCGGACTGGCGACATAGATTGATGAGTAAGTTCCGATTAATACGCCTACAATCAGTGCGATGGCAAAGTTGTGGATGATTTCGCCACCCATTAATACCAGTGCGATTAATACTAATAAGGTTGTCAGCGAGGTAATCACGGTTCGGGTTAGCGTTTGATTAAGCGAAACATTCATGACTTCGATTGGTTCGCCTTTGCGCATACGCAGGAAATTCTCGCGTATCCGGTCAAAAACTACAATGGTGTCATTCAATGAATAACCAATCACTGCCAAAATCGCTGCCAATACGCTGAGATTGAATTCCAAGGCAAATACCGAAAAAAAACCGAGAGTGATGATGACATCATGGATTAATGCGGCAACAGCGCCCAGTGAAAAACGATATTCAAATCGCCAGGCAACATAGAGCAAAATGCCAAAGATTGCGTATAGCATGGCAAGTCCGCCATTTTCACGTAACTCTTCGCCGACTTGTGGCCCAACAAATTCTATGCGGCGTAATTGTGCTGCTGCGCCATCACCAGATCGCACCACGTCCATAATCCGGTTACTGAGTTCTGCACTCACCCGACCTTCTTTGGATGGCAGTCGAATCAGAATGTCTTTTGCTGTTCCGAAGTGTTGAACACTGGCATCATCAAAGCCTCCGGCGACCAATTGATTGCGGATGATTTGTGGATCCACTGAACCCGGGTAACCAATTTCCACCAGTGTTCCACCGGTAAAATCGATGCCTAACTCCAGACCTCTGAAAACTAACGAGGCTATTGAGATAATAATCAGTAGAGCAGACAGAACCATTGCAAGCTTGCGCTTGCCCATAAAATCATAGATTGATTGAGATGCCATCGTTTTATCCCTTAATTCTGTCAGTTAAACCAGTATCTGCTGATACCCCTTCAAGCGCTTTTTTGCCACTCATCCACACAGGCCAGATGGGTAAATTATTCATGCGTTTTGAACCATACATCCAGTTAATCATCATCCGTGTGATCAGAATTGCACTAAACATTGATGTGACAATACCAATTGATAAGGTGACTGCAAAACCTTTGATGGGCCCGGTGCCGAAACTGAACAGAACAACTGCGGCAATCAGTGTAGTGAGATTGGCATCAAAAATAGTCGAAAATGCTTTTTCGTATCCAGCATGGATAGACTGTTGTGGTGTGGTCCCACTTTTAAGTTCCTCGCGAATACGTTCAAAAATCAGCACATTGGCATCAACCGCCATTCCCACTGTCAGTACGATACCTGCGATACCGGGCAATGTCAGTGTCGCCTGTAACAGTGATAACACTGCAATTAACAGCACCAGATTGATGGTTAGTGCAATGTCGGCAATGATTCCAAATCGACTGTAGTAAGCCGCCATAAACAACAGGACTGCTGCAAACCCCACGATTACGGATAAAAAGCCCTTGTTGATATTATCTTTACCGAGGCTTGGTCCAATGGTCCTTTCTTCAACAATATCCATAGGTGCTGCTAATGCACCAGCACGTAGCAATAATGCCAGATTTCGGGCTTCTGTTGTTGAATCGAGTCCGGTAATCTGAAAACGCTTGCTGAAATTATCGCGGATGGTTGCAATGTTAATTACTTCCGCAATATTTTTGGATTTGCGAATCAGTTTGCCATTGATCTTTTTGGTTTCGGTTTTTCTTTCAATAAACACAACAGCCATTGGCTTGCCGACATTCTGGCTGGTGATTCGTCCCATTTTTTTTGCGCCGACTCCATCCAGAGTCACTGAAACCATTGGTCCACCACTCTGTTGATCCAATCCAGAACTTGCGTCAACAACCTGATCACCAGTCACAATCACTTGTCGCTTTAATAATACCGGGCTACCGTCGCGCTCATGATATAGTAGCGTTCCTGGTGGTATTCGACCGCTCAATGCCGTTTGTACATCATGTTTTACATCAGCCATACGAAATTCCAGGGTTGCAGTCGCACCAAGAATTTCTTTAGCACGCGCTGTATCTTGTACACCAGGTAATTGCACAACAATGCGTTTTTCACCTTGTTGTTGAATGACCGGTTCTGCAACACCAAGCTCGTCGACACGATTACGCAATGTCATCATATTTTGCTCAATTGCAAACTTCTCGATGTCGCGTTTCTGATCAGGCGTTAATCTGGCAACCAGTGTTAAGCTGTCTTCCTGTTGTGGAAGTAACTCCAGCCCACTCAACTCGCTTCTGATAGCATCACTTGCTTTTTCCAGCTGCTCAGGCTCCTTGAATCTTACTGAAATCTCGCTTTTATCGGCTTTTATACTGCCAACATAACGTATTTTCTTTTCCATGAGTGTAGTGCGTATATCATTGGCATTACGTTCTTCTGCCTGTTTGATCGCTGAATCCATATCAACTTCAAATAGAAAATGCACACCTCCGCGCAGATCCAGGCCCAAATACATGGGTTCAGCATCCAGACTTCGCAACCATCCTGGTGTGGCCGGAGCCAGATTAAGTGCAGCCACATAGTTGGAACCCAGTTCATCTCTTAGATGATCAGCTGCTTTAAGCTGTATTTCGGTATCGCTAAAGCGCAATAACAGCGTGGAGTCATTTAATTCATCGGATTTCCAGGCAATACCCTTCTGTTTGAGGGTCTGCTTGATTTGATCAACTTTTGCATCATCAAGCACTGCTTTTCGTAGTGGTGAAATTTGAACCGATGGATCAGATCCAAATAAATTCGGTAGCGCATAAACTGTAGCAACCAGAATTGTGAGAATGATTAGAATGTTCTTCCACATGGGAAAGTAATTCAGCATAGAGTTACCGATCAGTTGACTGTATTAGATGTTAGGCAGTCATGCTGACTGCCTGGAGATGTGGCGGGTAAAATCACTGGAGAATGATTCTTATTTGATATTCAATCAGCTATTTTTTAACCAGCGCTTTATACGTGCCTTTCGGCATTAAAGAGCTGATTGCACTTCTTTGTACCCAGACAATTTCGCCAGGACTGACTTCCAGGCCGATAAAATTGTCATCGATTTCAGCCACTTTGCCGAGCAAACCGCCCGTGGTGACTAACTCAGTGCCTTTACTCAGTGAATCCACCATGGTTTTATGTTCTTTGGAGCGTTTTTGACCTGGACGGATAAACAGAAAATAAAAGAAAACCAGAATTGCCATCGGCATCAATAATCCGGCAAAATCGTTGCCTGCTGATGCAGCGCCTTCTGCCATTGCGTTTGAAATGAAAAAGTTCATGTTGTCACTCGTTATTATATTAGTATGATCACTGCTCTATCGATTCCATCCTGGTACTTAAACCGTGGCAGTCGAATCGTTAGTATTTAGTGTTGAATCATGTGTTTTCGACATTGCAAGTCTATCACTTGCAGATGCACCAAGAATATCCGGCTAATTATCGCATAGTTGGTACTTTTTTTCCTTGCTCCTTGTAAAAACCATCAACAAACTGTTCAAGCGCACCCTTTTCAATGGCTGATCGTAAGGATTTCATCAACCATTGATAAAAATGCAAGTTGTGAATGGTATTGAGTCTGGCACCCAATATTTCATTACATTGATCCAGGTGACGTAAATAAGCGCGTGTGTAATTGCGGCAGGTATAGCATTCGCATTGATTATCAATCGGTGTTAAATCATTGCGATACTGGCTATTGCGAATGCGAATATAGCCACTACGTACAAACAGGTGTCCGTTGCGTGCATTACGGGTTGGCATCACACAATCGAACATATCAATGCCACGCCGAACACTCTCTACAATATCTTCAGGTTTACCGACTCCCATTAGATAATGCGGTTTGTCTTCTGGCATTGCAGGTGCCAGGTCATCTAATACTTGCATCATTTCGTGTTTGGGTTCACCAACCGATAAGCCACCAATTGCATAGCCGTCAAACCCAATGTCTACTAATGAGGATAGAGAACGTTGGCGTAGTTCAGAAAACATACCGCCTTGTACAATGCCAAACAACGCTGCTGGGTTGTCAGCATGCGCTTGTTTGCTGCGTAGCGCCCAGCGCAGGGAGAGTTCCATGGATGTTTCTGCAGTTTTTATGTCAACTGGGTACGGTGTGCATTCATCGAAAATCATTACGATATCTGCATTTAATGCGCGTTGTACCCGCATTGATTCTTCCGGGCTGAGAAATACCAGATCACCATTGACCGGCGATCGAAATTCCACGCCTTGTTCAGAGAGCTTGCGCATTTTACCCAGACTGAAAACCTGAAAACCACCTGAGTCTGTCAGAATGGGTGCTTGCCAATGCATGAATTGATGTAACCCACCATGCTGATTGATAATCTCCATTCCTGGACGTAGCATTAGATGAAAGGTATTACCAAGTACGATTTGAGCGCCAAGTTCAAGTAGCTCTTCCGCCGTCATTGCTTTCACTGTGCCATAAGTACCCACCGGCATAAATGCAGGCGTGTCGATACGACCTCTAGGAAATTCAAGCACACCGCGTCGTGCCATACCATCAGTATGGCTGATAGAGAATTTCATCTTATGAATCAGATCCTTGTGTCGCTTCCGTACGCTTTCATTTGCGTAAAATACGGGAAATCAGATCAGGGATTGAGCGTGGAATCAATCTGGCTTTTCCGCGGTAACCCATCAAAGTCAAAAACACAGCGGCATAAATACCAGGCATGGTACGGTCAGAGGATGTTGTCAGAAAAAAGTGAATCATGCTCAGAATCATCACAGGAACGATTAATTTGCCAATCAGTCCAGAAATACTACCGGGTACATTCTGGATAAGACTACTGTTATTGGTTAACAATGGAATGAGCAACAAAAACGCTGCAAAACCTGGGAGTAGGGCAGGACTCTGGGTTGCTCGTTCAATGATTAGCTGCCAATTCCAGTTTAAATCCAGCGCAACCCAGGCAACTACGTGCAATGAAGCGTACAGAAATACCAAAAGCCCCATCATAGTCTGTAAACTGCCTAGAATCTTCAGACCAGTGATTCGAATCGCTGGTGAGATTGCTAAGCTTAATGCCAGAAAATTTAAAGCCCAGGATCCTGAATAGGCAAGAATAAATCCACCAGAATTAGATCCCATCTGCTCTGTAACGGCAATGTAGATCATCTCGGCGAAAGGAATGAGTGCAGCCAGACAGACTATCACTCGAATCAAAATAATCATGGTATTAAATCAGTGGGTACTAACAACCCAAAACAAATGCAAGTCTGACATTGCTCAAAAGAAGGCAATTTTTAATCAATAACCCACTTATTTCGCAAGCCTTTGTCGATCAAAATCTTTGTTTGTTTTCGAGACGCAGCATAGGGTTGCAGCTAGCTATGTAACCAAAATTACAATGCAGAAGACGGATAACAAGGCAAGCAAGGTTGGTAATCTTATTCTGTCAAATCGCCTTAATTCAGAGTTGTTAGAAATTAAGCAGATGCAATGCAGTATGACGCAACAGTCATTAAATAGTTGCGTCTATAGTAAGGAACGTGCATGAAATAATTTGAACATTCTGGCTGGTCTTTTTGCTCCTGACGAAACCATCTCAATCGTTGCGTAGACCCACTATGCGCCTCTTGAGATGGTTTCGTCAGAAACAACAATCCCTGCGCCATTATTGTTCAGGTTATTTCATGCAGGTTCCTAAGATCTCACAGCGTGGTTTGGATACACACGCAAAAACCGTATGCTCCAGATGTTGAAATCCGATATGAGAAGAGCTTCTGTGAGTCACTTTATACGTTTAAAAAACATAAAGCCTTCAATGCCACCTTTAAGCGTCATGGCTGTATCACTGACTTCAAGAACTTTAAACCGATTCCAACGCCCTGTTCTTCCTACTCTCTGCACTAATAGTGCCCCATCTTCCAGTTTGTATTTGACTATTAGGGAAATTGTATCTGCTGCACGATGATCCTCAGCAACCGATTTTAATGTGCCATCTGAACGAAAATTCCAAGTCTGATTTTCAGGATTAATCGCGGCGCCCTTTCTATGCGCAGTGCCTTCAAGTTTCCATAATCCGAGTAATTGATCTGTGGTGACTGATTGATCTGCTGCTGAGACTTCCGCAGAACTTGCCGCTAAAACTACTCCAGGCAGGATTAAAAAAAAGTGAAGGAGTAGTGTCAATAAGTGTTGGGGTTTACGTGTCATGATTTATGTTCCTCTGGGCTGTCACACATAGAAATTGATTGGGAGTGTACACGGAATAATTTTGCCAACTAGTCGACCTGTTTTCTGTCAAATACTCTTTGTCTTCAAGGCGCAGACATAGGCGCATTATGAGCTGTGCAACTGTTTTTGCAATACACAAGACGGATAAAAGGACAAGTCAGTTGTCGAAGTAGTTTCGTAGACGTTCGTTGACATACCATTATCACCGTAATAGCAGACATGGGCAAGCTGTAAGATGTGCAGTTCATTTCATTTTTAATGGTCTGATAAACCGGACACCTGTTTTAATTAGGAGCGAAAATTTAATAACTTCCGGATCTTGACTTGTCTTTTTGTCCGTCTTCCGCGTTGTAGAAACAGTTGTGTAGCCAGCTAGAGCTAAGTTTCTACGCCCCCGCATCAAGTACGGGGCAGGCTTTGAACACGAACAAAAATCCTGCCTCAAGATCCGGAAGTTATTAAATTCTCGCTAAAAGGATCTCGCTACGTCAAAAGTGAACTCTAAATGCGCACATACTCCACCAGTCTGCTGATTTTTTTCATCCACTATTGTCTTGCGCTGGGATCTATTGCTAAAGGTCTTAAACAAGGTTCATAGACCATTGCAATTCAGGAGAGCCGCTGAAAAATAGGGGTTGAATATAGAGGATATGGCAGTACAGCGATCTGCCTACCGAAATTATTCAACTAGTCGTCAAAGACATCATCCTGTAGCATAAACATCTATCAAAATCACATTGATGATGTTTACTATGCGAGAAAATAAAGTAACCCAGTATGATATTGCAGTTGTTGGCGGCGGTATGGTGGGTGCAACCCTTGCCTGTTGCTTGGCTGATAGTGGCTTAAAAACTGTGGTGCTGGAAGCAGCGCGACCACCGGCTTTTTCGCCAGAACAACCGCCAGATTTGCGGGTTTCTGCGCTCAGCATGGCTTCCAGACATATCCTGGAGGCTGTTGGGGCATGGGATAATATTGTTGCCAAACGATTTTGTCCATTTCGAACCATGCAAGTTTGGGAAGGTGTGGGCAATACTGAATTTCGTGCTGAAGACATTGGTGAATCCGAGCTTGGCTATATTGTCGAGAACCGCTTAATACAGCTTGCCTTGCTTGAGCATCTTGAAGCAATTGGGAAAATTGAGTTACGCTGCCCTGTAGCGACACAGCGTATTGTTTACGGTGAGCAAACTTCGGTGATTCAGCTTGAAGATGGTGAAATTCATGCGCGTTTGATCATCGGCGCAGATGGTGCCAATTCGCAAGTGCGTCAAGCAGCGAGAATTGGTGTCAGCAGTTGGGATTATAAACAACACGCCATGGTGTTAAATGTTGAAACAGCCTATGCCCAGCAAGATATTACCTGGCAACGTTTTAGACCGTCTGGTCCTCAAGCATTTCTTCCGTTGGTGGGATCGTATGGTTCTTTGGTCTGGTATAACTCACCAGATGAAGTAGCGCGTTTGAAATCACTTGCTGATGATGAATTATTAGAAGAGTTGTTGCTCGCATTTCCAAGTTGTCTTGGCAAAATCAAACGTATTCTACAGCGTGGCAGTTTTCCGCTGAAACGACAACATGCGCTGGATTACGTTAAATCAGGTGTCGCTTTAATTGGTGATTCAGCACATACGATTAATCCGCTTGCCGGCCAAGGCGTTAATATCGGTTTGCTGGATGCGGCTGCGCTAGCTGAAGTGATTGTTGATGCGCACATCGCTGGACGGGATTTTGCCAGCCTGTCAGTGCTTAAGCAATATGAAAAACAGCGTAAAATGGACAATTTGCTGATGATGACAACAATGGATGTCTTTTATCGGGTGTTCAGTAATGACTTTAGACCCATTAGAATACTACGCAATCTAGGACTTGGCGTGGCTGATAAACTTGGGCCTGCCAAACATCGCATTATCCGTCATGCAATGGGGCTGGAAGGCAATTTGCCACGATTGGCACGTGGTGAACAGTTGTCTATTCCAGGTTAATATTCGGACTGCACAAAGATTTAGGAACGAGTCTATTCTAAAAACACCGCCTCTATCACTTTCCGTTAATAATTGGGATCAGAGTAATATTAATTTCCACCTCTCTCGAAAATATCATCCATCCATTTATTTGGCCGACCGCTTTGGGTCGATAAGTGTTTCTTGGGAATATGCTTACGAAGACAGTTAACATGATGACTTACGAATGGATTATATATCTAAAGTCCTTTAAGAACTAAAAATGACGTAATGGCTTTTCTCCTGGCCCAGGAATGCGGTAAATGATGATTTTATTGGCATCAACTCGATAATAGATCGAGTGTAATTGATGAACATGTCGACGCATGTTTGTCTTGATGTGACTCTGATTGCGTCCAATCAGTGGGAACTTAGCCATGATTTCATAACGCTTTAAACATCCATCGCGATATTGCCTTGCTTGTTCAATACCATAACCTTGAATCGTATTTTCCATTTGGGCTGATTACTTGATTGTGATTATGAAAAATTAATGGGCGAAGGGCTTGTTATGAAATAACAGTTTCATATTGTGTCGGATTTTTGTCCGTCTTCCGCGTTGTTGAAACAGTTGCGTAGCCAGCTATAATGCGCCTGTTTCTACGCTTTGAATGCGAACAAAAATCCTGCCTCAGGATTCGCAGATTATTAAATTCTCGTTCCTAAGTCTTTCTGCTAAATATCAGTCGAGAATAATCCTATAGCGTGTATACTTGCGTTCACCGGTTCGCAACAGGGCTTGTTTGCTGACTAAATCCTGAAGATCGCGTGTGGCTGTCGCGCGAGAAGTTCCTGTGATTCGAATATAGTTTTCCGCACTTAAACCTCCCTTGAATCCGCCGATACCCTCGCGAAACATTCGCTCCAAAACCTTGCTCTGGCGTGTGTTAAATTGCCCGCGTAAGCGATCATAAAACTTGGTTTTATTAATCAGAAATTCAACGTTCTTCTGCGAGTAGATTTGAGCACTTAAAACAGTTTCAGAAAAATAGACCAGCCAAGCAGTGATTTTATTGGCCTTATTCGCTTGCTCAAGAGCTTTGTAGTAAGCTTTTTTGTTTCGCTCTATGGTATCAGCAAGTGCGATTAAGGTGGGTTGCCCAACACATTGAGCAAGTGCTTTTTCAGCAATCGCTCGACCAATTCGTCCATTTCCGTCTTCAAAACAATGAATACAGACAAAATACAGGTGTGCAATACCTGCTCGTGTTAATGTTTGAAGTGGTGTTTTTCCAGCGGGTGCGGTGTCATTAAACCATTGGATGAACTGATCCATCTCTGGGCGCATCTGTGAGGACGGTGGTGCTTCAAAATGCACTTTGGGTGCCTTGCAGGGCGCCGGAAACAACTTGCATGGGTTCACTATGAGTTCGGTATTGACCAATGTCTTTAAGATCCCGACGACCATTGGTTAACATTTTATGCCAATCAAACAGCGTCTTATGTGATAGTGAGCTGTGGAAATTTCGATAGAGATCAACCATCACTTCGGCAATTCCTTGCTCTGCAGCAGGTATTTTACGGTTATCAGTGATTAAGCCAAATTGGCGACGAATAGAGGATTGCAAGCTTGCACGATCCAGGTATTCTCCTTCGATTTCGGATGTTTTCAGGGCTTCATTGCCGATTAACTCAATCGTTAGTTGGCGTTTCTCCTCTTCATTGAGATGTTTGAAAGCGCCTAATAACAGGCCTGCACCAAGCAAAAACCGAGCTTCCAGTACTTCAAGACTGGCTGGATGCGTCGTAGGTGAAATTCGGCCAATCAGCCTTCTGCCAGTTCCAAACCATGAGTGATAAAGTCTCCTTTTATCACTCATAAATTATCATATTATGAGCAATAAAAATACCCGTTATAACTCATTACTGACATCTAAATAAGGCTACTGGCAATCAATAACCCACCTAGATTGCGCAGAATTTTTGTTTGTCTTAAGTTTTGTTGCGTAGAGCGCATAGCTGGCTATGTAACCGAAGCAACAAGACTTAAGACGGACAACAAGGCCAGTAAGGTGGGTGGGTTATTGATTGCCTGTTGCCTAAAATATCCGAATGTGTCGTTTTTAGCCATTGTCGATTAATGCAAGCAAATGCCAGCTACCCAAGTAAACCTATGCAATGCGGAAGTCTATCTAACACTCTATATTGTCAGATGTGAGCTATCACAATTTAAGAAAACAAGACTTCTATCACTTTATGTTGTTGTTCTGGTTTTAAATATGGATGCATTGGCAAACTAATCACCTTGTTTGATAGTGTTTCTGAAACTGGTAATTCAAATTCATCAGTCAACAGTGCTGGTTGTTGATTCAGGGGAATAGGATAATGAACTGCCGATGGAATTTGCGCTGATTCCAAGCGTTTTTGAATCTGTTCACGATTGTCGACTTGGATTGTGTATTGTGCGTAAACACTGGTATTCCAGGATTCAATAAACGGGGTAACAATTGTCGTATTGCCGGCTTCTTTTTGTTGAGTGCTAATCATTGCCGTGTATTGCTCGCCTAATTGAGCTCTAACTTTAACTTCATCTGCAAACACCTCAAACTTAGCCAGCAGAATTGCTGCTTGCAGCGTATCCATGCGCCCATTAATACCAATCCTGGGATGGTGATAGCGTCGATTCTGACCATGCACACTGATTTCCCGCATTGTTTTCGCAAGATTGTCATCATCTGTAAAACAGGCTCCGCTATCTCCATAGCCTCCCAGGGGTTTGGATGGGAAAAAACTAGTGCAGCCTATTGTCGATAATCCACATGAGGCCGTATCTTTATAAGTTGCACCAAAACTCTGGCAACCATCCTCGATTACTGGGATCTCATGTTGCTCGGCGATGGCATTGATTTGCTCAAAATCGGCACATTGTCCATACAAGCTGACCGGCATAATCGCTTTGGTTTTAGCGGTAATCGCAGCTTGAATTGTATTCGCATCAATATTGTATGTGCGAGGGTCAATATCAACAAAGATTGGTTTAGCACCGAGTAAGGCAATCATTTCACCCGTTGCTATAAAGGTGAACGGGGTGGTGATCACTTCATCCCCTGCACCAACACCCAAAGCCAGCATCGAAATCAATAGTGCGTCAGTTCCCGATGAGACTCCTATACAATGCTTTACACCAACAAAATCAGCCAGTTTTTGTTCCAGCTCTGCGTTTTCTGGTCCGAGAATATATTTACCGTGATCAAGGACATTTTTAATGTTAGCTTCAATCTGTTCTCTGATTAATACTTGCTGGGCTTTTAAGTCTATAAATTGCATTGTTGTCAAATTGACTTTCTGATTGTTAGTAAAAGATTTCTGTGATGTTATTTCGTTTGTATATCATTGATTGAATTGAAGGTATTGTGTGCTAGCGCTGTCTCAATGATTTTGACAGTATTCTCAAGTGTATCTTGATGTTTATTGAAATAGTTAATGGCATTATCTCCCATCTCTCGGCACATGGCCTTATTTGAGAGTAATGTTTGTACAGTATCAATACATTGATCTGCATCTACAACTGAAACAGCGGCATTATTCGCAACCAGTTCGGTGGCTATCTCTTCGCAGTTATGTGTCGAGCTACCAAATAGCATCGGGATTCCCCAGGCGGCTGGTTCCAGCAAGTTGTGACAACCGACTGTAACCAGACTACCCCCAACAAAAGCAATATCAGCAACACCATAGAAAAGCATCAATTCTCCCAGTGTATCCAATAAAAATACTCGGGTGTCGGGTTGACACGACAAACCGGACGATCGAGTCACACAGGATATCGACTGCTGGTTGCAATAATTGACAATGTTGATGCTACGTTGTGGATGTCGTGGAACGAGAATTAATAGCAGGTCTGGGTTGTTCGTTTGTATCTGTTGCAGTCGATCCAGCAATAAAATCTCTTCATTATCATGGGTGCTGGCAGCAATCCATATGTTGCGCGTTGGAAATAATTGTTGTCTGAGTTGTACTGCTCGTTGCTTGAGTTGTTCAGAAACTGTTCGCTCGAATTTAAGACTGCCTGTCACACTAATCCGCTCAGATGCAACACCAAGCTGGTTAAAATGTTTTGCGTCAATATCTGCTTGAGCACCAATTCGACTGATTGTCTGGAATACCGGCATAAATAGACTCCTCCAGCACAAATATCGATGAAACGAACGTTCAGATAATAATGCGCTGACCAATATCAATGGAATATTTCTATCATCACAATGAAAAAAAAGATTTGGCCAGATTTCCTTTTCTACAATGATGGCCATACGCGGCTGATATCGGGTCAGAAAAGCTTTGACTGCGAATGAAATATCATATGGCAAGTACACATGTTGAACAGACTCGCCAAATTCATCAATAATTCTGGAGGATCCGGTTGGCGTGGTGGTCGTTACCAGGCAGGGGGTTTTTGGATATCCCTCTTGCAGTTTCCTAATCAGCGGAATACTTGTTTCAACCTCTCCAACCGAGCAAGCATGGAGCCAAATTACACCAGGGGAAATCGTCTTGGTATAAAACCCCAAACGCTCTTGCCAACGCTGACTGTAAACAGGTAAACGCCAAGCTTTGATTGCAAGGTGGATCAGTGCAAACGGGAGAACCAAATAACCAAGTAGAGCATAGAGTTTTCGCACACTAGTACTCCGTCAACATAATATTGCCGGGTATAGAAAGCCGAAAAATGATCATCTGCGTTGTTGCACTCGTTTGGATTAGCCTGCTAGTTCTTCTCTCATGCGCCTGGCAGCTAACCACTTGTCAACTCTCTATACCCGTCAATATCACCTTGACAG
>VAPL011045144.1_pt1 | contig 13151 bp, 10 predicted proteins | sample 3395061 | NCBI WGS metagenome assembly VAPL01 (sample SAMN08290444, study PRJNA428436) | hydrothermal vent metagenome | isolation source: Deep-sea hydrothermal vent chimney 2 | place: Pacific Ocean: Juan De Fuca Ridge | depth 2182 m m | reverse complement strand
GTTACTTCTGAGTTTTCAACAAAGTTTACACCCGCCGTGAGCAGCGATGTTTTTAAGGCTCTAACCAGGCGGGGGTTTCTAATTTGTGCTACATCGGGTAACTCAATGCCTTTAGTAAATTTCTTGCTTAATGCCGTTACGTTGCCATTCGAATCTGAGTTTTTCGACTCTAAGCCTTTCGAATCAGAGTCGAAATAACTGTGTAAATCTTTATTTGCAAGCAACTTAAATCTGCTATTAGCGGTCATCGCCCACTCGCGCGCCGTGTTTTGTTCTTCTAATGAAAGTGTATCCAAAATAAGTAAACCACTTTGTGTCCATTGTGGGTCGATGCCGGTCTCTGTTTGTAACGTTGTTGCGAGTGCGGCGTAACGCTGAGTACTCCAGCTTGCTAATACGTTGACAGATGCTGGATACCGCCAGGGGTAAAGTGGTGATAAGATACCGCCCCCTGCCCAAGATGATTCTTTACCCATTTTATTTTTGTCGATGAGTGTGACTGTTGCACCAGCATGGACAAGTTCACGTGCGCTTAACAATCCGATAATGCCGCCACCAATAATAACAACATCGGTTGACTTTTTCGCTGATAGAACGTGCGCTGACATTAGGTTAAAAAATCCAAACCCAATTGGCCACATTTTTTTCCGGCCAGTTTATTTGCAAAATCCAGTGTCTGGGAGAACGTTAGATTATTTAGTTTGGCATCTATATAACCAGCGTTAAACGTATCGCCTGCCGCGAGAGTGTCGACTATTTTCTCGGGCGGATATGTTTGGCATTGAATGAGTTTTCCCTCTTTGTTTGTGGCGACGCTCTCTTTTCGCCCCCAGGTACAAATCAACTCTTTAGAGGGTATTTTTTTCTGAGTTTGTCTAATAAATGATTCGGCATCATTGAAACCAAGATGAGTGGCATAGGTTTGAGAGAAAAACAATGTGTCAGATAATTCGAATAATGACTCAATATTATTTCTGGGTTTTTCTATTTCCAGAGAAAGAGGGGTTTTCGGGTTGTTTTTTTTTGCATAGGATAGCATTTTGTGTGTTTCCTCTATCGCCCTGCCTTCGAAATGAATCCAGTCAAAATAGGTCAAATCAATATTTAAAAAATCGTTATAGGAAAATTCCGGTAAGTCGCGATAATGCGCTATTGTGCGGCTGCCGTTTTTTTCACTTAAGGTAATATAGGACGTGGGTGTTGAGCCGGTCGTTGAAATTGCACACAGTGATGTATCCACATTGTATTTTTTGAAATCAGTGCGGATAGGGTCGCTGTTATTTGCCGCCCCGTTATTTGTTGACATAGTTGCAAGCAAATCCGTTGCAAGTGTACCAGCAAATGCGCATTGATGACCTAGTTGACTGAGGATAACCAGCGAATTTGCCGCGTTTCCGCCTCGTTTGATACTACGTGAATTTATTCTGAGCTTTTGATCTTCCAGCGGGTATTGGTCCAGGCTGTTAATGATATCGACTGTTGCCACTCCCACCCCCAATATTCGTGCCATGCTATGAGTCTTCGAGTTTTTTACTTTGTTCTGCGCTTATTTCTTTGTTTAGACTGGACGTATGTGTGGGTGGCTGAGCGGGGGGTTGAGCAAATACCAAGTCCGCAGGCTCATCATCTGCGGCGACAGGAGGTTTTTTATTGGGGCTTTTCATTCGCTGTAGCGGAATATAATGGCAAAAATAGTCCAATATCAACCAGAGTACGATAAGTATGCCGACGAAATACCAACTGCGCTCCAGGTAAGCGATGACGCTAAAATAGAAGACATTCCAGACATATAAAAAAGACATTAAAGCTAAAATGATCGGTTGAGCGCAACTTCGCCCTAAACACGCATCACAATGGATATTGAACCATTTGCCTGCGAGGTATTTTTGCTTGAGAGAAATAGTCAATTTATTACAGTGAGGACATGGAAATTTCGTCATTGTATATTTGTCCGAAAGCCAATTTATCTAAAAGCGCATTGAAGAGTCGATTGTAGAGCAAATCATCGCTAATTATTACATTTTTTAGTGATTTTTTTACAAATTCTAATTGTGTGGGTAGGTACAAAAATGAGTATATAGAGTAGAATTCCGTTGGAGTCGAAAATATTGTCCAGGTACAGCCCAAGTGCAAAAAGGCCTTTAGCGTAATGCAAAAATTTGAAGTGATGCAAGCGTTTTTTATTATACCTATTCTAATGATGCTCATCGGTCTTATAACTGCCTGTGACGGTAATACTGTGCTGATGGAGCAGGTGGTTTCCGGTGAGGTTGAGGAAGTAAAGGGATTGCTGGATGCAGGTGCATCTGTGGACGAGTTGAATAATTATGGCTGGACCGCGCTCATGCATGCGGCGCGCAAAGGTAATACCGATGTCGTTGATTTATTGATAGAGCACGGTGCAAATGTCAATATGCAGGATGAAACCGGTTGGACGCCGTTATTACGTGCGGCGCGTAAAGGTTGGCCTGAAACAGTACAAACACTGATAAATCATGGTGCCAGTGTGGATGCGCGTGACAAAAGCGAGTGGACAGCTCTATTTTGGGCGGTAAATCAGGGGCACCTTGATACTGTTAAAGTATTGGTTGAAAATGGTGCCGATATTAATGCAAAGAGCCTCGATGGGCGTACGCCTTATAAGATCGCGGTGAGTGAAGGTGAAAATGGAATTTTGCAAGTGCTAGAATCCAGAGGGGCGAAATATTAGTTGAAAGCTAATATTAAAACAAAGATTAGCTGTTGTCTGATCCGTCTTTCTTTAGGCAAATGTTTTTTGGTAAATGAATAGAGAACTGAATGGAAAACTAAACGGGGGGCGTGAGGTGAGATCCGATATAACGAAAATAATAGTGGGCTTGTGTGTGGCTGGTGTTGTTATGCTGCTTGTGTCCTGCAATAGCGGTGGACCAAAATCTCAGTCCAGGGCAGCGCAGTATGTGGTGAAAGGGGGTGAGGGGGGGAAGGGTAAGTCCTGGAGAGATAACAGACAGTTCGAGGAAAAACCGATTATTGAATCCTTGGCTGCTGATGGTTTGCATGATCCAGCTAATCCGGCGATTAAGGCGTTACAGGAACCCGCTGCAGCGTTGTCTAGTTTTCCACAAGACCGGCGCGGTGGCATAGATTGGGTAAAGGCACTGGATCAGGGTATCATCAACCCCAGAGAAACGCTGAGCGGTGATGAAGGCATGTTGGTTATGGACATGGATATTTTATTTACTGATACCGGTCAAATGCCGCATGTACGCTTTCCTCATTTAGCGCATACCAAATGGCTGGATTGCAGTAATTGCCATCCAAAAATATTCGTACCTCAAAAAGGATTTAACAATCCATCGATGGATGGCATTCTCGCAGGAGAACACTGTGGCCGATGCCATGATAAAATCGCATTTTCATTGTGGATTTGTGAACGCTGTCATAATGTGCCGCACGAGAATTCACCGGCGAAATGGTGGTAATGTTGTCAGTCATCAGGTGTAGCATTAAACTTTTTTTTGCAAGTTTCGCCTTGTTTTATTTTTTTTTATTTAGCGTCGGCTGCAATAATAAACCGGTTCTGGACGAAAAATATGTCAGCGCACTTCAGGTTAAGCCACCAGTGCCACCAGTAGATGAAAATCCTCCCGTTAAGGAAGTGCCTGAAACGCGCCCTGCGGACGTAATAACCGAAGAAAAAAAATTAAGCGTTGTCCATACGCGTTCAATCGAAACATTACAACAGGATGGTATATATGATCTAGAAAATAATGCCGTGTTTACATTACAAGATCCGCACGTTGCGATGGGAGATTTTCCTCTCGATCGGCGCAAGCAAATAAATTGGGTTGAAACGTTGGACGCAGGCTTAATTCAACCGCGCGCTGACTTAAAAGGTGAGCGCGATATGTTGGTGATGGATATGGATATCATCATGAAGAATACCCAGTCTATGCCTTATGTGAAATTTCCACATAAGGCACATACCAAATGGTTAGATTGCAGCAATTGCCATCCAAAGATATTTATACCGCGAAAACGCGCAAACCCGATATCGATGAACAAAGTACTACGAGGGCAATATTGTGGCGTATGTCATGACAAGGTGGCGTTTTCGTTGTTTATTTGCGAACGTTGCCATAGCGTTCCACACGAGGGGTCAGGTAAGAAGTGGTGGTAAGGCAAAAGAAAGCGGCGATTGACATTTATTTTTTCTGTTGCAACATTTTAATAATTTCGTCGTTACCTTGATCTAATGCCATGCTTAGCGGCGTGTAACCATTTGAATCTTTTGTATTCGTTTTAGCGCCGCCTTCGAGTAGCTCTTTCACCGTTTCCGGGTGATCAAAATTAATTGCTGCCATTAAGGGTGTTCTGTCATTATGGCCTATGGCATTCACATTTACGCCCAGTTTCAGCATATCCTTTACTATATCGGTGTTACCTAACCCAGAGGCGAGTAAGAACGCTTCTTCAAGGTCTTCCGTGGATAAGTCTGCTTTTCGTTTCAGCAGTTCTGCGACGGTGTTGCGGTAATTAAAAAATACTGAGTTAATTAGCGCAGTTCCATTATTGTTATCGCGTATATTTAAATTTGCGCCATTGGCCACCAATATTTTAACCGCATCTGTGCGGTCATAGGAGGCTGCAGAGATCAACGCTGTCGTGCCGTTGTCGTCTTGTGCGTCAATTTCGGCGCCTTTTAAAATCAGCGTTTTTACCGTTTCAGCGTGGCCGGTGTTCGCTGCGAGAATAAGTGCTGTTTTACCTTGCCTGCTGCGTTTATTAACATTACCGCCTCGAGCAATAATGCGCAGCACCCCTTCAGAATCTCCCAGTGAAGATGCGCTCATCAATTCTGTGTACTGCTCGGAGGTGCATGACAGTAGATTTAGGCTGAAGATACAAATAGCGATAAGGAAAATGCCCTTTCCTTGGCTACAGGTTCGATAGTTAATGAAACTTTTTTCGCATCTTTTTTCACGTTTTTTTTTGTAATAGTGCAATGATGTTAGTTTTGTTGCAATTGCCATATAAAATCTATTGCCGCTTCATTGAATCAAAAAATTCAGCGTTGGTTTTTGTTGGCCTTAATTTATCCATTAAAAACTCCATTGCAGCAGTGTCTTCCATCGGATGTAAAAGTTTCCGAAGTATCCATATTTTCTGTAAATCGGCAGGTGCTATTAGTCTTTCTTCGCGCCGTGTTCCAGAACGGTTAATATTGATCGCGGGATAGATACGTTTTTCTGCAATTTTTCTATCCAGGTGAATTTCCATGTTGCCGGTGCCTTTGAATTCTTCGAAGATAACTTCATCCATTCGAGACCCGGTTTCTACAAGCGCAGTCGCAATAATCGATAAACTGCCTCCTTCCTCTATGTTTCGGGCAGCCCCGAAGAACCGCTTTGGTCGTTGCAATGCGTTTGCATCAACGCCACCGGTCAGTACTTTGCCTGAAGAGGGCACAACGGTGTTATAAGCACGCGCCAGGCGTGTGATAGAGTCAAGCAATATGACGACATCTAATTTATGTTCAGCAAGCCGTTTGGCTTTTTCAATTACCATTTCAGCGACTTGTACATGTCTGCTTGCGGGCTCGTCGAACGTGCTGGATATGACTTCGCCACGAACTGAGCGAGCCATTTCAGTTACTTCTTCAGGACGCTCATCGATGAGGAGGACGATCAGGTGAACTTCCGGGTAATTTTGTGCGATCGATTGCGCGATCGATTGTAGCATCATGGTCTTACCGGTTTTTGGCGGTGCAACAATAAGGCCGCGTTGTCCCTTACCGATAGGGGATGCCAGATCTATAACCCGGCCAGTGATATCTTCTGTGCTGCCGTTACCAATTTCCATACGCATATGTTCATTGGCAAATAAGGGTGTCAGATTTTCAAAGAGTACCTTGGATTTTGAATTTTCCGGTGCTTCAAAATTTATCTGGTTAACTTTGAGAAGGGCAAAATAACGTTCACCTTCTTTGGGTGGCCGGATTTTGCCAGCAACATTGTCGCCAGTGCGCAGGCTAAATCGTCTTATTTGGCTTGGCGACACATAAATATCGTCAGGACCAGCCAAGTAGGAACAATCGGCTGATCGCAGAAATCCAAATCCATCTTGTAAGATTTCCAGTACACCGTCGCCTGAAATGTCGTCGCCATTACGTGCGTGTGCCTTAAGGATTGAAAAAATAATGTCTTGTTTTCTGGAGCGCGCAGACCCTTCAACTTTCATGGTTTGGGCGATAGACATTAATTCAGATGCGGGTTTTTGTTTCAGTTCTGTTAGGTTCATATATCGATTTTGAGAGATAAAGAGTTAAGGTGAAAAACAGATGTTTTATGGGAAAGAAATTAGATAAAAATCCTGTTGGTTGTGCCTAGATTGGTAATCAGTGTTGGTGGTAACTATTTGGTAGTAAATAATCTGGTAGTAAATATTGGTAAATGTTTATTTAATCTAAGGAGTAGATACTGGATGTGAGCTAAGGTCTTCTACTTCAACGGCTGTGATTATTTCTCTTTTATAGTGGACTGGGTTCTCTGATCTAGCAAATCGTCTGATCTAGCAAATGGTCCCTGTACGTTCACGTCTTGTCCACGTCACAATTGAAGGTTAGCATGCCATTTTTAGTCCGTCCAGTTCTTTGTATAGCTAAAATATTGAATATGGCTCTAATGTGTCGTTTAGCTAGTCATTTTTTAGTGAAAATCGGCGTGGGTAGTATCCTGTACCTGTATTATGGGTAAATAGCCCGGCCGATGGTCACTGGGTGTCACTTCAACTAAGAGTTCAATTAAGAGATATTACTGTCAATAAATGCGGTCAATTGCGATTTGGATACAGCGCCCACCTTGGTTGCTTCAACATTGCCGTTTTTAAATAACATTAATGTTGGTATACCTCTTATGCCATATTTGGGCGGTGTTGCTGGGTTTTCATCTATGTTTAATTTGGCTATTTTTATCCGCCCAGAATATTCGTCGGACAACTCGTCTAAAATTGGCGCGATCATTTTACAGGGGCCACACCAATCAGCCCAATAATCGACTAATACCGGTTTATCGGATTTTGTCACTTCTTCTTCAAATGAGTCGTCGGTGATATGAACAATTTGTCCGCTCAAAGCGTTATCTCCATTGGTTACTTAAGTATAATGATCTGTAATTGCGTTGGGTATGAATAGTTAATGACTGAATTTATAGCAAAGTATCAGCTAAACGACAACCATTATACTAACAAATCGTAGTTAATTATTCGGCAACTTTTGTGCCGAGCTTTAGTTTATTTGACGCCTGATGTCTGCGGATGTCGGTGTCGTGCAAGAAAGATGCCTTGTCGGTGTTAACGTGAGTGTATTCAAGTTGCATAACACGAATTTTTGGCAAATATGCACTATTTTACAAGGTTTAATTAACTGTACAGAAAATTAGCAAGGATAACGCGGCTCTGTTGGCAAAACCACGGTTGCTGTAGTGTCATCCGGCGATTGCCGTGTTTAAAAATTGCCGTGTTCAAAATAGTTGGTCTGGTTTCTACCGTTATCTTTGGCTTGGTATAAGGCTTGATCAGCTTGCTCAATAAGGCGATGGCAGATTATATGGTTTGCGTTGTGGTACGCCGTCTCCAATAAATCCGTCATGCCAATAGAGAGTGTCACGCTCAGATTTTCATTATCCGGGCGAGCGAAATTATTTTCTGCCACACTCACACGAATTCGCTCGGCAATATCAAGCGCGTCTGTTTTAGTTGTATTTGTTAAAAGTACTGAAAATTCTTCACCACCGTAGCGTGCCAGTACGTCGGTGTCGCGTAATTGCGACTTGATAATACTCGCGATATCGACAAGTACACGATCGCCCGTCGGATGGCCGTAGGCGTCATTAATTTTTTTGAAATAATCAATATCTAATAAAAGGCAGGTTAGGGGTGCTGAGGTTCTTTTAGAGCGTGAGATTTCTTCATCGAATCGTTGGTCGAAAAAACGTCTGTTGTTGATGCCGGTCAGTGGGTCGGTGAGTCCGACACGTTTTAGTCGCTCATGGTTAGTGGTGTTTTCCAGGCAAATTGCAACAATAGCCGCCAGTCGTTCGAGAAAGTGGGTCGCATCCCGCGATTTAAAGCGTTCTTTATTTGCGCTACCCAGATTGAGACTGCCAATAAGTATGTCTTGTCTGATCAAGGGCAGTGACGCAATGCTGTCCAATTGGATTGAGTGGTCAGGAAAAATAAACCGATGTGTATTTTCTTTAAACGGCCCTAGTCTGGGAAACAACGAAAGTCCAAAAAGTTGATTTAGCGGTTCTTGATTTTGGAAAAACATTAAATTAGGAAAGTTACTCAGCGCCACGCTTTCAGCTTGCAAAATACGTTGTAATTCGTACTGCGGATCTATCAACGCCAGCGTGACAGAATTTAAACCGGATAAGGTTCGGTAGTTTTCGAGAACTTGCTGTATCAGATCAAATAACGAGTTTGTGCCGATAAGGCGAATTTCAAGTGACTGCATACGTTGAAGTTTTTGTTCGTTTCTACGGGCTTGATTAATAAGGATAGATTGACGGCGTTTTAACGATTGATTCTCTTGATACAAGCTTTGGTATAAGCCCTGATTTAAGTCTTGATATGGGAGCAGATGTAAGTCGTTATTCATGTTTAAAATAGAAATAAGCAATGGCGCATCGGCGGGCGTTTAATTTAAGTTAATTAAGTTAATTAAGTTATAAGTATAGCGTAAAATAAAAAGTGCAAAAAATAATTTGTTACGCTGCAAGTGTATTTGCGATCGCATCGAGTTCAGTTGAGCCATCTATCAAATTTTCCAGGCAGGCCATAAGCTGGTTTTCGTTTAATCCATATTTTTTCATCATAGCGACCGGTAGTTCGCTATTTTCAGCGTCACCGGATTCTTTTGTTTTTAGCAAGCGATCTGCAATGAGGGTCAAATTTGCGTATTGTTCGTCTATACCTGAATAATTTTCATTATGATGTTCACGAATGGTGGTAATTATTTCGGTTGGCATATTCCATGCCTGCATTAACCATGCGCCAATTTCTGTATGGTCCACACCGAGTGCGTCCAGTTCGTGTGCGATCACGGGTACATCAGGTTTGTTTATTATTGCCTGGTTAAGTTTTTTGAATTCATCCTTGAATAAATGGCCAAGCAACAGGAATCCAAAGTTGTGTAATAAGCCGCTAAGATACATGATACCTGCTTGTGGCTGATTATTTTTGGGGAGTAATTTTCCGATCATTTGGGTCAGTGTGGCGCTGTATATGGAGTGTTTCCAAAATGATTCCAGGCCCAATGGACCTTTTTTCGGAATTTTAAATGCGGACGTTGCGGCTAAACCCAGCGCGATATTCATGACCATGTCATACCCTAATACACGTGATATTGCCTCCTGGACGGAACCGATTTTGCCGCGATAGCCAAAAAAGGGTGATTTTGCATAGCGCATAATTTGTGCGGAAAGGCTAGGGTCTAGTTCTATTAACGTGGATAGGTCTTCAGCTCGGGCATAGGGGTTCGCATTTAAATGAATAATTTTTTTTGCCATCTCCGGCATGGGTGGTAATTCTGTAATTCTTTCAATACGCTGCTTAATACTCAATGTGTTTTCTTCACTATCGAGCGTTTGTTTGTCTGAATCAGGCGGTGCAGGCACTTGTGTTTTCTTAAGTGCGGACAAAGGTGTAGAAAACTGATGTCCGAAAATCGACGTTTTATGCAAATTGCGAAATGTATCAAGTGCTAATTTGATAAATTCATTTTTGTTTTCGGTTGGGAAAAAAATGGCGCTGTGTTGGCATAATTGCTCATCTATAATTGTTTTAATTCCATATTCTTCGGCGATGGGCGAGAATATGCCCGGGACCCAATTTTTTACATAGGCAACATAGTCGTGTGCGGGCACGGTTTTTAGTTTACAGTTTAAAAGTGTTTGCAGCACATCCAGGTTCAACGCGTGGTTGTCTGGTATGACTGTCATTATAAAATTGTTACCTTCAAGTGACGTTGTGTTTCGCACAATAATGGGCCTAGCAACACTGGTGGCCGTTATCACCAAGGCCAAATCAGTATTGCTGCCCGGCGTGTCTGAGTTGCGAATTACACCGTCCTTGATAATTTCATAGGGTGTCGCGTGCGATTGCAGATAGCGAGTAAGTGTATCCTTAATGGACGGCATTATTTGGCATATGGGCGGCTAGGCTTATTTAAGGTTGTGAGAAAATCAGTGTAGTGTATTGAATAAAATGAACTTTACATAATTCTATAGCTAACGGCTGCACCAATCCAGTGATTTATGGAAAATCTTTTCATCATAAATAAAATTTATTAGATATTAATACTATTTATTGAATTGTGGTTTTTGAAAGTTGGGTAGTTCAACTGAAATTGAATTGCTTAGTTTTAGAATGGTTTTTTTATTTTTTAGAAGTAATACATCATAAATCCCCAGCGGCATTTTTTTCGGGATACTGATCGATATTTTTGTCAAACTTGCATTAGTGCTGACTATTTCTGGTAGAAGAGTGAGTGTTGAGAGTAAGTTGTCTCCGGCAAAAAATACACGTTCTTTATCTACGCGAAATTGTTTTATTTTAGTTGTAGCCGGATAGGCGTTACTAAATAGCAATTGTTTGTCGTTATTGATTGTAAAGGTAATTAATCTGGATTGATCGCTCGTCGCATATAGAACGCCGTTCGATATTTTTATATCAATAATAATTTCATTGAGTTGTGTAGATGCTGTTTCTACGTAACCATTTTCGGTTTTAGATAAAGTAAATATACGGCCCGCATTTTTTGTATATACAAATAAATTTTCAGTAAAAAAATTTACTGAATCAATGCTGGTTTTGGCTTTATATTTGTTTGTTAGAATTATATGTCCGTTGTTGTCTATAGTGTAAATTAGCAGTTCATTTTTTTTGTTTGTAGCAACAAGGAGATTGTCGTTAATCCAAATATTTGTGGCGTTAGTTTTTATTGTTGCGATTATTTTAGGATAATCTGCGATTTCAATATTATACGTAATTAAATTGCCTTTTTTGCTTAATACGAAAGCAAAATTGTTATGTAAGTTGAATGCGGAGATATCATCGGGTATCACAATCGTGTTCACTAATTTTTGTTTGAAAGGGGTTTCAATCTCCACCACATATATTTTATTTTTTGAAGTCAGGTACGCATATCGATCGTAAATCGATATTGAATTAACTTCGCCAGGTAGCTCTAAAGCGGTCACCCACATGGGGTTAAGGTTGTTTCTGATGTCAAATACTTGCAGGCCAGATTTTCCGTTTGTTGTGTAAGCGTAGTTTTCTCTAATTTCCAGATCATTGGTCTTGTTTTTTGCGTGATATCGAGATATCAGGTTTGGATTGTGATTGTCGCTAACGTCAATTGATTTTATTCCGCCCCACCAATCCAACGCGTATAAGTGCGTATCCGTTTTCGCGGTTCCCCAGGTGGCGCCATCTGTGTCGTAATAGCTGATAATAGCGGGTGACCTGGTGTTTTCAATATCAACTATTTGTACACCAGCATACCAGGCAGATATGTATGCAACATTGTTTTCCAGCTCTATCCCACGGGCGTTTCCTGGAATGGAAATGTGGCTGAGCAATTTTGGGTTGGCCGGTGATTTTATATCGAGTATATATAAGCCTGAATCGAAAAAAGTGACAAAAGCTTTGCCGTCCCTGATTTTTACATCTTCAGCAAATCCACCGGGCTTGAATTGAGCGATGAGTTTCGGGTTTTTATCAGAACTAACATCGAAAATAAGGAGTCCGGATAAATCATCTGCGATAAAGGCGGTATTTTTATCTACATCGATAGCCCATGCTTTTCCAGGTGTGTCGACTGTGCTTAATCTTTTCGGTTGTTTAAAATCTGTGATATCGATAATATGAAATCCGCCACGATGATCGGCGAGATATAATATGTCCCCTATGATTTTCATCGTATAGGCCAGTCCTGTTGTGGCCAATTCAGAAACCCAGAATGGGTTGTAGGGATCTTTTATATTTATAATTTGCAGGCCGTGGTCGTCATCACCAACAAATGCGTGATCATCTTTGATGGCAATGCCTTTTGATGATCCTTTGGTATGGTAGTTTGATAAATGCCTCATGTTGAGCGGATCTGAAATATCATAAATATGTAAACCTGAAAACCAGTCTGCAACATACATGATATTGTTTTTTATAACAGCGCGTCTGCTTCCGCCAAGGGTGACACCTTCTGAATTGATCGGTGGGGTGATTTCAGCTGAAAAATCCACTATTTGAATGTCGTTAGATAATGTAACAGTGGCTGTTTGTTTGGAAAAAAATATTTTTTTGATTGTGTCAATAGACTGGTGACTTGAGAGTATACTGGGTGCTTCTGGTCGGTCGATGTCGAGTAGAGTGAGTTTGTTGTCTGTGTTTGCAACCAGAATTCTTGGTGGCTGAGCAGCTGATTGGTAAACAGCAACCTGCGATACCGTACCGAGTTTGTTATTGCTTCCGAGTAAGGTGATGTTATCCGGTTTGCTGACATCAAGTACCGTCAAGCCGCTTGGGCCATCGGCAATGTAGGCAAGCTTATCTTTTACTACAACGTTTTTAGCAATACCACTTGTCTTAAAATAGCCAGATTCGTGTATTGCATTGATGTTGCTAATGTCCAGCGTTACTAACCCATTTTTAGCGCTCGCCAGATAGCAATAATTTTTATTTACGAATATCGCTAAAGCAGGTGTTTTCAGCTTATGTTGTGCGACCAGTCTTAATTTGCTTGCAGTGTGTGCAGCATAGATGAGTAGTTTGTTATTGTGTTGCAATAAATATAAATATTTACCGTTGTTGGCGATATCGGTAATGTTGCCATCGACTCTGATTTCGTTTTCCACTTTGAAGTCGGGAAGTTTAACACTCACTAAAAATCCAGCCTGAGTGAGCGCGAACAGTCTTGATTGAAAATGGGTGAGTCGCAGGACCGGTGAAGATAAATGGATTTTTTCTAATTTGGCATGTTTTTTATTTTGTAGTGAAAAAATATTACCATTCTTTGTTGCGGCAAAAATACGATTGTTAATCACCAGTGAATCATTGATGACAGATAAAGGGGGTAATGTAGTTTTCAGTGACCTGGCTACGAAGGGGCC
>VAPL010178207.1_pt1 | contig 13152 bp, 13 predicted proteins | sample 3395061 | NCBI WGS metagenome assembly VAPL01 (sample SAMN08290444, study PRJNA428436) | hydrothermal vent metagenome | isolation source: Deep-sea hydrothermal vent chimney 2 | place: Pacific Ocean: Juan De Fuca Ridge | depth 2182 m m | reverse complement strand
TAACTTAATACCAAAAACATATACAAATTAGTCTAATAAATGATTTCTTTATTCACAGTTTCTACGTTAAAAATACTCACCATAACTGAGGTTATGCCTATGTTTTTTGTCTTGAATCTGCAAAAAATAAATGAATTTATTTTAGCCTACTTTATAAATCTTTTTGGTATAATATAATCCGCCGCAATCTTGTTGCGGTTTTTTTTGCTAAAAATATGAGTGACGCTATTAAGCATGAATGTGGAATTGCATTAGTACGATTATTAAAACCGCTTGAATTCTACCAAGAAAAATATGGCACTTCTTTTTATGCCATTAATAAAATGTATTTATTGATGGAAAAACAGCATAATCGTGGACAAGACGGTGCTGGTTTTGCAAGTATTAAGTTTGATGTAGCTCCTGGAACAAGATATATAAGCCGTGTGCGATCCAATCAACAATCACCCATTCAAGATGTTTTTGCCCAAATTAATGATCGGTTAAATAGTGTTCTTGAAAAAAATCCAACTAAAAAAACCGATGTACAATGGCAGTTAGAAAATATGCCTTATGTCGGTAATTTATTTTTAGGTCATGTTCGTTATGGTACTTTTGGCAAAAATAGTATAGAAAGTGTCCATCCTTTTCTTCGACAAAATAACTGGAAACATAAAAACTTAATTGTTGCTGGAAATTTTAATATGACCAATTCTAATGAATTATTACAAGAATTAATTGAGTTAGGTCAACACCCAAAAGAAAATACCGATACCGTAACTATCATGGAAAAAATCGGGCATTTTTTAGATGATGAAGTCTCTGATATTTACCAACAGTGCAAAGAAAAAGGAATTGGTAAAAAAGAAGCTTCAGTTGTTATTGAAGAAGAATTAAATATAAAAAGAATACTCCAACGTGCCTCTAAAAACTGGGATGGAGGTTATGCAATGGTTGGGCTAATAGGTCATGGCGATGCCTTTGTTTTACGCGATCCTTCTGGTATACGACCTGCCTATTATTATAAGGATGACGAAGTTGTTGTTGTTGCCTCTGAAAGGCCTGTAATTCAAACAGTGTTTAATGTAGATTATGATACCATTCATGAATTGGATAGAGCCCATGCTTTAATTATTAAAAAAAATGGTGCTACCTCCGTTGAACCAATCATGGAACAATTACCTAAAAAATCATGTTCTTTTGAGCGTATTTATTTTTCCAGAGGCAGTGATGCAGAAATCTATGAAGAAAGAAAAAAATTAGGAAAACTTATTTTTCCTATGGTGCTTAAAAATATAGACAAGGATATAAAAAATACCGTTTTTTCTTATATTCCCAATACTGCCGAAACTTCTTTTTTCGGAATGGCAGAAGCTGCCGAAGAATATTTAAATGAGCATAAATTAGAAAGATTACTTAAAGGACAACGCAAGTTATCCATAGAAGAAGTAACCGAAATACTATCAGAAAGACCACGCCTTGAAAAAATTGCTATTAAAGATGCTAAGTTACGAACCTTTATTGCTGATGATAATAGCCGCGATGATTTGGTAGCGCACATATATGATGTAACCTACGGCGTTGTAAAACCAACAGATAACTTAGTTATTATAGATGACAGTATTGTACGCGGTACTACCTTGAAAAAAAGTATTATCAGAATACTAGACCGATTACATCCTAAAAAAATAGTGATTGTTTCTTCAGCTCCGCAAATAAGATATCCTGATTGTTACGGAATTGATATGGCAAAATTAGAAGAGTTTATTGCTTTTAAAGCAGCATTGGAGTTGTTAAAAGAAACCAATCAAACTCATATTATCGAAGATATTTACCAAAAATGCAAACGACAAGATAGTTTGGAAGACCATCAGATTGAAAATTATGTACGTGATTTTTACAAGCCTTTTACAGCAGAACAAATTTCTGATAGAATTGCTCAAATGTTAAAAACGCAAACTATTAACGCAACAATAAAAGTTATTTTTCAATCTATTGAGAATTTACATGAAGCCTGTCCTAAAAATGCTGGGGATTGGTATTTTACGGGAAATTACCCTACTATTGGAGGTACTAAAGTGGTAAACAATGCTTTTATTAATTTTTATGAGGGTAACAATAAACGTGCTTACTAATTTTGGCATTTTAATTGTATTCTAAAAGAAAATAAAGAAATGAAAATAGTTACGACAATAATAGCAAGTCTATTCATAATGGCCATATTTACTCAATGTAGTAGTGCTCAATTTGACAAAAAATCACCTTTTACCATTACAAAAGCTTACCATCAAGATTGGATTGGTGGAAGAGGCGCTTCAAAAGGAACTTTAATTACTTTAGAACTAACAAGTGTTATTTCTGACAAAATTGTCGTTGACTCTATCTTCTTCAAAAGTAAAAAGAGCAAATTAAACGCTTCTAGTTTTGACAAAAAACATACAATAACTGGTAATTTTATAACAGATATAGTGACAGATAGAAATATTATTATGCATTCAGATGTTCGAAAAGAAATGGCAAACAAAGTGCCTGATATCTCTACTTCTTTTCCCTTTGAATTAACTGATAAAGAGTGTGTTATAAGTTATTTTATAAAAGAAAAGAAACGCTATTATAAGGTAACAAATCTTACAAAAGAAAAACCCATTTACTATCCTTAAATTTTTTTTGGCACAGAGTTTGGTTTCTACTTTATAGAAATATTAAATTATGTGCAGATGAAAACTTTTAAATTACTTACAGGATTATTATTGACAATCACTTTGTTTACATCGTGTGTAGTTACGGTTGATGGCTTTGATGATTCTATTACATTAGAACAATTAGTAACTTCTCATGATTTGTGGTATATAGATTATAACAAAACTACGGGTAATGGTGATGTCCCTTTTTTATCTAAAGCATTTACGGTTTCGTTTCAAAACGGAAGTTTGTTAGCAAACAATAACTTAGTCGGTTTAGGTTCTGTTGGTAATGGTTACGGGGATCACATAGGATATTATGAAACAATTAACGGTGTGCTAGAAGTAGATCATAACCTTGATGGGTTTATAGATTTGGAAGTAGTACAATTGTCTAATGACGAAATTAAAGTAAGAGACACCTATACAAACACTTCTTATTACTTAATTGGATATCAAAAAGGCAACTTTGATTATGACTTTGTTTTCTATGATAATATAGAATATTTTTTACAAGAATATGTTGCTTGGGAGAAAACCTATACGAGTCAAGAAGGTGCTTTAAACGAGTTTGATAATGAAACCTTCTTACAATTTACACCTGAAAATTTAACAACATTTAGATCTTCTGAAGATGAGTTTGGCACGAATATTGACTTTATTAATTGGGATTTCGTTGGTGGATATGAAGTCTTTGATGTAGCAGGTTTTGATGACGTAAAGATTTTAACATTAGATTATGATTTCTTTGACAATGAAGAGTTTGAATTGAGCGTTATAAACGATGAAGAGATAGATTTATTTCATGTAACATCTGGAACCACATATACCTTTAAAGGTAGAGGCAATATCATCTTTAAAAATGCTTCTGAAAAAGGTGTACAAAAAGATAGAAAACGATTTAAAGTAAATCGAAAAACAAAAAAGAGACAATTAAAAATATAAAGATAAGGTTTGGTTAGTTGATTTTGGTTGATTCATTTCAACCAATACGCCGCCTCAGAAATTCTGAGGCGGTTTTTTTGTATCTTTATTTCATATTAATACTTCATGATTAACAAACGCCTTTTAATTAAAAACCTATTAGCTTACAATGATGAGAATACTTTTTATGATAAAAAGGTTCTGTTAAACTTAGATTCTAAAGAAGGAAAGGCTAAATTTTTAAAACATGTTTGTGCGCTTTCAAATTCAAATCCAAAAAACAATTCCTATATTGTAATTGGTATTGAAGATGAAACTAATAAAATAATAGGTGTTGATTTTTTTGATGATAGTAAAATCCAAAATTTAGTGAATGCTTATTTTAAAAATCCTCCTAAAATCCAATACGAAAATGTCGCTTTTCCGAGGTTACCCCGTTATAAAGTTGTAGGACTAGTAACCATAAACCAACTACAAAAAGTTACTTCATTAAAAAAGAGTATCTGGAAATATCCTAAAAACACTTTCTTTTTCAGAGAAGGAAGTAATTCAAAGCCTGTAAATAAAATAGATTTAAAAAACACTAACGAACCTATCGTTAATGACATTGAAAAAAATGCCAGAAATAATATTGAACTTACGTTAAACGGTGTTTTTGATTTTATTGAAGAACATAAAAAGGGGTTGCATCCAACTTATAAAGTTTTTAAAGATCAATTTGTAGTATGTTGGGCTGGTATAAAAAAGAAAGTGAATGACAAATTTCTGTATTCCAGAGTTGATATTGAGTTAATAAATGAACAAATTCGTTTATTCTACTCTGCCTTAGATGAAGTCGAAATTGAATATAACAGCCAATCATTTATCATTACTGAATATCTCCAAATTGGGATTGATAAAGACCATCGTTATTATCCTTTAGAAAAAACAATCATACATTTTAAAGATAATGGTATTTACGATATTGCCACCGAATTACTCTTTGAGCCTCCTGTTTATGACGCAGTTGTATTGCAGCATATTTACAATAGTAACAATGCTATTCTAAAGAAACTTGAAAAAAACCTGTCTTTAAGTAACCGCGATATTGAAGATTTACAACAATTACCTGCTACCTATATGATTTGTTCTTTAAACGGGTTTAAAGACGTAAAAAAGAAACTTGAAGGTGTAAAGCCCTATTTAAAAGATTTAACCAATAAGTCTGCTTATATAAACTTAAAAGAGGTTTTACGTGTACTTAGGAAAATAAAATACAATCAAAAATTTTCTTAAACTCTGATTATATATCAACTAAAAACTCCTACTCCTAAAAGGATTTTTTTCTTCATTTTTAGAAAAAAGTTAGGTTGTTTTTCTAAATGAGATTTGATTTTTAAATATTCATGGTAATCAATCTCCACATAGTCATTCCATTTATTTTTTTCTTTTTCAAAACTCTCAATTTCAGTAAATACATCTATAGTATAATCAATATTAATCGCATTCAAAAGATGTTGTGTAGAGATGTTGTAATGATACAATGCTTCTTTTCCAAAAAGGACATAAGAAGGCGAATTTTCAGAGCAATTTTTCATGTTTAGCAATTTTAGTTGATACGAAAACTCCTACATTTTCGAAATCACAATTTACAATAAAAATCGAAAAAACTCTTTTTAATTACAAAATTTTATAATTAATAAGTATTTTTTCGATTCATTAGTTATTGTTTTTATACCGTTTATGTCACAATAAACGTATGGTTTTCTAAATCAATAAATTTTTAAAAGAGATGTATTCTAATTTAGCGTTCTTACATAATTCACTAAGTCCCAACGTTGTTGTTCTGACAAAATAGGGCCCCATTTTATCATATCGTTTCTTCCATTGGTTATTTTCCAGAATAATTCACCAGCTGTTTGAGACTGAACCATTTTCAAGGTTAGGTTTTGTGGTTTTGGAGTCAATGCTTTCCCACCAATACCATCACCTTTACCTCCTGCGCCATGGCAAATCATACACCTGGTTTTAAATATTTTAGCTCCTCTTTTGGAGGATACTATTTTTGCAGATACTTTTACCGGATTCTTTAGTTCTTTAGACTTTGTTGGAGCTTTCCATCTGTCCTCTTGAGTGGAAACACCTATAAAGCTTAAGAAAGCCAAAGAGATTAGTATATAAAGTAGTTGTTTTTTCATAATTTCTAAATTTAAATCATTGATAATTATTCGATTATCACAATAAATATGGCAAATGGCATGCCATTTTAACAATCAAAAATAAAAAACCACGTTTAAAAGAAACGGTTTTAATACTATTTTATTCTAAAATAGTCTTGCAAATCTACCTTAATAATGGAAAAATCCTTTTAATTTTAGGGTTTTCTATTTAAAATTAACCTTAAAATAAATCATTATGAAAAAAATAATTTCGAAAACGCAACAGGTGTTTATGGTACTAATTATTATGCTAACCTTTTCGTGTTCTGGTGAAGACGGAGTAGATGGTCTCCAAGGTGCTACAGGGCAAGATGGTACAAATGGAGAAGATGGTAACGCAAATGTCACTTCAGTCTTATTAGAAAATATCTCTTTTGTTCCTGGCGAAACAACTCTTACTGTAACTGAACTAAATCAAGACATTTTAGATAGTGGAGTCGTTATTGGTTATTTAAGGAATTCAGGCGAATCTATTTGGTTTGCTTTACCTCTTTCTTTTAGTGGATTTGAACTATTTATTCAATCTATACAGCTAGGAAGCGTAACCATACGCGCTAATTATATTGGTAATGGCACAGATTTTAGATTCGTATTGATAGAATCAACTAACAAAAGTGCTGGTAATTCAAGTATTTATACGGAGCTAAAAGCGGCAGGAGTAGATATTAATAATTTTAAAGAAGTAATGGATTATTACGGTCTGGATTATTAGATATCTTTTTCATTGGCACTAAAAAAATGACCACGAGCACCAATCATATACTATTGGGTGCTAGTGGACTTTTTATTTTACAATATTAAATACGTAGAGTAAATTTATTTATTATAGGGGAAAAATCCCCTTAAAATTGGGGGTTTTCCCCCTTGTTTAACTAAGTTTTTCATACAATATTTGCAGAAATATTTGAATTTTATAGTATTGAATCGATTTATTAGTTTAATCAAGTCAATATAACCTTGTTCCTCCCGACAAAGTTCGGCATTGAAACAAGATTTTTTATTCTCTAAACCTAAATTATACCAATTTAATTATAAATCAAACTTTATACCTTGTGCTAAAGGTAAATCTGTTGTGTAATTAATAGTATTTGTTTGACGTCTCATATATACTTTCCAAGCATCAGAACCAGATTCACGACCACCACCAGTTTCTTTTTCTCCACCAAAAGCACCGCCTATTTCTGCGCCAGATGTACCAATATTTACATTTGCTATTCCACAATCTGAACCAGCAACTGATAAGAAACGCTCAGCTTCACGCAAATTATTAGTCATAATAGCTGATGATAATCCTTGTACTACTCCATTCTGAATGTCTATAGCATTTTCAACATCACCAGAATATTTCAATAAATATAATATAGGCGCAAACGTTTCGTGCTGTACAATTTCATAACTATTATCCGCTTCAGCTATGGCAGGTTTCACATAACATCCACTTTCATAGCCTTCACCCGAAAGTACACCTCCTTCAATTACTAAATTACCCCCTTCTTCAACTACTTTTTTTAGGGATTCCTGATACATAGCAACGGCGTCTTTATCAATTAACGGACCTACATGATTGTTTTCATCTAACGGATTACCAATTCGTAACTGTTTATAAGCATCAACAATTGCATTTTTAACATTGTCATACATACTTTCGTGAATTATCAATCTACGTGTTGATGTACAACGTTGCCCAGCAGTACCAACAGCACCAAATACAGCGCCAATAACAGTCATTTTTATATCAGCATCCGGCGTTACTATAATAGCATTATTTCCTCCTAATTCTAATAGTGATCTTCCTAAACGGGCAGCTACTTTTTGAGCAACAATTTTCCCCATTCTAATGGAACCTGTAGCAGAAATCAAAGGGACGCGTTTATCTGTAGTCATCATTTCGCCTACGCGATAATCACCATTTATTAAACAAGAAATCCCTTCTGGTAAATCGTTTTCTTTAAAGACTGCTGCTGCAATGTTTTGACAAGCAATACCACAAAGTGGTGCTTTTTCTGAAGGTTTCCACACACAAACATCGCCACATATCCAGGCCAATGCAGTATTCCAAGCCCAAACGGCTACAGGAAAGTTAAAAGCAGAAATAATACCTACAACGCCTAAAGAATGATACTGATCATACATTCTGTGACCAAATCGCTCGCTATGCATGGTAGATCCATCTAACTGACGTGATAAACCTACTGCAAAATCACAAATGTCTATCATTTCTTGTACTTCACCCAATCCTTCTTGGTAGCTTTTACCCATTTCATAAGACACTAATTTGCCTAATGGCTCTTTTAATTCACGCAGTTTTTCTCCAAACTGACGTACAATTTCTCCACGTTGGGGAGCTGGCATCACTCTCCATGTTTTAAATGCCGTAGTAGCAGCACTCATTAATTGTTCGTAATCTTCTTTAGTTGTTGATGTTACTTTACCTATCAGTTGTCCGTCAACTGGCGAATAACTCTCTAAAGTTTCTCCATTAGAAAACCATTGGGAACCTGTAGAGGTTCCTTTATTTATGTCTTTTACACCTAATTGTTGCAATGCTTTTTCTATGCCAAAATCGGTTGTTATTAATGTCATTTTGTTATTCTTTATGTTATCCTACAAAATTACAAATAATTCGGTTTTAGCAGATGTTTTCTGTTAATAAAAATGATTAAACTCTTTGTCCCTTGAATTTATTGCTTTTGCAACTTTTCAATCTCTAGACTTTGGGAGGGTTTTGCTAACAAAAAAGCCGAGCTTTAAAAAGCTCGGCTTCAAGGTATATTTGGCAACCAACCAAATACAATTAACCAACTAAAACCTAAAATTTAAACCCGTATAAACACCTAAATAATATGGTTTAAAACCTCCTGAATTTTCAGAAAATGTATTAAATTGGTATTTAAACATGGGTGATACGTTTATGTATAATTTTTTACTGATGTTGTAATCTAGGTCTACTCCTAAATTTCCGCTAAAATTCAGCGAATTAATATTAGACGCTTCTCCAAGTGTAGTGGTTTTACCAAAAGAGGTAATTGAAACCTTGTTTTGATATAAAAAATAAGTGCTAAATCCACCTATTACATGAACTCCTATCTTTTTTTGCAAGATATTGTATTTAACTTCTAAAGGAACTTCCACATAACGTAATGATTGATCTAAGCTACCCGCAACATCAAAAGAAGATCGTTGATTGAGTGCTTCAGAGCTTTGCGAGGTTGTTGAGAATGCAGCAACCGAAAGTCCATCAACATTCGTATTAATATTTGTATTTGATCCATCTAATAATGACGATGATATTAAAGTAGTAACATTTTCAGTAGTATAACCCAATTCTAAAGTATTGATACCCGATTGTAAACTTAATTTATTAGATAATTTGTAATTTACCTTTAATCCATATGAAAAAGAATCATCACTATTTTTAGTGTTATCTGCTAACACTGGGTCAATAGGAGAACCATTGCCCAATGTATTATAATAAATTGGTGTCACTGTTGAGCCTATAGACCATTTATTTTTTAAAATTATTTCTTCAATACTCTTTGTTTTATCAATTTCCTTCTGAATATTTACATTTACATCTTTTTGTTTATTTACCGTTTCTTCATTAGCTATAACCGTCTTTTCTGCATAAAGCTTTTCCTTTAACAAATCACTTTTTTTCACTGTAACGTCATTTGTTGTCAGTTTTTCAGTAATAGGTTTATGTATCTCCTTTGTGTTTTTAACAATAGTACGTTTGTCTTGCATAGAAAGATTCGTGATTTTTTCTTCACTACGAAACGTATTTATTTGTTCTCTTTTTTTAGGGTTTACCTCATGGTTTTGGCTCGCCATTTTTGAAATGTTGGTTTCTGATTCTTGATCTATTTCTGAGTTTTTAAACACAATACTGGTTCCCTCTTTATTTGATATATTTTCTTTTATTTTTTTACTAATATCTGTTCTATTACTAGTATCGGTATTTGTAATAATTATATCATTAGGCTGTTCTTCTATAGTATTAGTATCTTTATTATAATACCAAAAACCTGTAGACACTAACAATAGTAGAATTGCCGCCGCGCCACCAAAACGTAACCACAGCGGTACAATTCTTCTTTTCTTCTTTTTCATTAACCTTTCTTCAATATGCTCCCAAGCAGAAGCATCTGGAAAAACTTCAAAATCTTTGAATTCTTCTTGAAATAATCTATCTATATTCTTCTTTTCGTCCATCACTTAAACGCTTCATTTTTTTTTATTTGCAACTGATTTATCTCAATTTTATCTCTTAAAATCAATCTAGCTCTTGAAAGGTTCGATTTTGACGTTCCTTCAGAGATGTTCAACATACTGGCAACCTCTTTATGAGGGTATCCATCTAATACATATAAATTAAAAACCAATCGATATCTATTGGGTAATTCCTGAATTAGTTTCAATAAAAATTCGAGAGAAATTTGTTCTTCATTTATTTCAACGGCAACCTCTTCCGGTATTTCTTCTGTAACTAAATTCAATACATTTTTTTCCCTATAGGTTTGTAAAGCTGTATTTATAATAATTCGTTTTAACCAACCTTCGAATGACCCTTTAAAATTATATTGTTCTATTTTATCAAAAATGGTCATAAAACCATTTTGTAAATTGTCTTGTGCCTCTTGATAATTTCGAGAATATTTAAGGCACAACGCAAATAACTTACCTGTATATAACTGGTAAATTTCAGATTGCGCTTTTTTATCTTTTCGCTTACATTTATTAATGAGTTTTTCTAAACTCATATATTTATCGTTGGTTTATAGGCTTACCGGAACAACAATTTCTTCAAAAATGTCATCTCCGTTATCATCAGTTCCTTTCCAAAATTTAAAGGTATAATCTTCTGATTGTCTTACATTTACAACAAAAGTAAATTCCTTTTCAATTAAAGCAAGTGTACAACCTGATTGGTTATTATCTGCAATCGAATTTATAGCTACAATTCTTGCTGTATCTTCATGTTTATAGAACAAATCATAAAATGAATGGCATCCGCTAGGTAAATCATAAATAACTTTCAATGTATATGATTCCCCAAAAATAAATTCGGTTGGCACTATTGCTTCCTTTATTGGCAATGTTTCAATACTAAAATTTGAACTATCATCATCAATACTACATGAAAAGAGTGTAAAAATGACTATTGTTACTAGTAAAACTTTCTTAAACATACTATTTCCCTATTTGTATGTTTAAGATACTCAAAAACGTTAAGGGTTGCGTATAATACCAAATAAATTTCAAAGTGTTCGTCAAAATTCATTTGGTATAATTACCCTACTTTTGTATCGATTTATGGTTTTATGCAGATAAATAACATCTTTTCTATACAAACAACTACCAATTTTGAAAAACTTGCCCTGACTATTTTCAATCATCAAGCTAAAAATAATGTGGTGTATAAGCAGTTTTTATCGTTATTAAAAGTCAATATTGACAGTATAAAAAGCGTTGAAAAAATCCCTTTTTTACCAATACAATTTTTTAAATCTCATAAAATTGTCAGTACAACGGACTCTATTGAGCAAATATTCACAAGCTCTGGTACTACGGGTAGTTTGACAAGTAACCATTTTGTTACTGATGTTTCTTTATATGAACAAAGTTATCTGACTGCTTTTGAGCATTTTTATGGGAATATTGAAGAGTATACTATTTTAGGCTTGCTTCCTTCTTATTTAGAACGTACGGGTTCGTCATTAATATATATGGTAAACGACTTGATTGCACGTTCTAAAAAGCCCAAAAGTGGATTTTATTTAGACAATGTATCCGAATTAAAAAAAAAACTCATAGACCTCGATGCAAAGGGAGAACGTATTTTGTTAATTGGTGTTTCCTTTGCTTTGTTGGATTTGGTTGAAAGTTACACTTTTAGCTTAAAAAACATCATCATCATGGAAACAGGTGGCATGAAAGGTAGAAGAAAGGAATTGATAAGAGGTGAATTACATTATCAATTAAAAAAGGGATTTGGTGTTACCAATATTCATTCTGAATACGGAATGACAGAGTTGTTGAGTCAAGCTTATTCTAAAGGAGAAGGCATCTTTACATGCCCTCCCTGGATGAAAATTGCGATTAGAGATACCGAAGACGCTCTCATGCCTTTACCGAATGGAAAAACTGGAGGTATCAATGTTATTGATTTAGCTAACGTAAATTCATGCTCTTTTATAGCAACACAAGATTTGGGCAAAACCCATGCTGACGGAACTTTTGAAATCTTAGGTAGATTCGACCATTCTGATATTAGAGGATGCAACCTTTTGATTGATTAAACTAAAGAATCCGACAAATAATAGCGTTTTGTTTCATTTTCTACTTCCGTATTTTTTAAGGTATCTAAGTAATTTTTAAATTGCTCTATATAATTATAGAATAACGATTTGTCATTTGTAGTTCTTTTTAAAGTTCTAACACCTTCTAAAGAATTGATTATAAATTCCGCTACGGGTTCTGTATTTATATGCCTGTTTAAATAACCGTCTTCTATACCACGGTACAATAGATTAATTAAGGCAACTTTCCATTGGTCTAAAATTTCTTTTAATTGCAATTGCAAATCGTAATCATTCGGTTCATGGCTTAACTCTACTATAAAGTTGGTAAGTGGACTTCCTAAATTCTGTGCCAATGATTTGTCATTTATTAATTTTTCTTGTAATAAATCTGACATAATAAATATAGGGTTTCCTCTTTTATTAATAGGCTCTATAAACTGACTATGGATTTCTTTTTCTATTCTTTCCTGAATAATTGCCTCAACAAAATGGTGTTTGTTTTCGAAATGATAATAAAAAGCTCCCTTGGTTAAATTGACTTCACTTAATATTCTTTCAACACTGGTTGCATGATACCCATACATATTAATCAATTCATACCCTTTATCAATTATTATTTGTCTGGTCAATTTTCGTTTGATTTCTTGTGTCATGGTTGTAATTATTATATCGTTCTTACATATATAAAACATCTTAATGACAGAAATTCCTACGTTCAATAGTAAAATTGATGAAAGAAAGGCTAGGTGTACAAAAAAACTAACCGGTTTCTTTTAACGTATACTAACCCCTTTTTATTATATAGTGGTTATCACTAGTGTCCACTAAAAGTATAAAAAATTCTTTGAAATTATTGTAATTACTATAGCTGCGAGCAGGAATCATTCGGTGACGATTTGAAACGGTTAAGTTTGTGAATATAATCTTATTCACAATGAACAATGGCAAATATGTTTTCGCCCAATTAACCTCATTTTTACCTCAAAGAGTTTTCGATAAATTTGTTTCGAACTATTCAGGAAATAAATACATAAAGCATTTTACATGTTGGAATCAATTACTTTGCAT
>VAPL010401362.1_pt1 | contig 13161 bp, 9 predicted proteins | sample 3395061 | NCBI WGS metagenome assembly VAPL01 (sample SAMN08290444, study PRJNA428436) | hydrothermal vent metagenome | isolation source: Deep-sea hydrothermal vent chimney 2 | place: Pacific Ocean: Juan De Fuca Ridge | depth 2182 m m | reverse complement strand
TACACAAACGTACCTTACAGCTGCTTCAATTTCATATGATAAAAACCACAACGGTGTATACAGTACAGTTTCATCACAAGTAATAGGAATTAATCCATCAAGCTCTAAAAAAATACTTACAATAAATGACTATATAGTTGCTGGTAAACCACTTTCAGACACCGACACAAACCAAATACTTTTATCAGCAGCAATAGCTGGAGGATATAACTTACCAGTACCGACAGATCTTGGAGGAGTAAAAATCGGAGATAAAGTAACAATCGAATATGCAAATGGGGTAAATAGAAAATACACAGTTAAAGGTATCGTAAATATTGTCTTTGGTACTGCACTTTCAAACACATACATAACAACAAAAGAAGCTGAGTCTGTAATGTCAGCTTCTAACGAAGCTTCCCAGATTTTAGTTAAAACAAATTTAAACAAGCATCCTCTTTCTTATTACAAACAAAGAATACAATCACTAGCGCCAACCTTAAAAGTACAAACATACGAAGAGCTACTGGCAGTGATACAATCATTACTAAACGCATTTACATTAATAGCATTTATCGTGAGTATGATTAGTGTACTTGTAGCAACCGTTACAGTTTTCGTTATGATTTATATAAATGCAATAAATAAACGAAGGCAAATAGGAATATTAAAAGCCATAGGCATAAAAGAAGATATTATTATTTATTCATACGTATTTCAGTCATTGTTCTATGTAATTTGTGGAATAGCAGCTGGACTGTTGCTTGTGTTGTTTATCGCAGAACCGTTATTAAACGAATACCCTATACAACTTCCGTTTGGTCCGCTTATAGTTTCGTTTGGATACGTTCTTTCTGTTAAGAGCGTTATAATATTTATAATAGCTGGATTTTTTGCAGGCATAATACCAGCCAGAATGGTTGTACATGAAAAAATACTTGATGCGATATTTGGCTAATACTTATGACTGAACATATTCTTACAGTAAAAAATCTTGAACGAACGTACCCTGGTAAAGTTCCAACACATGCCTTAAAAGGGCTCTCTTTTGACGTTGAACACGGAGAATTCATTGCGATAATGGGTCGTAGTGGTTCTGGCAAGTCAACACTATTACACCAACTATCATTACTGGACACTCCAACGGCAGGGAGTATTTCTTTAGGAGGAACAAATGTGCTAACACTCTCAGAAGCAGAAAAGACCGAGTACAGACTAAAAAATCTAGGTTACATATTTCAAGAATACGCTTTAATCGTAGAGCTTTCAGCAATTGAAAATGTCTACATTCCAGCGATGGCAGCTGGCGCAAATAAATCAACATATAAAAAACGTGCATCCGAGCTACTAGATGTAGTTGGACTAAAAGACCGTATAAACTACTACCCTAACGAGCTTTCTGGAGGTCAGCAACAAATGGTTGCTATTGCTCGGTCACTAATAAATAATCCAAATATACTTTTTGCAGATGAACCGACGGGGAATCTGGACACATTATCTGCAACAAATGTGTTGGATTTGTTTAAAAAACTACACAATGAGATGAACCAAACTATTGTAATGGTAACGCACGAACCAGACGATAAAAAATATGTTAACCGAGTAATACACATTACCGATGGTCTTATAAGCAATATCGAAACAATGAAATAGCGTCTTATATAACATATAACTATATAAAATAATGATTTTTAGTTCATTTCTGCTATACTCGATTGATATATGGCAGAAACAGACACTCTAAGCGCTAAACGTCACACACTTGCCCACCTTTTAGCAGCGGCAGTTTTAGAAAACTATCCACACGCAAAACCAACAATAGGACCATCAATTACTAATGGTTTTTATTATGATTTTGATTTTTCTAATATAGAAAGTGAAAATAATGCACCAGGCGAAGCGGATTTAAAAAAAATTGAGAAAACAATGCGTAAAATCCTTTCTTCATGGGAGTCAATGTCTGGTGTTGAAGTTTCTAAAGACGAGGCATCGGCGCGATTTAACGACAACACATTTAAACTTGAGCTTATAAATGATATAGCAGCTAGTGGAGAAAAAATAACACTCTATACTGCAGGAAACTTTACAGACCTATGTCGAGGAGGACATTCAGAAAATCCATCAGAAGAAATATCTCCAGACTCATTTAAACTTGACCGTATAGCTGGCGCTTACTGGAAAGGTGACGAAAAAAATAAAATGCTTACACGCATATATGGGATTGCTTTTGATACAAAAGAAGATTTAAAAAAATACCAGATACAACGCGAGGAAGCAAAGAAACGTGACCATAGGAAAATAGGAAAAGAGCAAGAACTTTTTGTATTCTCTGATTTGGTAGGTAGTGGCATGCCGCTCTTTACACCTAAAGGAAACATAATTCGTTCAGAAATTATTAATTTTTCACGAGAGCTTAACGATGAACTTGGTTTTGGTGAAGTACACACACCAAACATAAACAAAGGAGAGCTTTTCAAAATCTCTGGACACTATGAACAGTACAAAGAGGATATGTTAACAGTACAAAGTCAGTACGTTTCAGATGAAATGTTTTTGAAACCGATGAACTGTCCTCAACACACACAAATATATGCATCAAGCCCAAGAAGCTATAAAGACCTGCCCGTCCGTTTTTCTGACTTTGCGGTTCTTTATCGCGATGAACGTCCTGGCGAACTATCTGGACTAACAAGAATGCGTGCTTTTTCACAAGATGATGGGCATATTTTTTGTCGCGAAGACCAAATAGAAGATGAAATCAGTAAAGTATTAACAACAATAGAAAAAGCACTCAGCACATATAAAGTAGACTACTGGATGCGACTTTCCCTGAGAGACCCGTCAAAAACAGACAAATATATTGGTGCAGATGATGTGTGGGAAAAAGCTCAGTCAATAATGAAAAAACTTCTTGTTGAGAAACAAATAAATCACAAAGATGCAGAAGGAGAAGCCGCTTTTTATGGTCCAAAAGTAGACGTAATGGCGGTTGATGCAATAGGTAGAGAATGGCAGATATCTACAATACAATTAGACTTAAATATGCCAAATAGGTTTGGTCTTACATATACAGATAAAGACGGTTCGAAACAGACCCCAGTAATGATACACAGAGCATTGGTTGGTTCTCCAGACCGTTTTATGGGAATACTTATAGAACATTATGCAGGGGCATTTCCAGCATGGCTCTCGCCAACACAGGTAAGTGTCTTGCCAATATCAGAAAAACACGTTGCCTACGCACAAGAAATTCACAACAAACTTGTCGCTAACAGTGTACGTTCAAACCTAGATAGCGCAAACGAATCTCTTGGAAAAAAAGTACGCATAGCAAAAAAGGAAAAAGTTCCATACATATTAGTTATAGGAGACCAAGAAATTACAGATAAAACAGTGTCCGTTGAAAGTCGTGACAATGACAAACTTGGAGCAATGAGTATAGAAGATTTTACAAAACGCATAACAGAAGAAATAAGCACACGCTCATAATTAAAAAAACACTAGTGATACATCTGTATCACTAGTGTTTTTTTGATATCTACGCACCAATACTAGACAACGCACGTATTAGCGCAATTTTTATGGCAGTAGTTTTAGATGAATAACTAGAGTCTATTGATGTTGTAAGTGCTGTTATCATTTCCTCTAAAACAGGTGTTTGATATTTTGCAGAAAGACGAACAATATCCGAATCACAAACAGAACCATCTGTTCTAGAACGATACACATCATCGAGTACACATGTAACATCTGAAATAAGATTCTCCACACTTCCACCACCTAATGATATCTGCCTCACCATAGAAAACACAGCAGTACGGTCGCCGTTAAGCAGTGCTGACAAAAAACTTTTTGTATCAACTGACAAAGAAGTGTCTAATTGCTTAACATCTTGTGGTATCTTTGAGATTTCAGAGTCTTCTAGAAAATCCTCCTTATCCTCAGTATTAATTTTCTTTATCATATTTTGTGATTGTATTATACCCTTTTCATCATTATTTTTTTGTACATATTTCTGTGTGTCATTTACTGAAAAATTAACGGAGCGAGAAAGACCTTTAACAATATCACCAACAGTTAAGGCAGTTTCTTCCTGTGCGAACGATTTAAACCCTTTATACTTTGAGTATCTAAAACTTTCTGAGTATGGCACACTATCTTCCTCTTTATTTTTTTCTTCCACGGTAACGTTATTTTCTTCAACAGACTCTTTTGATTTTTCGTTCAGCACGTCTTCTACACCACTAGCAACCATTCGAATTTTACGTGCCATAAACGGAAATCCAAAAAATAATACAAAATACGCAGACACAAAACTAACCATAATTAAAACAGACCAATACACAACAGTTCCAAATATACCCAAATCAAGACCAGTGTATGGAATCTGAGATAAATAAACAAAAGCTAATGGTTGCTTAGACGGTTTATTTAGTTGTGTAAGTGTAATTGTTGGAGATTTACTAACACTTCCGCCACCACAATTTGCAGTACAACCACCAACACCTCCACCTCCAGTAACAACCAAAGTAGTCGAGCATGACAAGACACTGTTATTGTTTGCTTTAAAGGTTCCTGTATATTTATGAAGACCTACAGAAGGAGAAACAGATACCGAACCATTTGCTGATACAGTACCAATACTATTATTTATAGACACGCTTGAGATACGCCCTCCACCCCATGATAGTGTTGCACTACCACCTGAAACTATAGACGTTGGTAATACAGTAAGTGTACATGTTGGTTTTGGTGCAGCCGGAGGTGGTGTAACTGTAATTTTAGTAGAGCACGTAGCTATACCCGACACACCTATTACAGTACCTGTATATGTAGTAGTTGTAAGTGGTGATACATTTTTTGTACCATTAACAATTTTTGAAGCAGAAACAATTCCATTATCTACAGAAAAAGATTTTGCATTTGTTGTATTCCACGACAGTGTTGCACTACCACCTGAAACTATAGATGTAGATACTGCAGAAAGTGTACATGTTGGTTTTGATTTTTTGGATACTACTGATTCTGGTATTGGTTTTGGTTTTGGTTTCGGTGCAACAACAGATTTTGGAGGAAGCGGTATTGGTAAAATAGGTGGTGGTATTGGAGGTGGTGGAGGTGGCAATATTAAACAACACGGCAATGCCACCTGAGCAGATACTCTCGTTGGAGATGCTAAAACAGTAGACACACTCAAAACAACAGCCCCAAACAAGACTATTACACCGATAAAAATCTGGTGTTTATTTTTGTTAAATATATTATTGTTTTTTTTCATTTTGTATAAAAAGGAGTTATTGAGTGCGATGATTTTATCATCGCACTCAACCCCAAGACCAGCCTCAGTGTTTCCACCTTGACCAGTCAATTTTTGAAATTCCCCACACAGGCCATTTCTGACCACTATAGGGGATTTTCAATGATACATCACTGCCCCACGCGCTTGGTTGAATGACCCACGAGTCAGACTCACCAAGCCCAGCACGCGTAACGCAAAGAGCTACATATCTTTGCATTACACCTCGTGGAAAGCGTAACGTCTGCACGCGGTTACGTGCACGATAGAGACCCGAATATTTCACAAGTGAACCTTCTGGTAACACTTGCAACGGACCGCTCCAGTCGCACACGGTACACGGAGAAGGTGTCGCTGACGTGATATTTCCGTCAGACAAACTCCAGCAACTCGACGAAAGTCGTGAGCCGTCTGTAAACACTGCGTACCTGACGATATCACCAGGAATAACCCTAAAGGTTACCAAAACACAGTCTTTTGCGACAGTGTGCACTTTTTTTGTTGACACGCGCACCGACCAGTTGTTACAAACTTCTGGAAGAAAAAGTGTATATACCCTTCCTTTCCATGTAACACTCCACCTTTCGGCAGGTGCAGCGTATTCCATTCCACTACCTAGAGGAGAAATGAAGTCCACAAGGACGTTTCTGTGGACAACACCTCCACGAGAAATCATCGCGGAAAGACGGTCGCCATTTACGATACGGACTGTCCTTCCGCGTGTTCTCGTTCTCTCCATAAAGAGAGCAACAACTTCGCTTGGCAGCCCAAGCTTAGAGAACGCGCTTTTGCGAGTCTCCATCGCCAAGGTACGCGAAGTCGCATATGGAGCGGCACCAAAGTACCGCCAACGAAATTCGCTAGCATGCGCTGTATTTGCAAACGCAAAAACAACGCATACTAATACAAACCAAATTACTGTTTTTTTACTTTTCACAAAAACCTCCTTCCTGCACACCCGTGCTCTATACTTTATTTTTAAAGAACAAAATCACCTCTCTTTTGCAGAGAGTTACCCAAACAGAATCAGTCTCTATTCGGATAACTACCAACAAGATGCGCCACTACAACAAACCTATCACTTTTTGTACCAAAAGAGTTACATGTTGAAAGAGTCAATATAGACCCAGAAACCAACAAAGGTATAGCGCCAGATTTCGCACTCTCTTTTGATACCTTATCAACAGAATACACATAGGTCACCTTTTCAGAACTTACAAATACTTTTTCCCCTTGTTTAAGTTTTTGTATACCGTTAAAAGTTTTATACACTTGATTGTATACAATCGGCAAATAACTAGAATGACCAAAAATAATTACATTTCCAGACACACCAAGAGGAGCAGAAAGCGGATAACGAACAGCTCCGTTTAACAATGCTTTATCTAATAATTTTATATTAGTAGTATTAGGGTTTGAAACACTAACAAACAACCCAATCGAAGGTATTTTTATACTTTTTGGCAAAACTCTAATTCCTTTGTTTATTTTTTTTGAAAAAGCTTGGTTTGTTGCTGCAACAAGTGGTGTGGTTTTTAGTGTTACTTCCGTCTTTTTATATACAGATACACGCGTATCTGGCAGTAAATCAACACTAGAAAGCAAAAATATATACATAATCAAAACGGCTAGAACAATGATTAGAAATGTAAATTTCCTTTCATATGCACGTTGTGTAGCGCGAATAAGTCGCACGATTGAGTACGTTAGAAAAGGCATATATTCTCAATAAGCAATACGCTATTAAATAGCCCATGTCAAGCATTCAAAAAGACTGAGATACCTACTTATTTCTCAATAAAAAAACTATACGCGCGAGATGTAGTGTGTCATACGACACCTCTCCGTTTAGACTAGAAAAAACAGGAGCGAGTTTATTTGTACCTATTTTTTCAAAAGCTGAAAAAATAATTTCTACATTGTCTTTTTTACCTCTCATAAGATGAACAACATCTTTACGCGTAAGATGTTGTTCATCATACAATTTTTCTAGATGCGTGATTATTGTACTAGGCTTACGATTTCTTACACTTGCTATCTCGTCTATTGTTTTACCTTCATGTAAAAGTGTTAGCGTCGCTTTGGTTGGGTCTTCTCGTTTTGCCTTTGCTGAAAGCTGTTCCACTTTATCTAATACTTCAACACTTCCCCCAGATGCATTTAAAAAACGTCCGTGCATCGCTACAAGCTCTTTTTCTTGTATGTTTACAAAAGTCTCTTGTGCTCTCTTAGACTGCTCACGAAAATCTATATCTTTTTCTTGTATGTCTGGATGGACCTCTAAAGCTCTCTTATTTATGCCAGCAAGAGTGAGTCCGTTTAACGAACGAACACGAGATAATGCCACATACCCCTGACCATAAACAAACGCTCGTGACAAATCTATGTGCGCAGCATCAAGCGACATTCCTTGGCTTTTATGTACTGTAACCGCCCATGCAAGACGAAGTGGTATTTGTATAATTTTTGCCTTTATTTTTCCACTGTCTTCAACGGTCCATTCCATAGATTCAGCGGTTATGTTTCTTCCGTCATACGTTTCAATTGTTGGCTGTCCATTATCAAAACCACTAACAACACCAAGAGTTCCGTTTGCAAAACCTTGGTTTGGATTGTTTTTTGTAAACATAACGCGCGCGCCTTCTTTCAGTAACAAAACCTCTGGAGATAAACACCCACGTACAAGCGCACTCACAAGCGCACTTGTACCTACTTGCTCCATAACAAATTTATGCTCTACCCCTTCTAGTTTGGACAAAGCAATATCATTTACTCTATCTACATTTGCGTTATGAGGAAACAAAACAGGCACATCTTCACCTTGTTCAGATGAACATTTGTTTAAAATTTCTTTATGTTTTTCAGATACGGTTCCATTACGTATTGCAGAAAGAACTTCCAAAAAATCTGAATCTTCCTGTCTGTGTTGTTCTGTTAAATAACAAACGATTGGATTTAATCTTTTCCAAGCATCTCCAGAAAAAGCAAATACATTTTGAGGCTCTTCTTCATCAAGCATTCCAGACTGAACAGGTTGATTACCAAAACTACTTCGTACTATAGGCGGAAGTTGAAAAAAATCTCCAACCGCAACTACTTGTAAGCCTCCAAAAGGACGTCCGTCATGCCGCACTTCTCTACATACGGCGTCAATCATTGCAAAAGTATTAGAAGAAAGCATAGATATCTCATCTATAATAAGTACATGTGATTTTCTTATACGCCGCACAACATGTTCTTTCTGTGTAATATAATCTAAGTCTTCTGCTGACAGCTCTGTTTTTATTCCGATACCACTCCACGAATGAATAGTCATTCCTCCAATGTGAGTTGCAGCAATGCCTGTCGATGCAGTAACAGACGGTTCAACGCCATGTTCTCTAAGCCATTGAACAAATTTGTTTACTATATGTGTTTTACCACTACCAGGCTCTCCTGTTAGGAATACATTTGCTCCTGTTTTTAAAATATCTAAAGCTTCATTCTGTGTCATTTTATTTGTAGATTTATTTTGCGACTTTAACAGCATCATCAAACTTAACCGATAACAATTTTGAAACTCCGTTACCACCCATAGTTACACCATACAAAACACCAGCACGACTCATTGTCTCTCTATTGTGCGTTATAACAATAAGCTGTGAATGTTTAGCTAAACTCTCAATCATGTCTCCGTAGCGACGGCTATTTGCTTCATCTAGCGCAGCATCTGTTTCATCAAGTATTAAAAATGGTGGCGGATTAACCTGACTCATAGCAAAGATAAGAGCAATACTTGTAAGAGCGCGTTCACCACCTGAAAGCTGCATGAGCGACTGTACGCGTTTTTTAGGCAAATGTACAGACACATCTATTCCTGGATTTTGCGGAAGAGATGTTTCGTTATCACCATCAACAAAATACTTGTCATCAGAACTTTCAATAACAAGACGTGCTCCACCACCACCAAACATAAGAGCAAAAAACTTTTCAAACGAATCATTTACTTGTGCAAGTCCTTTTGTAAAACTTCTAGACAGCTCATCGCTAAGGTCTTTTATTAGTAAGCGCAACCTTTCCGCAGACTGCGTTAGGTCGTTTAGCTCTCGTGACAAAAACTCTTCACGTGCAACGGCATCTTCATACTCCTTACGTACATCTTCTCCAGTACCTCCAGATTCTTCAAGTCGAATCTTAAGACGTTCTAGTTTACGCCTACGGTCTTCTTGCAATGCACGCCCTTCATTTGGCATTTCTGTTAACGGCTTATATGACATTGATCCTGTTCCTGCAAGTGCCAACATTTCACCTTTTTCTCTTTCGCACTCGGTAGATAGTATTTGTATTTCTGAAAGCCTCGACTCTTCTCGCGCTACAGCAGCGTTTTCCCTAGCCTTTGTTTGGGCTAAATCAACCAACCTCCTTTGACCTTCGCGTCCAGTTTCTTCATAGACTGACACATCTTCCCTCGCTCGCGATAATACGTTTTTGTTTTTTTCAACTATTTCTGCAAGCTTCGACTCATCAGAAACCAATTTTTGTTTTTTGTTTTCTAATGTACGGGACAGCTGCTCTTCTTCAATCAAAAAATCATCTTCATTTCGTGTTTCAAATTTTTTAAAGAATGAATCAGCTATTTTTCTAATTGCGGATAATACTGCCATTGCTGCAGATAATTCACCCTTAACATTCGAGGTTTGGTTTTTAATTTCATCTCCAAACGCAGTTAAGTCTACTCTCGAAACTTTTACATATGGGTCATGTTCTACTGCAGTGTGCCTGCCGCGAGCAAATGACAACTCTCCCTCGACACGACCTATCTCTTTTGAGATTGCAGCATGTTCGCCAATAGCTTTCTCGAGACCCTGTTCTGCAACTCTTACTTTTTTTGCTAATTTTTCAATCTCACCATCTTTGTTAAGACGAGAATCAATTTCAATCAGTTCAGAAGATGCTTTTTCAAACAGCTCAAATGATTTATTTTTTGAAAAAATTGCCTTACTTTTTTCTGTAGACAAATAAATATCTTCAATGGCAAAATATTCCTTACTTGCTTCCACAAGTTCGTCTTTTAGTTCTTTCGCTTTGTTTATTTTCTCAATCTGTTTACTTAAAAAACGCAAATGTGGCGCTAACTCTCTACGAACAGCCTCAACCTTAGATATATTTTCTTCTGTTTTAATAAGTTTGTTTTGTGCTTCTTGTCTTTTGAACTCGTATATTTTTAAACCAAGAGCATCTTCAATCATATCCCTACGATCACGAGACCCTGCCAAAAGAATACGGTCAGCTTCACCTTGTGAGATGATATGATTTCCTTTATCTCCCATATTAGCTCCTGCGAGTAACTCATGAACATCTTTGAGTCGTACTTTTGACCCGTTTATAGAATACTCACTTGCTCCATCACGGAAAACAACACGCTCTACTGTAACTTCATCAAAATCGATTTTAAAAACACGTTTAGTATTATCAAATACAATCAAAACAGCAGCTCTATTTGTTCTTGAAACAGAATGCGAACCATTAAAAATAAGGTCACTACTGCGCTTGCCTCGCATACTTTTCATGGACTGTTCACCAAGGGCGAAACGAAACGCCTCAGCAACATTACTTTTTCCAGAACCATTTGGACCAACAACAGCCGTTACATTGGATGAAAAATCCAACACTGTGTTGCGGGCAAATGATTTAAAACCTGATATCTCTAGCCTTTTAAGCATAACTACATTTTAGTATACAGTACATTGCTATGCACTAAACCAAAAAATAAACACAAAGTACATATACTCAGTGCTTATTTTTTACAACGTATTACCAGCCAGTTTTGTTAAGCGCTGCAGCAGCAGCAGATTGTTCAGCTTCTTGTTTTGACTTGCCCTGACCTTTTGCAACCTCCTCATCACCAAGGAAAACACCTATTGTAAATTTTTTGTCGTGATCTGGACCCTCCTCAACAAGAGTTTTGTAGTTTGGTGTTACACTCCTGTGCTCTTGTGACACCTCTTGAAAATGACTTTTTGCATCTTGCCACGAACGGTTTTCAACAATTTTATCTATTTTAGTATAAATATTTCTAGCTATAAACTGTTCCGCTGCAGCATACCCACCATCAAGATATATAGAACCTATGATTGCTTCAAAAGCATTCGCAAGTATTATTTGCCTTGCACGGCCGACATCTTTTGACTCACCTTTTGAAAGTAATAGCATATCGTTCACACCAATAGCCTCTGATGTTTCCGATAATGATTGAGTATTTACCAATGCCGCACGATACGCTGTTAAATCACCTTCTGGCTTATTTGGAAATTTATTGAAAAGGAAGTGCGTTGTTGTAAGCTCTAACACAGCATCGCCAAGAAATTCAAGACGTTCGTTATGATGCCCTGTTACGCTTTTATTTTCATTCAAGTAAGAACGGTGCGTTAAAGCCTCCGCGAATATATCGAGGTTTTTAAAATTTAGCCCAAGTTGCTGTGCGTATGAAGAGAAATCTGACATTAATGCTTTGCGGCATGGTCGTTGTCTAGTATCGTTTGGACGCCAGCCGTAATAATTGGGAGCATATCATCGTAGAAATTAAGGTCAAGTATGTTGGTTAATTTAAACCATTTTGCGTCATCAAGACCACCACTCTTTTTTAATTCTATATGACCAAATTCAGATGATACTAAAAAGAAATATACATGTTTACGAACTCTTCCTTTTTTTGGATGTGAAGCGATATATTCATTTTCTCCAATTTTTTTCTCTACCAAAGCCTCCAAACCAAGCTCCTCAAAAACAACACGAGCAACCCCAGTCTCTGGAGTCTTGTCATTTTCGATATGTCCTTTGGATAAAGTCCAATGCCCAAAAACATCATGAACAAGAGCCATATAGTACTGACCTTCATGTTTTGCATACACAATTGCTCCTGCAAGTTTTTCAATAGGTAGGTCTTCTGTTTTTGTCCGCTTTTTACTTACCTCTTCTTTTCCAGGTTCGCCAATTTCTTTATATACAGCTCCTAGAACTCCGTTTACAAACCTACCCGACGAGTCACCACCGAAAGTTTTTGCAAGCTCTATTGCTTCGTTAATTGCAACTTTTGCAGGAACTTGAGAACGTTCTGAGAAAAGTAATTCAAAAAGACCTATTCGTAATATATTTCTATCAATTGGAGATATCTTTTCAATTGGCCATTCAGGTGCTGCTTTTGTGATTATCAGATTTAAATCATCATATTTTGCAATTACACCAGACAAGAGTTTCTTCATAAACGGTGTATCTGTATCATCGCCACCAAACTCTGCTGCATTACGCTCCAGAGCCTCGTTAGCGCCGTTTATATCCATATTCACAGTATCCCACTCAAAGAGTGTTTGAAGAACAACTGAACGTGCTAAGTGACGATTTGCCATAAATGAAAAGAGCTATGCTAGCTAGCATATGTCTAAAACAAAATCCACGCAAGGCGTGGATTTGGTTTAACTGTGAACAAACACCGTTTACGAACCTCTGTTACCTCTCTGAACAGAGTCGCGATGTTCGTGAGTTTCAGATACAGATACCTTATTTTTATCTTCTTGTATTGCAACCTTTTCATTCTCAATATGTTTTGAATGTTCGTATTTCTCTGCTTTTGTTCGCTCTTTTTTTACTTTTGGAGCTGCTATTAGTTTTCCACGGTACATACCTGTGGATTCGTCTAGTCTATGAGGAAGTCGTAATTCGCCACTCTCTTTATCAATAACAGTAGCAACACCAGACAAAGCATGATGTGAACGTCTATTATTTGTGTGTGATCGCGTGTGACGCATTCGTACTGACATGAACAAGACAATAGCACACAACCAAGAAAAGGAAAAGGTTTTAGGCTCTATATAATTTATATTAAAACACCACCTAAAAGGTGGTGTTTG